>JAEEGL017025890.1_pt1 | contig 12512 bp, 7 predicted proteins | sample 9134231 | NCBI WGS metagenome assembly JAEEGL01 (sample SAMN16246548, study PRJNA631951) | gut metagenome | biome: gut microbiome; feature: rumen; material: fiber-attached | host: Bos | place: Iran: Karaj | collected 2018-10
AAGCAAGAAGAACCGTCTGTAAGCAACAGCATTGGAGACGAAGAGAAAGCACAGCAGTTCTTTGAACTGGCAAAGAAGATTGCGAATAAGGAGATTAAATAACAATGGCAAACCGTAGAAACTATACGAATCAGCACGGAGTATTTGTACCGACAGAAACGCAGGCTTTGGATAACATCACCCGTAAGCCTGTCAAGGATGAAGAGGAAGAACAGATAATCGTCAAGCGTCATCAGACGATTCTGACAGAGGAAGACATGCGTGAACTTGACAAGAAACGCAAGCATAAGTCCTTTGCCGAGTTCATCAAAGAGGAACTGAAGAAAGAGGAAGAAGTCAAAGTTCCAGTTAAGGAACGTGATGTCTTGTCAGAGGAAGAGAAGAAGAGACGGAAAGCCGAGAATATGAAGCGTTACTACGCAGGACATAAGGACGCATTCCGCAAAGCAAACGAGCGTCATTATAAGAAGAAGATGGAAGCCAAAGAGAACTACTGTCTCGGTGAGAAGAGAGCCTACACGGACATTGACTTAATCAGACTGGTAAAGGTAGACGGACGGATAGTCGGGTGGTACAGACCAGACGGGTGGTTGGAATGAAACTATACATAGTAATAAGCGAAAGCGAAGACGGAGTTCCAATCTTGCAAGATACGGAAGACGAAGATGCGAAAATTGTTAGATTCCCTGCATTGGAACTGGAAAGAAAGGAGCAGAACGATGAGACTAATTGATGCTGATGCACTAAAGAATGCACACAATATGGGCGATGAATGTGATAAATGCGAGACTAAATGGAAAGAATGCCAGTACTATTACATTTATTCAAAGATGGACTTTTGCACATGGATAGATGATGCACAGACCATCGATGCGGTTGAGGTGAAGCATGGAACTTGGACTGTTGATGGCATCAATGAGTATGAACTTTCATATGGTTCTACTGGATATGAACCTGTGTATAGATGCTCAATCTGCGGTCATATCACGGAGTCGTATTTGCGACTGGATAGACCGATAATGCCAGAGGATGCTGACTTCCCTAAATACTGTCCCAACTGCGGAGCGAAGATGGACGGAAAGGAGAAGAACAATGAGTAAGTATATTGATAAAGAAAAGTTACTTGACAGCGTGTATAAAAGCACACCATTGATTCCATCGATGGCAGGTATGACAGCAGAAGCGATGCGATTAAAGATTGCTGTTTTAATCGATAACTTCGACAGTATCGATGTGGTTCATTGCAAAGAATGTAACCATTGGGATAAGGTGGATACCATTGACGGCGTGAACTACGGAACTTGCGAACGAAAATGCACAGCAATTCGACAAGATGCTTTTCTGAATGAGAATTGGTTCTGCGGAGACGGAAAGGAGAGGAATGATGAGTAAGCATTATTGTTTAGCAATCGACCCTGCAAACATCGAAAGCGGATGGGTGCTGATGGATGCGGTAACGTATGAACCTATTGCTTTCAACAAGACTCCGAATGAGGATTTCCGAGACATGATATACGCAGGAAGATTCGAGGGAGTCGATGATTATGTTGAGATAGAGGGAAGCGATGAGTGCGTTGTTGCAATTGAAATGGTTGCTTCCTACGGGATGCCAGTAGGCAGAGAGGTGTTTGAGACCTGCGTATGGATAGGCAGACTAATGGAAGCCTGCATCAAAGCAAGACATGGATACGCTCATCTGTATGAGAATCCCGAACTCGTTTACCGAAAGAACGTGAAGACGCATCTGTGCGGGCATACTAATGCAAAGGATGCGAACGTACGGCAAGCGTTGATTGACAGATTCGCAAAGACAGCGAGAGGTAAGGGAACAAAGAAAGAGCCAGACTGGTTCTATGGATTCCGAGCGGATATGTGGCAAGCCTATGCTGTTGGTGTAACTTATCTGGACTGGATCCATGCAAAGGAACCAGAAGTAATATGTGCAACACCGTCGCTTGAAAGAGAGGAGATTAAAAGATGACAATCAAGGATGCGTTGAAAAAATCAAAGGTTACGATGCGAGAACTGTCAGAACTGACTGGAGTGTCTACCGCTCTTATCTGTTATATCTCGGCAGGATACGCAACGTTCCCGTCCTACGAGCAACTGAACCTCGCTTGTGCAAGGATGGGATGCGAACCAAAGGACATCTATCCTAACAAGGAATTAAGACGGATGTATCCGAGCGATGTTGAGACTGTTAAGAAGAACAGAACAAACGAGAACCCCAGGGTGAGGATTGACAAGGAAGCGTATGAAATCCTGCAGCAGACATACGGTGATGTCGGTAAAATCGTGAACCAACTGATTCAGAAACAGATACGGCACGACTTGATGGAAGAAGAGGGTCACTATCTATGATGCAACGGGATAGGGAACGGACGGTAAGATATCATCTGTTCCGTTACGCAGAACACAAGAAAGAGATTGCCGAATACGAGGGCGACATATTGTACGGCTCGAAAGCAATCGACATCTCTGGAGTACATGGAACGGGGATATCCGACAGCACAGCACGAAAGGGAATGAAACTTGCAGAGATGCCGGAAGATATGGTAATCAACTCCAAGTGGATTGAAGCAATCGACTGTGGGTTAAGGGAACTTCTGAAGATGGACAAAGGGAACGACAGAGGTTATGCATACATCTGTAAACATATGTATGGAATACCAAACAAGCGTATACAACAAGGTACTGTACGAATCGCAATCGAGTGTTCTCTTTCCAGAGCAACGGTGTACTCGAAACTGCAAACGATAATGTCCGTCATGATATTCCACGCCACATCAAAAGGTTTGCTGTAATAAAAAAAGAGCAGGGAACGAATCCCTGCTCTTTCTCTATGTTGTTTAATTGGAGTGCCGTTCGATGATGATTGCTTTCCATTTCTTTCGAGCAACCTCATGTGACTTGTTGTACGCTTTCTTCAGCAAGTCGGCTCTGTCATCGTCCGTTTCCGCATTCTGGTATTCTTCGGAATTGATGACATCTTTCAGCATGGCATAGACCGTTTCGTTGTGGTCTTTGCTGTACTCCGTATACTCTTTTGCTGTGAGGTTATACGTTGTGTCTCCGTCTTTGAAATACTTCTGCGGATTCTGCGGTACAAAGTCCACGTTGCCAGTCGATTCTACGAGTCTTACAATCTCGTTCTTAATCGGATTCGTGTCAATCATCTGCACGTTAACTGGCAAGAGGAAAGCATCGAAGTGGGCAAGCAGGTAGTCTCCAAACGAATCCTTGACATCGTATTCACCAGTCGTCTTGACATATGGTTCAAGAGCAAGGTTAAGCAACGGAGTCTTACTTGCGATGGAACGGAGCGTGTAATCGTTCTCTGTTCCGATTCCCTCTTTCGCTTTCTGCGAGGACTTGGTAGTCCGTCTTGTCGGGTACAGCGAACTGTTGAGTCTGCCGATAACCGTCGGAGCAAACTGGCTTGCGTAAGAGGATACAGCGTTCTGTGCGATGCCGAGCAGTTTGTTCTTACTGTAGGAATTCAGCGTGTTGTTCAGAGAACTCATGAACGACATATCCATGATTGGGTCTGCGATGGAAAGCATTGCTTCCGACATCGCAGGAATGAATGCTTTCTTCTCTTCGGAGGACAAGGCGTCCATAGCCGCCGCACCTACGAACAACGGGAAAGTCATCGGAACAAGAGATTCAATCTTGATGGACATATTGCCAATCTCAAGAGAATAGTCTTGATGACCCAAGTCTTTCTCGTATGCTTCGTCTCTGTCTCCGTCTCCTGCTTTCAACTTGAGGATTCCTGCTTTGGCAAGGAATGCACCTATCAAAGCAAGAGCAGAACCGACGAGTCCTTTACCGAGTTCATCCGCAATCTTGGATGCAGGAATCGTGTACTGTCCGTTGGCATTCTTGCCTTTATTAATAGCATACTTGGCAAGGTCTATAACACCCTTTGCAAGTCCGGCAGGCGAATACTCGATACCACGCTTCGTGATGTTGATAGGAGTCTTCTTGAACGGAATCGTGGATTCGATTGCGAACTGCCAAGCACCGCCTTTCTTCGCAAGAGCGTTCAGAGTATCAGCCAATGCGGATGCGTCTCTGTACGTTGCTTCTTGTGCCTGTTGCTTTGCATGCTGATGAATCTCGGCTTTCTGCTTTGCGGTCAAATCGTTGACATTTGTCAAACCTCGTGACATCATGTACTGCTTGGCGGCAGAAACATAAGTCAACCGCAGGAATATCTTATCTTCCTTTTCAAGCATCTCGCCGTTAAACCGCATCAACCAGTCGAACAGTTTGATTGGGGATTTCTTGATTGCGTCGTGAATCTTGTCTCTGACGCCGTATCTGTCTTGCCCTTGCACCTGCTCTGCGTTGTCTGCAAACAACTGGACTGCAAAGTCTGCGACTTCTTTCGGGATTGCTCTGTTGACATAATGGGTTCTGTCTTCCGCATTCATGAAGCCAGTCTTGACAGCGATATTCTCAAGTCCTGCGGCGATTGCATCTTTTGCAATCCGCATTCCGAGCATACCCGTGTTACCGAGGATATTTCGTCCGTGGGTAACGGGGTTCGCCAACATAGCAAAGTACCGCCAGTTCCGAATCGCATCCGAGATAGACAGAGGTGACTGTTTACCGATTTCTTCCGAGATTCTGAATTCAGCCTTACGGACTTCTTCCGGCGTTGTCGCAAGTTCAAGGTCACGGTACTTGGATTCTGGTATTACGATTTCCTTAACACCGTTTCTGTGTAACAGCCGTTCTGCTCCTTTACCGAACTTCTTCTTATTCTCTGCGTTCAGACGCTCGACAACCTTTTCCATATACTTGCGTCTGCCGAGAGGAGAGTTGTTCAGCAGTTGCATTGCTTTGCCCATTCTGCCCCAGTTGCTGTTCAGTATTCCGAGAGCCGCCAAGAACTCTGCGGAATCCTCTCTGTTGAAGTTGTTCGTCTTCGATACTTCTGCGATGACTCGCATTGCCGCCGCTTCCAGTTTCGTCAAGTCGGAAACAGTAGCGTTCGGGATATCCCTTGCGAGGTCACGCATTGCTTGGTCAACACCGCCGGAACGGGTAATGTACTCGTCTCCGAGTTCATTCATCTCTTCCATCGTCATCGGACGGTAGACAAGTCCTGCATTCTTTCCGACAGTTACAACGGGAACAGCGTTCTCGTCAAGGACTTCAACAACGATGTCATCGACATGGTCTTTCCACTCTTGCGTTGCCTGTGCAGGTGCTTCCTTAACCGTCTGTGCAACATCGCTGATTCTCGTTGACTTCGATACACGTTCCGCAGTCTGCACATCGTTCAGCATTCCAAGACCACTCTGCTTCTTCTTTCCGTAGGAAGCAATCAAGTCTTTCATCGTTGTTCCGTTGCTGTAACGGATGTCCTTATCGCCGGAGAACCTTTCAGACAACGGGATAATCTCTCCGTTGTCTCGATAGGTTACTGGGTCGGCTGACTTGATTTGGTTGGAATCAAAGAACACATAGTTGTCAGCCTTGTCACCGTAGTCATAAATATTCTTCATGACAACAGAAGTGTATCCGTTTGCTTTTGCCCACTTGCATACTGTATCCGTATCGGTATAATCGTCAGATACTTCTGGAACTTTCAACGCCCAGAACTGCGAACCGTTCGCATCGAAGATGAAAGGTTTGTCTCCGAGGTTGCCGTACAACTGGTAAGAGCCGACGCTATGAGTTTGGTCAAGTGCTTCCCTCAACTTCGACATATCTTGGAAAGAACCATTTACGTTTATAAGAAGATTGCTTGGTTCTAAAAGCGGAACGAATCCGTACTCAAAGTCAATAAGTGCATCGCCAAAGTCATATGACATCAAATATCTGAAGAATTCTCTTTCTTTATCAGACATTTCATTACGATGTTCGCTAAAGTAGTCACGAATGATTTCTTTGTATTTATACTCTTCAGCACGGCTGAAAACGTCTTCGATGTCTGCTTTTAGCCTTGAGCGTTCTTCTTGCGTGGCATTCAGAATACCGTCAACACCGCCATCAAAGGAAAGGTCATTATCGACGATAACATTAGGAATATAAGTCATCCAGTCGATAGCGTTCGAAACATCACGGGGATAATCACTAAAAGGAACATATGATTCGTTAAGTTTTTCTTGAATCTTTTCCGCTTCCGAATAATCTTTCCTTATTCTGTTCGCAACTTCTTCTTCCGTAGGAACTGCATACGAAGAGCCAAATACGGATTTCGCATCCTTAATAATGCTTTCAGCAGATGAACCACCATCGTATGCTCTGCCAATATTTCTAACACCTGCATAGCGGTCACGCCCACCGTAGTTAGCAGAAACTTCCCTCTTTGTAGAAGCGTAGATATAACCCCTCTTTGCCCAAGGAAGAGAACCGTCTGTGCTGAATGATGTGAAACCGAACGACGGAGTTCCATGATACAGTTTCGGTGTATCATATCCTGCGGCTTTAGCGGCTTTCTCTACCATCTTGTCAAGTTGCCATTCCGTGTTTCTGTTTTCGTTATCGGAATCATACTTCTCCGCAAGTTCCATATACTCCGCATCGTCAACACCAGAAGAACGGCTTCCTCGCTGATTGAATATCTTACGGACATCGTTAATCGATTCAAGTGGAGTGTAGCCTTGAGAGAGGTCGGAGATGGTTGTACCTGCGGAATAACGAGAATCGTTGCTGTTTCTTTTTTCGTTGATTTTCTGCTCAACAAGTTCAGTAGGAATCCAAATCTCTCCCTCACCGAGATGTCTCATGCTACCGTAAGTATCTATCGGACGAACTTCAATCTCGAAAAGATTCGGAGATTTTTTGCTGACAAATGAATTTGCAATCTTCTTGTTAAACGTAAACGCAACAAAAACATCGTTTGGGATAGCATTTTCTCCAGTATCACCACGGTACAATTTAATCGGAGTCGTCAAGAATTCTTCAAACGATAACGGTTTTTCTGTTGTGTCTAAATAATTTTCATAAGCGAGAGACAACCCTGCATTCCTTACTTGAGGATTTGAAAGCATTCTACGCAAGAGAGCAGGTTTATAATCGCTATCATACGCTCTAAACCATCCGTCGTATATGTTCTGTGGAACATTATCATACATTACGGCTCTTGCTTCTTCTTCGCTTATGCGGTGTATATCTTTCGTGCTTTGTGAAAGCAGGAACTTGTACCATTCGGAATTTAATCCTTTTGAACCGCTATCGTTGTATACTGGTCTTAATAGTTCCCTGTTATTGCGTCTCCACTCTTCATAAGAATCATCGTCGTTATACACATAGTCTGTTCTTCTTGGTTGCAACTCATTTGCGATGTAGTTAGCAGACAAATCCTCGATGGTTGTGCCACCGCTATACATCGTCTTGCCGGATGACTCACGTTCTGCTCTTCTTCTGTCGGAAATAGCAAGGACTTCCTTTGCGAGTTTCTCCGTATCAGCATCCGTAACCATGCGGTACTTCTCGTAATCACCGAGAGCCTTATCGAGAATCTGGCTGAAACTGCCCTCAATGTCTGCTTCTGTCGGGAAGTTCAGTTTGACCGCTTCCTGCGGTACATACTTTCCGTTATTGTCGTACAGCGTGAAGTCTTCGAGGACTTTGTAATAACCCTCGTTGTTCTTGAACTTCGTTGACGTGTTGTCTTTCTCAAACTTCGGAGCGTATTCGTGTTTCTCACACCAAGCAAGGTAATCTGCGACAACAGCCTTTGGGTCGCCCAATTTCTGAAGTTTCGTGTTGAACGGATATTCCTCTTTCGCTGAAAGGTTCTTCCACTTTGTTTCTCCGTTTTCGACTACTTTCTTCCTTGTGTGTTGCGTCTTCGTGTAATCGTCAAAAGCGTCGATGTGTTCCATCTTCGCAACGATTGGATTGAGCGATGACTTGTGGTACGGAATAATCATCTTGATAGCAGGGTCTGCCATCATCCGCAGGATGTGTTCATCAGAAACACCGATTGCAATTGTTCCGCAGTTCTTTCCGTACTTGGAGTCTGATTGAATCCTGTTAATGAAATCGTAATCGACTCGGTTGTTCTTTCTGTCGAAGCCAAATGATTCAGCCGCCCAAGCGTAAGTGACTTTCTTCTGCCCGTTCTCATCGAGGACAATGTTTCCGTTTGCGTCACGCTCGTACATTAAGCCGACAGCCAATCCGTCATCTGCTACCATAGGAACGAGAGACATATTAATCTTCATTCCAGTCAAACCGAACAGAAGAGCGAAAGACTTCTCTTTGGTGTAAGCATGAGATGGAAGTCCACCTGCCGCCAAGTCGGCAACCATCTGCACATAGTCGAATGCGAGGTACGGAACAAAGTCAGAGAAAGACTGAACACGAACACCGCCTACGGCATATGCATCCTGTACTTTCCACTTCTTGTTCTCGATATCGTTCAGATACTGCATGTCGCCGAAAGAAGCTTTCGGCCCACCTGTACCCTTTTGCTTGTTGTACAGAGTCAGAACGTTCGGAGCGTTTTTAGCAACAGAATCGAATCCCTTTGTGGACATGAAGTCACCACGGAGTACAAGCCGACGGGAAGCAGGATTGTTCTTCAGTTCGTAAGCAATCGCTTCCTCGACATTCATTCCCGAAACACCTTTATTCGGGTTATATCTCGGAATCTTCTTGTTCTTGCGTTTGGTGAATTCCTGCAAGACTCTGTCTACCTCGGTGAAGTCGAGGTTTGAGTCGGACATATGCTGAATTCCGGCATGAGACTCAAGTTCCCCGTTACCGCCAAAGTTGAAGTAATCTGCGTCACCACCGAGAGACTTGACAAGTTTGTTGTACTTCTCAACAAATCTGTCTGCGGCAGTTGACTGCTGGAATCTCTTGGCTTCCACAAAGCACATCGTGCAAGCCGCTTCGTATCCTGCTTTGCGGATTGCTTCGTTAACAAGAACGATTGCTTGGTCATCAAGGATAATGTCTTCCATCTTGCCTTGACGGATAACCTCGTTGAATACGGCATCAAGCGTTCTGCGCTTGACGCAAACAAGGCTGAAGTCAAGGTTCATCGGGTATTCGGAATTGCTTCTGATTACGGAGAATACTGGAGTTCCGTCATCGTTCTTCGTAACTTCAGCGTCTGCCCATGTGCTGAACGAAGTGTGTTTTCCCTCAAGGTCACGGCAGATTTTATAGATGGACTCCATCTGTTCCGTTGCCTTTTGAATATCATCCTTGCCGATTTTCTTCGAGTCAAGATACTTCTTGAACGCATCCTTGCCGCCTTTATCCCAAGTTCCAGTTGAGAACATCGCCCCGTTGCCGTTATTAATTACGTTCATTACGGGGTCACCGTTCTCGTTAACAAGAACAGCAGACTTGTCGATTGCTTCTTCAACATTCGGAACAGCAACGTCATCGCCGGATAACGTAGCCGCACGTCCGCTTACATTGGGGTCGAATCTCGAAGCAAGGTCAGAGACAGTAGTTCCGACGCTGTACATTCCAGAGCCATGTTCGGAATCAATATTCTTTACCGCAGAGACGATAGCATCGTTTGCTTCTCCCTCACCAGTCGGAATATTCTTGATTGCGTCTATACCGCCATCCTTGTAGATTGTGTTAAGGAACGTGGCGACTGCGGCAGGGGAGACTCCGCTTTCAGAAAGCATGGAAGAAATATCGTCAACCTTGTCAAAGACTCCGTTGTCTTCGTTAGACATATCGGAAGCGTTGACGAGTTCCGTGCCGACTTCCATTCCCATATTGTTCGCAACGAACATAACGGTGTCATATGCATCGAAAGAACCGATGTCTTTCTTTGCCGTGTTCCAGTCGTTCTCGGCTACCCAATAATTCGGGAACTGTTCCGTCTTCGGTGCAGGTTGCTCCGTCTTCGGTTCTTCCGCAACAGGCTGTGCTTGCTCCGCAGGTTGTTCGGCATTCTTCTTTTCCGCAACTGGCTGTGCAGGTTCTGCATTCTCTTCAGCGTTCTGCTCTGCATTCTGCTGATTCTGTGCTGTCTGCTGTGTCTGTGCGGTATTCTTCTGCTTGGTATTCTTCTTCTCTGTGCTGAAAGAGGAAGATAAACCTGCGGCATCGAGAATCTTCCGTTCACGGATTGCTTGCCCAAGAGCGTGTTCTGCATCCAACAGCAAAGTCTTGATAGCAGAACCGTCTTTCATCCGTCGAACAGAACCACGCTTGATACAGTATTCGACAGCCTGCAAGAAGTTCCGCACGGCATTACCGTCAAACTTCGTCAGCCAGTCGAGAGACTCGCTTCCGTTCTTATCCTCAAACAAGACATCTTGTACGAAGTAAGCAGTCAGTTCTTCTCTCGCTTGCTCTCTTGTGAAGTCTCGGTTGTGCAGTTCTTTCTCCTGCTTAATCTGCTCGTCGATAAGGAATTCAAAATAATCGTCTCCGCTTCCATCGCCGTATTCCTTGTCGCCGGAATATCTGTACCATGTTTCCGCAAGGTTTGACAGACGCTGATACCATTGCGTGGTAGCAACATAGTGAACGACTTCGTGAGTGAAGAACGCTCTTGCAACAACCGCTTCCTTTAGAAGTCCTTTGTCCGCAATCATGTCGGTAGCAAGGTAGACTTTGTTCGGTTCTTTTGAACTGTATCTTCCGTTGCCACCGATTTCATCCCTTGTCTGCCATACGATTTCGAGGTCAAAATGATTCTTTGCGAGTCTGCTGAACTTCTCCTGCGTTGTCTTGGAAATCGTATATGTCTTCTTCTCGACAGCCTTTTCGGGTTCTGCCTTTTTCTCTTCCGTTTTCTGCTTCGGCTTCTTTTCTTCCGTTGCATTATCGGCAGTCTCACCTTGTGCGGTATTCTCTTGTTTAACAGCGTCAGAGGACTGATTTGCCTGTTCTGCTGTGTTGGACGGAGTATTTGCTGTCTCTGCCGTATTAGCCGTATTAGCCGTTGCAGGTGCAGTTGTTTTCGCAGGTTCTGTGGAATCGAGGAATTCTTTGACAGTTCCGCTATGTGCGGAGGCAATTGCATCGGACAGTTTAGACGGTGCAGTCTTGTTCCGTTTCCTATCCCAGAAGTCCGCTTCTTGCTGTGCTTCCGCAAGTTGCGTCTGCAATGCTTCCATTCTTTCGAGATACTTCTCTGAGTCTGCGAAGTACGCCGTGTCGGAACTGATAAGGGAATCTATCTGGTTTCCAATCTCTGCAACACGCAGGGAAGCAAATCTGTACTGTGCTTCGTATGCACTACGCTTCGTCGTCGATGTTGCAAGCAGGTTGCTGTAGGATGCCCAATGCCTGTCGAGTGAACGCTGGATGTCTCTGATTTGAGAGTTGCTGTTGGAGACGAGAGTGTCGAGATTCCTCTTCTTCTCGCCAGTAATCTTGTTCAAGGCATTCTGGTGATTGTTTACTTCGGTGATCAGAGCAGATTGAGAAGCGTATAGGGTGTTTAACTGACTTGCAAGTTTGCTTGTGTCTCCACCTACACGGGAAGCGATTGCACTCTCGATTGCGTTTATCTTCTCGCTCACCGCTTGCAGTCTTGCTTCTGCATCCTTTAGTGCTGTGTTTGCCTTGTTGAGTTCGTCTTGATAATCTCTCTTGGCGTTCTCGACATCGTTCTGCAAACTGTTGAGTTTTACTCTTGCGTCGTGGAGTTCCTGCGATGTCTTGATATACTTATAATTAGTGTTAGCCAGACGCTGTCTTGCAGACTGCCCATTGTCAGCCATGAAGTCAGCATAAGCCTGTTCGATGGAATCAAGATCTGCGTCAGCACCTGCACTATTCAGAGCTGCCGAAAGAGCAACGAGTTCCTCGTTGGACAGCTTCATGTTGCCTTTCTCGTCAAACACGAAATCGTACAATGCGTCCGTGTTCCTCATTTGCGGAAGCAATTCGGAGATTTCGTTGATGTTCTGTTTGTCGAGAACGGTCTCTGCCGTGTCAATATAACCCTGCACGGAGTCAGAAAATTCTTTTCCGAAGACGCTGTCTACGATAGCCTTGCCTTTTCCAAAGTCCTTTGAATGACCGCCGGACCACGTTCTTGTTGATTCTGGGTTTGTCCAAGCGGATACTCCGTGTGCCGCCGCTACCTTTCCGTAGTTAAGCGTACCGCCGACTCCGACAGATTCAGCACCTGCCAAACCGCCTGCAAGCATTTCAAGGGCGGTCTCCGATGCGAACTTATTGCTCACCAACTTGTTCGCTTCTTCTTTGGACATCCCTTTTGCGATAAGGCTGTCATAATATTCCATCAGTTCGGAAGCGTCGCCGTTAATCATCATGTCAGCCATCGTCTCGGCGACATGACCGATTCCCTCTTCCAATGCTTCTGGAATGAAGTTGATTCCCATCTGTGCGAGGACATTCGCCATATAAGATGTTGATCCGTTAACGGCAGCTTTCTCCGCAATATTCTCCAAGCCTTTTACCAAATTGTCGATACCCATATGCTCGGTAACGAACTCGATTGCGGCTGAAGCGACAGCCATCTGTACGGCTTTCTCTCTGTCAAGTCCTCTCGTTAATCCTGCTCGGAGAGTGGACGCATAAGCAGACGAAGACAG
>JAEEGL017163068.1_pt1 | contig 12512 bp, 14 predicted proteins | sample 9134231 | NCBI WGS metagenome assembly JAEEGL01 (sample SAMN16246548, study PRJNA631951) | gut metagenome | biome: gut microbiome; feature: rumen; material: fiber-attached | host: Bos | place: Iran: Karaj | collected 2018-10
AACAACTCCGCGCGCGGAGTCCTCTCCGCTCTGTTGAAGCGGCCGAGCAGGAGCACTTTTTCGTCGCGGGATATCCTGTTTATCTTTTCCTCGCAGGTAAACTGTATCTCATACCCGCGCCGCGCGAGTATCTCCACGGACTCTTTGCAGTAGCTTCCGTAGGGGTAGGCGAAGGCCGCCGGTCCGACGCCCGAAAAGCTCGCGCAGCGCTCGCGGAACTTATCGTCGTCGGCGGAGAGTAGCTTCTCGTAGGCCTCTTCGTTTTCCCATTTCTTTTTGGCGCAGCCGCGGCGCGCGCCCAGCGAATGCATGGCGTAGCTGTGGCTGGCCGCCTCGGCGAAGCCGGAGCGGCTTATCTCCGCTATTTTCTCCCAAGACATATACGCGTAGCGGACGTCCGTGTCGCCGTTTTGCGTGTATTCGTCGGCGTACTGCCCCACTATCGCCGCCACCGCGCACATGCCGCGCTCCTCGAGCGCCGGAAGAGCATATTCGGCAAAGCTGAGCTGCCCGTCGTCAAAAGTGAGCATTACGCATTTTTCCGGAAGCTCTTCCAGCCCGTTTTTCCATTTCAGCAGCCGCTCGAGGCTCAGAGTTTCATAGCCTCGCGAGGCGAGGTAATCAAGATCGCGCCGAAAGGTCTCCTCTGAAACGACGTACTGCCCGCATTTGCTCTCGTCCGCGCTTATATGGTGATACATCACCACCGGCAGGCTCAGCTTTTCATCCCCGGCCTTTTTCACGTTTTCGGCGTGCAGCGGCGCGCACAGTGCCGAGAGCAGGGCAAGGCAGACGGCAAGAGTGCAGATTTTGCGCAAAAAATCACCCCCGCTCGGATTATGCCGCAGCGGGGGTTTTTTATTCGCTGTTTTTCGTTCCTTTTTTAGATAAAAAGACCTGTTATAAATGCTGCCGCGCAGGCCGCGAGCGCGACGAGTATGAGCGAGCATTTTTTATATGCCATCACGACCGCCACTATAAATCCTGCCAGCGCGCTGAAGAAATTGCCCGTGGAATAGAATATGCCGGGAATAGTCATAGCCCCGAGCACGGTATACGGAACGTAGAAAACGAACGAGCGGGCAAAGCGGCTTTTTATCTTTTTCCTGAAAAGCACGAATGGCGCCATGCGAATCACGTAGGTCGTGAGCGCCATGAGCAGGATATATATCAGCACTCCCTTATGTATCGTCATCTTCTGCCTCCTCTCCCGCCGGCATGAGCCAGGCCATGAGCAGCGAGGCCGCCACGGCGCAGATGATTATGGAGAAGCCGCCCGATATGAAGGACAAAAACGGCAGATAATATATGGCGCAGCTGAGCGCGACGGAAATCAGAACGGCCAGCAGCACTCCCCTGTTCTCCTTCGCGGGAGTCACGACTATGGCGACGAACATCGCGTATATCGCGATCCCGAGAGCCGCTGTAACGGAAGGCGGAAGTATCTGCCCGGCCACTGCCCCGAGCAGGGTGCCGAGGGCCCAGCCGATATAAGGAGTCGTGATAAGGCCGTACATATATCGCGGCGTGAGCTCTCCTTCCTTTGAGGCCGCCACGCCGAAAACTTCGTCCGTTATGCCGAACGAGGCAGCGAATCTGTGCCCGGCAGAAAAGCCGGAGGAGAGCTTCTGCGTGAGGGCAATGCCCATGAGGGCGTACCGCAGGTTTATTATGAGCTGCGCGAGGATCATCTCTATATAGGCGCCGCCGGCCGCTATCACCGAAACGCCGGCCACCTGCCCTGCCGAGGTAAGACAGGTCATGGAGATCAGGAGCGTTTCCGCCGCAGTGAGCCCCGAAGCGACGGAGGTTATGCCGAAGCCGAATGAAACCGAAAGATAACCCAAGGCTATGGGTATCCCGTCTCTCAGGCCGTGCAGATATCCGTATCCCGGTTTGCCTTTTCTCATCACGCGAGTCTTTTCCTTTCGTAGAGCTTTCGCTGCGGAAATAAAAATATGCCATCCCGGGAGCTCCGGAAATGACATCCGTTACCTGTTTCGCTCTACATTTTATTGCAATTACTCCTGCTCGTCAATACATGTTTTGTGCATTATGCGGACATTTGGACAAAAGTTCTTGCGAAAATCGCTTGACATGCCGCCGCAGTTTCATTATAATAAATCCGTGATGCGAGGATTGTGTTGCGGCGGGAGCCGCCTCCGCGCATACGAAATTACATAGTCCTTGAAAGGAGTTCTCTTTTATGTCTAAATTGAAAGAAAAGCTGCCGACTATCATCACTCTCGTTCTCGTTCTTGCAGGCCTCGTTGTTCTGTTCATCGCGCTTCACAACAGGAGCCTCAATCAGTTCGCCATCGCGCTGGCTGTTCTCTTCTGCGCTATCGTTCCCGGCGTTACCAAGAACCTTGAGTTTGCTTTCCCCTGGAATAAAGCCGTTCATGCCATTCTCGCCGTTCTCGGCATAATCGCCATCTTCTACGGCTGGCGTTCCGGCATGTGGTATCTTATGATCGTCGGCGTAGTTCTCGTAGTCGGCGGCAACCTCATCGGCAGGCTCATTAAGGACCCGGTCCGCGTTGAAGCCTGGAAGCATTATTTCGACTGATCTTATTCAGAATATCATTTCCGGAGAGCTCATTTTTATGAGCTCTCCGTTTTTTGTTTCCGGCATAAAGGAAGAATGGCGCGGGTAATCCCGCGCCATTCTTTCCTGTGAAGGCAATTATATCAGCCGAGGGCCTCGATTATCGCGGGGATCACCTTGTAAAGGTCCCCTACGATGCCGTAGTCGGCGACTTCGAAAATCGGTGCGTCTTCGTTGGTGTTGATCGCGACTATGTAGCCGGAGTTCTGCATGCCGGCAAGATGCTGGATCGCGCCGGAGATGCCGCAGGCGATATAGAGCTTGGGCTTTACAGTGGTGCCGGTCTGGCCGACCTGGTGGCTGTGATCTATCCAGCCGGAGTCTACCGCCGCGCGTGAGGCGCCTACGACGCCGCCGAGCTTGTCGGCAAGGGCCTTTATGGTCTCAAAGCCCTCGGGGCCGCCGAGACCTGCGCCGCCGGAAACGATTATATCGGCGTCGGTAAGAGAAACGACTTCGCCTATGTTCTTTACCACTTCGTGGATGACCTGGCGGATATCGCCCTTCTTGAACTTCGCGTCGAGCTTTATCAGCTCGCCCTTGCGGCCGGGAACGGGCTCAAGCTTCGCCATAACGCCGGGGCGCACGGTCGACATCTGCGGGCGGTGATCCGGGCAGACGATGGTCGCCATGAGGTTGCCGCCGAAGGCCGGACGGGTCTGCATGAGCTTCTTGTCCTCGGGGTCTATCGCGAGGCCGGTGCAGTCAGCCGTGAGGCCGGTGCCGCACTTGACAGCGAGGGACGGGCCGAGGTCGCGGCCGATATGAGTCGCGCCGAGAAGGACTATCTCGGGCTTATACTTGAGTATCGCGTGATAGATGACCTTGGTGTAACCGTCGGTCGTATAGTTGGCGAGCTCCGGAGCGTCGGCGCAGTATACCTTGTCCGCGCCGTACTCAAAAAGCTTGTCGGCAAGACCTTCTATGTTCTCGCCGCAGAGCACGGCGGAAAGATCGCAGCCGATGGCGTCAGCCAGGCGGCGGCCTTCGCCGAGCAGCTCGAGCGAAACGTTCATCAGCTCGCCTCCGCGCTGCTCCGCAAACACCCACACGCCGTGGAACATGGTGATATCGACCTTATGTACGGTCTCCTGGATATTCTCTATAGCGCCGAAGGGGCAGCTTTCCGCGCAGACGCCGCAGCTTGTGCAGGCCATACCGATAACGGCGAGCTTGCCTTCCATGGTAATTGCTTCGAACGGGCAGTTTTTCGCGCACAGACCGCAGCCCTTGCACTTTTCATTTATGATCTTAACAGACATTTTCTTTTCCTCCCCGTCAGATAATGTGCTTCTCGTTCAGACGGCTGACGAGCGCCTTCGCCATCTCGTCTACCGTGCCGGAAAGCATTTCGCCCTTGCCCTTTGGAGGCGGCGTGAAGCTCTTCATGACCTGCGTGGGCGAGGCGGAAAGACCGCACTGCTCGGGAGCGAGCTCTACGTCGTTCTCATCCCAGACAGTTATGGGGGAATCCTCGCAGGCGTGGAGTATGCCTGCCACGGTCATGTATCTCGGCTCATTGAGCTCTTTAACGCAGGTGAGCACGGCGGGCGTGGGCACTTCCACTACCTCGTAGCCGTCCTCAAGCTGGCGCTCTACGATGACGGAGTTTTCCTTCAGCTCGCGGACCTTCTGCACGTAAGTGACTACCGGAAGGCCGAGGCGCTGGCCCATCTGCGGGCCGACTTGGGCGGTATCGCCGTCGATGGCCTGACGGCCGGAGAAGATGATGTCGTAATCGCCTATCTTCTTGATGCCGGCGGCAAGAGTGGTGGATGTGGCGCAGGTATCGGCTCCGCCGAAAGCGCGGCTGGAGAGGAGATACGCGTCGTCCGCTCCCATGGCTATGCACTCGCGGAGCATGAACATCGCCTGCGGCGGGCCCATGGAGACAACGCTTACGGTGCTGCCGGGGTTGGCGTCCTTGACCGTGAGAGCAGCCTCGAGGGCGTTGGCGTCGTCCGGATTGAGGATGGACGGCACGCCGTCGCGGACGAGGGTGTTCTTAACGGGATCTATCTTTACTTCGTTGGTATCGGGCACCTGCTTGGCGCATACGATTATTTTCATTTTCTTTGCCCTCCCTTACTTCAGCAGGTTGCCGCTTACGACTATCTGCTGCACCTGAGACGTGCCCTCGAACAGGGCGTTTACTCTGGCGTCGCGGAAGAGACGTTCAATGCGGTAATCCTTTATGTAGCCGTAGCCGCCGTGGATCTGCATGGCCTTCGTGGCTATGTGGTTGACGGCTTCGGCGCAGTAGAGCTTCGCCATGGAGCAGTACATGCCCGCGTCGCTCGCGCCGGTATCCTTATACTGCGCGGCATGATAGAGGAGCTGGCGGCCGGCTTCGAGCTCTGTCGCCATATCGGCGAGCATGAAGCTGATGCCCTGGAAATCGGCTATGCGGCGGCCGAACTGCTTTCTCTCCTTGGCGTACTTCGTGGCCTCCTCGAGGCAGGCCTGCGCAACGCCGATGGACTGCGCGGAAACGCCGAGACGGCCGTAGTCAAGAGTCTTCATGGCGTTGATAAAGCCTCTGTCCTGCTCGCCGAGCAGGGCGCTGGCCGGGACGCGGACGTTTTCAAAGATAACGTCCGAAGTCGGGCAGCCGATGATGCCCATCTTGTTTTCGGGCTTGCCGAGGGTTATGCCGGGGGTATTCATATCGATAACGAAGGCGGAGATGCCCTTGTTGCCCTTGCCCTTGGTGGTGCGCGCGAAGAGCACGCCGAAGTCGGCGTAATGCGCGGCGGTAATGAAGGCCTTTCTGCCGTTTATTACCCACTCGTCGCCGTCACGCACGGCCTGAGTGGTCACGCCGCCCGCGTCGGAGCCGGCGCCCGGCTCCGTGAGCATGAAGCACGGGAATCGCTTGCCCTGAGCCGTGGGAACGAGGTACTTCTGGATCTGCTCGTCCGTTCCGTAGAACATGAGCGGACCGGAGCCGAGGGAGTTTGCGCCGGAGAGCCAAACGCCCGTGACGAGGTTTACTCTGGAGACCTGCTCGATAGCGAGAACGTACGCGAGCGTATCGCCGCCCTGGCCGCCGAGCTCTTTCGGGGTCTTGATGCCGAAGAAGCCCATCTCGCCCATCTTCTTGAGCTTGTCATAGGGATATTCGCCGGTCTGATCTATCTCGTCCTGCAGATCGGTCGGGAATTCTCTTTCCATGTAATCCCTGAACATCTTCTGGATAAGAAGATACTTTTCGGATAAAATCATAAAAATCTCTCCTCGCTTATCATTCGGTTATAATCTTGCCGTCTTTGATAAGGCCGGCAATGAATTCATCGTCATAGCCGAGCTCCCTGAGGACCTCAGCCGTGTGCTGCCCGAGATGAGGGGCCCTTACGTAGCCGGGCAGGCCGGCGTCCTGGAAATGCACGGGGTTGCGGACCATTATCCTCTTCCCGCTCGGATATTCCACTTCCTCGAAGCAGTCGTCCGCCCAGGCCTGCTCGTCCTGAAGGACTTCCTTCCATACTGCGGCGATGGCGCAGGGGATATCGATCTCGCGCATCATTTTATCGAACTCTGCGGCGTCGTATTTGAGGATCTCGCTCTGCACCTCGTCGTACAGAACGCCGTTCATGCCCTTGAAGTACATATCGTTGAGGTCCTGGAAGCGGGGATCGGAGAGCCAGTCCTCGCGGCCGAGCTTCTTTGCGAAGGGCGGGAACATGCGCTCGAACATCGGCATGCTCAGCTGCACGAAGCGGCCGTCCTTTGTTTTGAAGTTGTTGTTGAGAGGATGGGGCGAGGTGCGCTTGGTAAGCGGATACTCAAGCGTGCCGTACTGCGCCGTCTGTATCATAGTGGCCTGAGAGAAGATGGCCGTGCCCAGAAGGCTGACGGAAACCTTTTCTCCCTTGCCGGTGCGCTGGGCGTTGAAGAGCGCCGCGAGAAGGCCGGCCGCCAGGGCCATGCCCACCTGCCTGTCGCCCATGGCGGGTATGAGGTTCATCGGGACCGTTCCCTTTTCATAAAGGCTGCCGAGTATACCGGAACGAGTCCAGTATGCAGTGTAGTCAAAACCGGGCAGGTCTTTGTCGGGGCCCTTGTCACCGTATCCGGTAACGGAGCCGTAAACCAGCTTCGGGAACTTCTTGCTGAGGGTCTCATAATCGAGGCCGAGCTTTTCCAAAGCCTTCGGACGCCAGTTGGTGATGAGGATGTCTGCACCGGCCAGAAGCTTCATGAAAGCCTCGTAGCAGCGCGGATCCTTGAGGTCCAGCACGATGCCGCGCTTGTTGGCGTTTTCAACTTCGAACACTACGTTTTCATCGGGAAGATCCGGGCGGCCTTCTGCCAGTGCGGCGAAACGGATACCGTCTCCCTGCTGGCTCTCTACCTTGATGACGTCTGCGCCCTGATCTCCGAAGAAGCGAGCCGCACATGCCGCGGCTACGAACGTGGCCAGCTCGACGACCTTCACTCCGCTCAATGCTCTTGCCATGTTCTTTTCTCCTTTCAGGATAGATTCTAATATATTTGCTATTCTTATATTAAACCTTGGTACTATTCCAATGTCAAGCGGCTTTTTGTTTTTTACTGATGCTTCCATATGGCGTCAAATCCTTGCGGCGCAAGCGATTCAGCGCGCAGCTGTCCATATTTGACGGCGGTTTTTCCATATAAGTTATATTTATATTGATAGTTTTTGTTTATATCTGAGGCGGGCTGCGGTAAAAGAAAAGGCCGGACTTTGGATCGTCCGGCCTTTCGGGCTTCATATTCAGAGCTTTTCCCAGATCGTCGCCACGGCGTTTCCGCCGCCGATGCAGAGCGTGGCAAGGCCGTACTTTGCCTCCTTGCGGCGCATCATCTCATGCAGCAGAGTGACCGTTATCCTCGTTCCGGAGGCGCCGACCGGATGGCCTATGGCGATAGCGCCGCCGTTTACGTTGGTCTTTTCCATATCGAGGCCGAGCTCCCTCGCTACCGCTATGCACTGTGCGGCGAAAGCTTCGTTTGCCTCTACGAGATCCATATCCTCTATCTTCATGCCGGCCTTTGCCAGCGCGTTTCTGGAGGCGACTATCGGAGCCACGCCCATGATGGCGGGGTCCACTCCTCCCTGGCCCCAGGAAACGAGCCTGAACAGCGGCTTGAGGCCGTATTTCTCAACGGCTTCGCCGGAGGCGAGTATCACAGCCGCGGCGCCGTCGTTTATGCCGGAGGCGTTGCCGGCAGTTACCTTGCCGTCGGCCTTGAAGGCGGGTTTGAGCTTGCCGAGCAGCTCCATGCTTGTCTGGCGGGGGTATTCGTCCACCTTGAACTCCACCGTCTGCTTCTTCTGCTTCACTTCAACCGGAACTATCTCTTCTTCAAACTTTCCCGCGGCGATGGCGGCAAGAGCCCTTTCCTGGCTCCTGAGTGAGAATTCGTCGAGCTCCTCTCTCGTTATGCCCCACTGCTCGCATACGTTCTCGGCCGTAATTCCCATGTGGTAGTTGTGATATATGTCCCACAGAGCGTCGTTGACCATGGTATCGACCATGGTGGTATTGTTCATTCTGGCGCCGAAACGCGCGGAGGGCAGCGCATAGGGCGCGGCGGACATATTCTCCGTGCCGCCGGCGAGGACTATATCGGCGTCGCCGGCCTTTATGGCTCTGGCCGCCTCCACTATGCTCTTCATGCCGGAGCCGCAGACCATGCCGACGGTATAGGCGGGCACCTCATAGGGGATGCCGGCGTAAATCGCCGCCTGGCGCGCCACGTTTTGGCCGAGGCCCGCCGTGAGCACGCAGCCGAACATAACTTCGTCGAGCTCCGCACCGGTAAGATTGGCGCGTTTGAGCGCCTCCTTCGCGACTATCGCGCCGAGCTTTGCCGCCGGAACGTCCTTGAGCGAGCCGCCGAAAGAGCCTACGGCCGTGCGGCAGGAGCTGATAAGATATATTTCCTTCATTGTTTTACCTCCGTTGCTTCGTCCGGCCGCCGATGGCGCGGCCCGGGCGCGTTTTATTCTCATTTTTTCAAGTATAAGCTTTGCGCACGCCGCAAGTCAAGACGTTTGCATAATTACCGGCGCCGTGTTATCATATCCGCGAGGTGAAGCCGATGACCGCAGCCGTTATACTTGCCGGCGGAAAAAGCAGCCGCATGAAGCGCGACAAGCTCTCTCTCGAGTACGGAGGAGAGAGCCTGCTCGAACGCGCCGTAAAGCGCTTTTCCGCCTGCTTCGACGAGGTCATGGTAAGCGTGGCCGACGCCGGGAAATACCCGGAGTTTGCCTCCCGCGCCCTGCCGGACGTCCTGCCTGGCCTCGGGCCGCTTTCCGGTCTGCACGCCGCGATCGAAAGATTCCCGGACGGGGTCTTCCTCGCCGCCGGCGATATGCCCTTCGCAGAGCCGAAGGCCGCATTGCGGATAATTGAGCTTGCCCGCGAAAACGGCAGCCCCGCCGCCGCGCTCTTCTGGCCGGACGGCCGCTGCGAGCCGCTTTTCGCCTACTATACCGGCGCGATGCTCGGCGCCGTGCTCTCCGCCGCAGAAAGCGGGAACTACCGCATAGCCCCCATACTCGAAAACGAGCCGGCCGTCCTGCGCATTTCTCCGCGGCAGATAGAGGAAATAATCGCCCCCGAAAAGCTTTTTATGAACGTAAATCTTCCGGAGGATTACGAGCGGCTGCTGCGCTCCGGCGCCTTGGAAGCTTGACAATCGCGCCTCAAGTGATAGAATATGTTGGATAATAGCTTTAATCTCAAAAGAAAGGTCGTTTTCATATGTACAAAGTAACAAAGCGCAACGAAGCTTATAAGTACGACGCTCCCGGCCATTTTGACGTACGCACCACCCGCCTGCACGATCCCCAGGACGTCAACGACGGCACCATCGTAATGGGGCTGAGCCACTTCCTCCCCGGCGGCGGCGCGAACATGGCTCCGGCAAACTTCGAAATGGTCTACTACATCCAGTCCGGCGAAATGACCATTACCATCGGCGAGGACGACGGCGACAAGGAATTCGTCCTCAAGCAGGGCGACAGCATCCATTTCGGCAAGGGCACGAAGCGCGCCTGCCTGAACACCGGCGTTGAGACCGCCCAGATGCTCGTTATCATGATAAAGAAATAAAAACAAGCCGCGAAAAAAGCGGATCGCCTGCGGGCGGTCCGCTTTTTATCTTTTCACAAACACTCTCATCGGCACGCCGCGTGAGTGGCATTTTCTTATGACGTAGCCCGTTCCGCGCGAGCTTCCGTCCCAGAACACATAAACTATGTCTGCCTTTTCTATTATCTCGTTGTTGCGTATAAGCGGCGCCATGCTGCCGTATTTCCCGTAGTCCGGGCGGATTATGAGCGTTTCAATGCCGTGCCTGCGCGCGTAAATCTCCGCGCAGGTATCCACTCCGCGCGCTCCGCCGGATATTATGAGGTCTATGTCCTTGGGCAGGAATCTTTCGAGATCGACGCGGGTTATCGAGCGCGAACCCACAACGGCCACCTTCATAAAACGGCCTCCTTCATCCGGTGCAGCTCAAGCTCCGCACCGCCGCGGACGCAAAGGCAGAGACTGTATTCCTCCATGAAGCTCCGAAGAGCAAAGCCGCAGCCCTCCAGATACGGGAACTCTCCCCGCTCCGACACGACGGAAAAGCCTGCCGTATCGCCGCGGAAGCCCCGTCCCGTGAGCTTTACGTAGCTCTCCTTCGCGCTCCAAACGTCGAAAAATCGCTCGTAGCCGTTTTCCTCCAGCCACTTCACCTCCAGCGGGTGGAAAAAACGCGCCGCAATCTTTTCCGGCGGACTCTTCATTCTCCTCAGCTGAAGGTCGAGCCCCACTCTACCCTCCGCGAAAGCGCAGGCCCAGTACTCGCCGCTGTGGCTCACGGAAAACTCCGGCCCCGCGACGAAAAACGGCCTTCCCCATTCGTTTACAAGTATTTCGAAGCTCTCTGCCGCCGCGCCGGTGTGTTCCGCCGCCGCGCGCCGGAGCAGCTCGCGCGATGGCGCGAGGTCCGCCCGGGCATAAAAAACAGCAGCCTTCATCGCCTCACACCGTAAGGACTATATACGCCGCGTAAACGGCCAGCAGAAGCACTCCCTGGACCCGGCTCCCTTTCTGGCGTATCAGCATGGGAACTATGGCTATGAGCGTCACCAGCAGACAAACGGGGAGATCGAGCCTAATGCTCATGCGGCTCACGGGCAGCCTCTGCCCGGAGATGAGCGAGCATATGGGAAGGATCAGCGAAAGGTCTATTATATTGGCGCCTATTATATTGCCGACCGAGAGCTGCGCCTGCTTTTTGCGTATGGCGGTTATCGTCGTCACAAGCTCCGGCAGCGAAGTGCCGACCGCCACGAGCGTTACGGCGACTATCCTCTCCGGCACGCCGAGGTACGCCGCTATCTCGCTGCCGCCCTTAACGAGCAGGCGCGAGCCGACTACCAGCGCCGCCGCGCCGACGACGAAAAGGATTATGTTCTTTACAAGTTCTTTTCTTTCGAAAGAGATCTTCTCTTCCGCTTCGTTCTGAAGCTTTGCATTCCTGACGTTCGTAAACATGAACGCAGCGAAGACCGCCACGAGGATCACACTCGCCCATATGGCAAGAGATCCTGTGAGCGAGCCGACGCAAATCACCGCCGCTACGGCTATCAGCATAAGGCTCTGGAGCAGGTGATCCCTGCGCTTGAATATAACGGGCATGAACAGCAGCGCAATAGCCATGAGAAGGCCTGTGTTCGCCGTGACGGAGCCGACGGCATTGCCTATGGCCATGTCTATCTTGCCCTCGCCGGCGGCTATGAACGAAACAATCATCTCCGGCATGGTCGTGGCAATGCTGACTATCGTCGCGCCCACTATGAACGGCGGGATGCCCGCCGCGCGCGCTATCCAGCTCGCGGCGTCAACGAATACGTCGCCGCCCTTTATTATCAGCGCTATGCCGACTATGAAGATGATTATCGAGCCCCAGATACCCATACTGCCCCTCCGTAAAAATCGAGTTCCGTTTAGTATGAAAAAAGACTTATCTGCGGCCTTGCAGATAAGTCTCGTCATTTAAGATAAAGCCATGAGCTTAAGCTCAGCGATTGTTGGCTTCACCGCGCCTCGGCGCCGACTACTCCCCTAACTAAGCGGATGATATCATCCGCCGCCCGTTTTGTCAATCCAAAAATGTCGGCCCGCGGCAGCTTTCCCGCCCCGGACATATTATCCCTTCAAGGAAAAAGCCGGAGCGCGAAGCTCCGGCTTTTATATTGCTTATATCGGAAACTCGCCTTCGAATACCTTCGTCGCCGGACCGTACATGAATACGGCCTCGTCGGTATAGGTTATCTCCAGCTCGCCGCCGCGCAGCATCACCTTTACCGGCTCGTTCGCCGGGCAAAAGCCGCGCATAACAGCCGCCGCCACCGTGGCGCAGGCGCCCGTTCCGCAGGCGAGCGTTTCTCCGCTGCCGCGCTCCCACACGCGCATTTTAAGCGTATGGTCATCTATAACCCTTACGAATTCCGTGTTAACTCTCTCCGGGAATATATCTGCATGCTCAAAAGAGGGCCGATCTTCTCAAGCTCGATATCGTCCGGCTCCTCGCAGAAGACAACGCAATGCGGGTTTCCCATGGAGACGCAGGTTATCTCGTAGCGGCCTCCCGCTATCCCGGTTTCGCGCGCTATGACGCTCTCGCCATCGAGCAGCACGGGGATATCCTTCGGCGAAAACGCGGCCTTGCCCATATTAACGCGCGCGCCGACGGCAACGCCGTTTTCGACAGTCATCTCAAGCGTTCTTAGTCCGCTCTTTGTATCGACGGCTATGTTTTCCTTCCTTGCTCTGCCGCTGTCGTACATATACTTGCCGACGCAGCGTATCGCGTTGCCGCACATGTTTCCCTCGCTGCCGTCGAGGTTGAACATCCTCATCCTCACGTCCGC
>JAEEGL017170203.1_pt1 | contig 12512 bp, 7 predicted proteins | sample 9134231 | NCBI WGS metagenome assembly JAEEGL01 (sample SAMN16246548, study PRJNA631951) | gut metagenome | biome: gut microbiome; feature: rumen; material: fiber-attached | host: Bos | place: Iran: Karaj | collected 2018-10
ATTGTGCCTGTCATCATCACTGTGTACACGGACAAGTCCTTTGACTTTGTGCTGAAGACTCCTCCTGTCGCTGTCCAGCTGAAAGAGATGTCCAAAGCGCAGAAAGGCTCTGGCGAGCCCAACCGCGTGAAGGTCGCCTCGGTCACCTGGGAGCAGGTGCGCCAGATTGCCGAAGCCAAAATGCCCGACCTCAACTGCTTCACCGTTGAGAGCGCTATGAGCATGGTGGCCGGTACTGCCCGCAGCATGGGTATCACCGTTACGGGTGAGAATCCGCTCAAGAAGTAAACAGAAGTTAGAAACAGTGGTAGCACAAGTAGAGTTTAAAGTTTAAAGTTGAAAGTGCGTTGACCACAAAAACCAGAAGAAATGGCAAAACTTACCAAGAAACAGAAAGAGGCTATCGCCAAGTTTGACGGCAGCAAAGTGTACTCTCTCGAGGAGGCCGTTGACATCGTGAAGAACATTACCTTCACCAAGTTTGATGCATCGGTCGATATCGACGTGCGCCTGGGTGTTGACCCGCGCAAGGCCAACCAGATGGTCCGCGGCAGTGTTACGCTGCCCCACGGTACCGGTAAGGTGGTCCGTGTACTCGTGCTTTGCACGCCTGACAAGGAGGAAGAGGCCAAAGCCGCCGGCGCCGACTACTACGGTCTTGACGAGTATATCGAGAAGATCAAGAAGGGTTGGACCGACGTGGACGTTATCATCACCATGCCGAACTGCATGCCCAAGATTGGTGCCCTCGGTCGCATCCTCGGTCCCCGTGGCCTGATGCCCAACCCCAAGACCGGTACCGTTACCATGGAGGTCGGTAAGGCAGTCCAGGAGGCCAAGGCCGGTAAGATCGACTTCAAGGTCGACAAATTCGGTATCATCCACACCGCCGTCGCCAAGTGCTCGTTCGACAACCAGAAGATCGTCGAGAATGCACGCGAGGTGCTGCAGATGATTATCAAGCTCAAACCGTCGGCTGCCAAGGGCACCTACGTGAAGAGCATCGCCATCTCGAGCACTATGAGCCCGGGAGTGAAGGTCGATACCAAAGCCGCCAGTCTGTAATCCACTTTAATTTGAAGAGACATTATGAGAAAAGAACTTAAAGACCAACACATTGATGCTCTGTGCGAAGAGATCAAGGCCTATCCGAATCTGTATATCGCCGATATCGGAGGTTTGAACTCGGTGCAGACCAGCAAGCTGCGTCGTGCCGCCTTCCGCAAAGAGGTCAAGTTGGAGGTTGTCAAGAACACCCTTCTTATCAAAGCCTTGGAGAAGACCGGTTTCGACTACTCGGAACTTTTCCCCGTGATTAAGGGTGAAACCGCCATAATGCTTTCGAACACCAACAATGCACCTGCCAAACTGATAAAGGACTTCCGTGCTGCCGATAAGAACGTTACCAAACCCGTTCTCAAAGGCGCCTATGTCGAGGAGTGCTTCTATCTCGGCCACGAGCATCTGGACGAGCTTGTCAACATCAAGTCGAAGAACGAGCTCATCGCCGACGTGGTGGCTCTGCTGCAGTCGCCGTTCCAGAACGTGCTTTCGCAGCTGCAGTCGGGCAGCAATACCATTACCGGTGTGCTGAAAACTTTGGAGGAGCGCGCATAAAGCGCAAAACAAACCGGGTCTGGTCAACCCTTTAAGAAATAATGACCGCGATTAATTAAATAAAAAAACAAACATCAAAAAACAAAAATAGTCATGGCAAACATTGAAGCTATTGCTGAAGAACTGGTTAACCTTACCGTTAAAGAAGTTAAAGAACTTGGTGACCTCCTGAAGGAGAAGTATGGCATCGAGCCCGCCGCCGCTGCCGTCGCAGTTGCCGCTCCCGCCGCTGGTGGCGCCGCCGCCGCTGCCGAGGAGAAGACCTCGTTTGACGTCATCCTGAAGGGTGTTCCCGATCAGACCAAGAAGCTCGGCGTCGTGAAGGCCGTTAAGGATATGGCCAGCCTGGGTCTCAAGGAGTCCAAGGAACTCGTCGACAACGCCCCCAAGCCCGTTAAGGAAGGTGTCTCGAAGGACGAGGCTGAGAGCCTGAAGAAAGCCCTCGAGGAGGCTGGTGCCGAGATCGAGATCAAGTAAGGGTAGGGTAGTAACCACTGCCTAAACCTACGAGGAATAGGGCCTCCGGAACATCCGGAGTGCCTATTCCTTGTTGCTGTGGAATAAAGATTCATTCCACACTATAGAAAAAAGAGATACTCCATAAAGGCCCGCATATAGGGCTGCACCCTACAAGACCGCCAGAGCAATAATTGTATACGATTAATTTTAATAGTACCTTGGCAAAAACCGAACCCACAGTAGTAAATTTCGCGTCGGTACGCAAATTTGACTATCCGGATTTCCTTGACATCCAGGTAAAGTCGTTCAAGGATTTCTTCCAGATTGAGACCAATCCCGACAACCGTCTGGACGAGGGATTGTACAAAGTGTTCAGGGAGAACTTCCCCATCACGGATGCGCGAAATAATTTCGAGCTCGAATTCCTTGATTATTACATCGATCCTCCCCGTTATTCTATCGAGGAGTGCATCGAGCGTGGCCTTACTTACAGCGTCCCGCTGAAGGCCAAAATGAAACTGAGCTGCAAGGACCCAGACAATGAGGACTTCCAGACCATCGAGCAGCATGTCTATCTTGGCATGATACCGTATATGACCCCCAAGGGTACCTTTGTTATCAATGGTGCCGAACGTGTCGTGGTATCGCAGCTGCACCGTTCACCCGGTGTATTCTTTGGCACACAGTTCCATTCGAACGGTACCCAGCTCTACTCCGCCCGTATCATCCCGTTCAAGGGTTCGTGGATGGAGTTTACGACCGATATAAACAATGTGATGTATGCTTATATCGACCGTAAGAAGAAATTGCCCATTACCACGCTTCTGCGTGCCATCGGATATGAGTCGGACAAGGATATCCTTGATATCTTTGAGTTGGCCGAGGAAGTGAAAGTTACCCGTAACAGCCTGAAGAAGGTTCTCGGCAAACAGCTTGCCGCCCGTGTGGTGGAGACTTGGACAGAGGACTTCGTCGATGAGGATACCGGTGAGGTTGTGTCGATGGAACGTACCGATGTGGTCATTGAGCGTGATGTCGAGCTTACAGAGGAGCATATCGAGAAGATTCTTGAACTGGATATCAAATCGATTCTTATCAAGACTGAAGATAAGGATGGTATTGACTATTCGGTTATCTATAACACACTGAAGAAAGATACTGCCAACAATGCCAAAGAGGCTTGTGAGTATATCTATCGTCAGTTGCGCAATGCTGAGCCGCCTGATGAGGAAACGGCCCGCAGCATTATTGAGAAGTTGTTCTTCTCAGAGAAACGTTATGACCTCGGCAATGTTGGTCGTTACAGAATCAACACCAAGTTGGGTCTTACGGTTCCCGACAATGTCAGAGTGCTGACCAAGGAAGATATTACTTCTATTATTAAATATTTGGTTGAACTTATCAACCAGAAGGCCGAGGTGGATGATATCGACCACTTGTCGAACCGTCGTATCCGCACTGTCGGAGAGCAGCTCTCAAACCAGTTTGGCGTTGGTCTGGCACGTATGTCGCGCACTATCCGTGAGAGGATGAATGTCCGCGATAACGAGGTGTTCACTCCCACCGAGCTTATCAATGCAAAGACTCTTTCGTCGGTTATCAACTCGTTCTTCGGAACCAACCAGCTGAGCCAGTTTATGGATCAGACCAACCCGTTGGCCGAGTTGACCCACAAGCGCCGTATCTCGGCACTTGGTCCTGGAGGTCTTTCGCGTGAGCGTGCAGGTTTCGAGGTTCGCGACGTACACTATACCCATTATGGTCGTCTTTGTACCATTGAGACCCCCGAAGGCCCGAATATCGGTCTTATTTCGTCGCTTTGTGTTTATGCAAAGATTAACGAACTTGGCTTTATTGAGACTCCTTATCAGCGCGTTGTCAATGGTCAGGTTCAGTTGGGCGAAGACCCCATCTATCTTTCGGCAGAAGCCGAAGAGAATAAGACGGTTGCTCAGGCTACCACTCCGCAGGATGAGGAAGGCCACATCACCGAGACACGTGTGAAGGCACGCCGTCAGGCTGACTTCCCGATTGTTTCGCCCGATGAGATTGATCTGATGGATATTGCTTCCAACCAGATTGCCTCTATCGCAGCTTCGCTGATTCCGTTCTTGGAGCATGATGATGCTAACCGAGCCCTTATGGGATCGAACATGATGCGTCAGGCTGTTCCTTTGCTCAATCCTGAAATCCCTATTGTTGGAACAGGTATTGAGGAGTCGGTTGCCCACGACAGCCGTGTACTGCTCAACGCAGAGGCTGACGGTATTGTTGAGTATGTTGACTCTACCAAGATTGTTATTCGCCATAATCGTACCGAGAAAGAACGTTTGGTTTCGTTTGACGATGATGTGAAGGAATACCGCCTCACCAAATATCAGCGCACCAATCATTCTACAGCCATCAACCTTCGCCCAATTGTCAAGAAGGGCGACAAGGTAAAGAAAGGACAAGTATTGTGTGAGGGTTATGCCACTCAAGGTGGCGAACTCGCCCTCGGTCGCAATATGATGGTTGCTTTCATGCCTTGGAAGGGTTATAACTTCGAGGATGCCGTTGTGATTTCGGAGCGTGTTGTGCGTGAGGATATTTTCACTTCGGTTCATGTCGAGGAGTTCTCGCTTGATGTCCGTGAGACCAAGCGTGGTAACGAAGAACTTACCCGTGATATCCCCAATGTTGGTAATGAAGCCACAAAAGATCTCGACGAGAACGGTATTGTCCGTATCGGTGCCGAGGTCAAGGAGGGAGATATCCTTATTGGTAAGATTACCCCGAAGGGTGAGTCGGATCCCACTCCGGAAGAGAAATTGCTCCGTGCTATCTTTGGTGACAAGGCTGGCGATGTGAAAGACGCTTCGCTCAAGGTTCCGCCTTCACTGCATGGTGTTGTGATTGACAAGAAACTGTTTGCCCGTGTTGTCCGCGATCGCAAGTCGAAGGCAAAGGAGAAAGAGATGCTTGCCAAGCCCGAGGAGGAATTCAAGCTTGAGTGCGAAGAGCTTAAGGAAAAGCTTATCTCGCGTCTGCTTGTGATTCTGAACGGCAAGGTGTCGAACGGTGTGTATACCAATCACCGTGAGGAACTTATCCCGAAGAAGGTCAAGTTCTCGGCCAAGACACTGAAGAGCCTTGATTATACTGAGGTGAGCCCCAACAAGTGGACCACAGACAAGGAGACCAATGAGCTTATAAAAGAGCTCCTGAACAACTACAATATTAAGTACCGTGAGATTTCCGGACGTTTCACTCGTAACAAGTTTGCCTTGACTGTGGGTGATGATCTGCCCAGTGGAATTGTCCAGATGGCCAAGGTTTATATTGCCATGAAGCGTAAACTTCGTATTGGTGATAAGATGGCCGGTCGTCACGGTAACAAGGGTATTGTTTCGAAGATTGTCCGTGCAGAGGATATGCCGTTCCTCGCTGACGGTACCCCCGTTGATATTGTTCTGAATCCTCTGGGTGTGCCTTCTCGAATGAACCTCGGTCAGATCTATGAGACTGTCCTTGGTTGGGCCGGAAAGAAGTTGGGTAAGCGTTTCAAGACTCCCATCTTCGATGGTGCTACCCTTGAGCAAATCAATGGTTATATGCGCGAAGCCGGTCTGCCTGAGAATGGTCGTACCTACCTGTATGACGGTGAGACTGGCGAACGTTTCGACCAGCCTGCCACTGTCGGCTACATCTACTATCTCAAACTGCATCACATGATTGACGATAAGATGCATGCCCGTTCGATTGGTCCATACTCTCTCATCACTCAGCAGCCTCTTGGCGGTAAAGCCAACTTCGGTGGTCAGCGTTTTGGTGAGATGGAGGTCTGGGCCCTTGAAGCATACGGTGCTTCGCATGTGCTGCAGGAGGTGTTGACAGTGAAGTCGGACGATGTCATGGGACGTTCCAAGGCATACGAAGCTATTGTCAAGGGCGACAATATGCCTGTGCCGGGTATCCCCGAATCGTTCAACGTCCTTGTGCACGAAATCCGTGGCCTTGGCTTAGAGGTAACATTCGATTAATAATGTTCAATAATTAGAAGAGAACATGGCTTTTAAACAAGAATCTCAGTTAAAGACTGATTTCAACTCGATTACCATCAGCCTGGCATCGCCCGAGGCGATAAAGCGCCGTTCCTATGGCGAGGTAACCAAGCCTGAAACCGTCAATTACCGTACATATAAGCCCGAGCGCGACGGCTTGTTCTGTGAGCGCATTTTCGGACCTACCCGCGACTGGGAGTGCCATTGCGGCAAGTATAAGCGTATCCGTTACAAGGGTATTGTCTGCGACCGCTGCGGTGTCGAGGTTACCGAGAAGAAAGTACGCCGTGAGCGTATGGGCCATATCGAATTGGTTGTCCCGGTAGCACATATCTGGTTCTTCCGTTCGTTGCCCAACAAGATTGGTACCCTGCTTAATATCCCGTCGAAGAAGCTTGACCAGGTGATTTACTATGAGAAATACATAGTGATGCAGCCCGGTAAGGCGATGCTTAACGAGATGCCCGTAAATAAACTGGACCTGCTTACCGAGGAGGAATACTACAATATTGTTGATTCTCTGCCAGAAGGTAATGACCAGTTGCCAGATACTGATCCCGACAAGTTCATTGCCGGCATGGGCGCAGAAGCATTGCAGAAGCTGCTTATCGAGCTAGACCTTGACAAACTTTCGTATGATCTTCGCGCAAAGGCTTCACGTGAAACGGCTGTTGCCCGCAAGCAGGAAGCTTTGAAGAGACTGAATGTTATTGAATCGTTCCGCGAATCTCAGCGCGCCATGCAGGCCCGCGGTATGGACAACCGCCCCGAGTGGATGATTATGAATATCATCCCGGTTATTCCTCCCGACCTGCGTCCATTGGTTCCGCTCGATGGTGGCCGTTTCGCCACTTCCGATATCAACGAGCTTTATCGTCGTGTCATCATCCGTAACAACCGCCTCAAACGTCTCTTTGAGATTAAGGCCCCTGAGGTGATTATGCGCAACGAGAAGCGTATGCTACAGGAGTCGGTGGATTCGCTGTTTGACAATAGCCGCAAGGTTTCGAGTGTCAAGAGCGAAAGCAACCGTGCCCTCAAGTCGCTCTCCGATGCTCTTAAAGGTAAACAGGGACGCTTCCGTCAGAACCTTCTTGGTAAGCGTGTCGACTATTCCGGTCGTTCGGTTATCGTCGTGGGTCCTGAATTGAAGATGCATGAGTGCGGTCTGCCTAAAGATATGGCTGCCGAGTTGTTCAAGCCGTATGTAATTCGTAAGCTCCTTGAGCGTGGTCTTGTTAAGACCGTCAAGAGCGCCAAGCGTATTGTCGACCGCAAGGAACCGGTTGTATGGGAAATCCTGGAGAACATACTTAAGGGACATCCTATTCTGCTCAACCGTGCTCCTACGCTGCACCGTTTGGGTATTCAGGCATTCCAGCCGCGACTGGTCGAAGGTAAGGCTATCCGCCTGCATCCGCTCGTTTGTACCGGATTCAATGCCGACTTCGATGGTGACCAGATGGCAGTCCATGTGCCCATGGGCAATGCCGCTATCCTTGAGGCTCAGATTCTGATGCTTTCCACGCATAATATCCTTAACCCGGCTAACGGTGCTCCTATCACCGTTCCGTCGCAGGATATGGTGCTTGGTCTGTACTATATGACTAAACCCCGTCGCACCACCGCCACAGAGACGGTGAAGGGCGAGGGACAGCGTTTCTATTCCCCGGAAGAGGTTATTATTGCTTATAACGAAAAGCGTATCGACCTTAACGCATGTATCAGCGTCCAGATTCCGTTGCCTGAAGGTCAGGACGAATATTCTTATGTGAAGACCGATAAGACTTTCATGCAGGTCATCAAGGACAAGAAGGGCAATGTGCTGACCGATATTGATTGCAACTCGCCTGCCGAGGTGGCTTTGCATAGCTGCACAGAGTATGAGGTGAAATGTGACGCCGAAGGTAATCCCATTGTTGATGCAAAGGGTCATTACATTAAGACCAACCGTTTGCGTACTACCGTAGGACGTGTTATCTTCAACCAGGTTGTCCCCAACCAGTATGGCTATATCAACCAGGTGATGGGCAAGAAGTCGTTGCGCGACATTATCGGTGATATCTTTACCGAATGTGGCAATGCAGTTACTGCTACCTTCCTCGACGATATTAAGAATATGGGTTATCGTCAGGCTTTCCGCGGTGGACTTTCGTTCAATTTGGGCGATGTTATCATTCCGGCTGAGAAGGAAGGTCTTATCGAGAAGGCTAACGCCGAAGTCGAAGAGGTTATGATGCAGTATGCAATGGGTCTTATCACCAACAACGAGCGTTATAACCACGTTATCGATATCTGGACAAATACCAACAACCAGCTTACTGAGACTCTGATGAAACAGCTCAAGGCTGACAATCAGGGATTCAACCCCATCTACATGATGTATGATTCTGGTGCTCGTGGTAGTAAGGAGCAGATTCGTCAGCTTTCCGGTATGCGTGGTCTTATGGCCAAGCCCCAGAAAGCCGGTGCTTCGGGTAATGAGATTATCGAGAACCCCATCATCTCCAACTTTAAAGAGGGTCTGTCGGTGCTTGAGTACTTCATCTCAACCCACGGTGCCCGTAAGGGTCTGGCTGATACCGCTCTTAAGACGGCTGATGCTGGTTACCTTACCCGTCGTCTTGTTGACGTGGCTCATGATGTTATTATCACCGAAGAGGACTGCGGAACTCTTCGTGGCCTGCCCACTACGGCTCTCAAGAAGGGCGAGGATACCGTTCAGTCGCTTGGAGAAAAGATACTTGGCCGTACTTCGGTTCACGACATCCTTCACCCGCGCACAGGTGAGATTATTGCCCATGCTGGCGATGAACTCACAGAGGATATCTGCCGTCGTATTGAGGAAGCCGGCATCGAAGAAGTCGAGATTCGTTCGGTTCTCACTTGCGAGTCGAAACATGGTGTCTGCGCCAAGTGCTACGGACGTAACCTTGCAACCGGCAAGATGGTTCAAAAGGGTGAGGCTGTCGGCGTTATTGCCGCTCAGGCTATTGGTGAGCCTGGTACGCAGCTTACTCTTCGTACTTTCCACGTCGGTGGTGTCGCCGGTGGAAATATCGGTACCTCTTCGAGTTTGCAGGCCAAATACGAAGGCCGCTTGATTATCGACGAGCTTCGTTCGATACCTTATACCGATAACGAAGGCAGCAGCTACAATATCGTGATGGGACGTTCGGCCGAGATGCGTATTGTCGACGAAAAGACCGATGTTACCCTCTTCTCGTCGTTGCTCCCCTACGGTGCCAAACTCTACAAGTCTTCCGGCGAGATGATAAAGAAAGGCGATTTGATTGCCGAATGGGATCCCTACAATGCCGTTATCATCTCTGACGTCGCTGGTCGTGTGTCGTTCGAGAATGTTATCGAGAATGTTACCTTCCGTGTTGAAAGCGATGCTCAGACCGGACTTCAGGACAAGGTGGTTATCGAAAGCCGTCAGCGTACAAAGAATCCTACCCTTAACGTTGTTGACTCCGAAGGAAATATCCTCAAGGTGTACGACCTTCCCGTCGGTGCACATATCGGTGTTGAGCAAGGTCAGGAACTGCGTGCCGGTGATATTATGGTCAAGATTCCGCGTTCGTTCGGCAAGGCTGGCGATATCACGGGCGGTCTGCCGCGCGTTACTGAGCTCTTCGAGGCCCGTAACCCGTCCGACCCCGCTATCGTGGCCGAAATCGACGGTATCGTCGAAATCGCCAAGAAGCTCAAACGTGGTAACCGCGAGATTACCATCACCTCCAAGACTGGTGAGAAACGTTCTTACCTCATCCCCACCTCGAAGCAGATTCTTGCTCAGGACAGCGACTATGTCAAAGCAGGTACCCCGCTTTCCGACGGTGCTATTACCCCTGCCGACATCCTTGCCATTAAAGGCCCGATGAAGGTTCAGGAGTACATCGTCAACGAGGTTCAGGAGGTTTACCGTCTGCAGGGTGTTAAGATCAACGACAAGCACTTTGAGGTCATTGTGCGTCAGATGATGCGCAAGGTCGAAATTCTTGATCCGGGCGATACCCGTTTCCTCGAGGGCGATCTGGTCGGCAAACTTGATTTCAACGATGTCAACGACAATATCTTCGGAATGAAGGTTGTCGAAGATGCCGGCGACAGCACGAATCTTTGCGTGGGTCAGATTGTTACCGCACGCGAATTGCGCGACGAAAACTCTGCCCTGCGTCGCCAGGATAAGAAACTTGTCAGCGTGCGCGATGCACGTCCTGCCACCTGCCGTCAGGTGCTGCAGGGTATCACCCGCGCCTCGTTGCAGACCAAGTCGTTTATCAGCGCTGCATCGTTCCAGGAAACTACCAAGGTGCTTACTGAGGCTGCCATCAATGCCAAGTGCGACACCTTGGAGGGTATGAAGGAGAATGTCATTGTCGGACACCTTATCCCTGCCGGTACTGGCTTGCGCGAATATCAGGATCTCGTTGTTGGCAATGCGCCTGCAATGAGCGTCGCCAAGGAGGATTAAACACCTTTTGGCTCTATACTAATGGAGGGGTAACCATTTGGTTGCCCCTCCATTTTTTGTACCAATTCTCCATGAAAAAACACGAAATAAAAGGGCGAAAAATGCTATAACCGATTTAATATACGACAAAAAAACAATACATTTTACCGGTTGTGGATAACTTTTTATTGTTGAGCAATCCGCTTTTGTTCAACGGTTTATTATATATATAGTGGTGTTGAAATGTTAAAATATGTTTATATGTCGGAAAATTTTCGTTTCTTTGCACTCAGTTTTTATCAATTAAAATTTGAAAGAAATGTCAGAAATTGCAAACAGAGTTAAAAGTATCATCACCGACAAACTTGGTGTTGAGGAAAGTCAGGTTACTCCCGAAGCCAGCTTCACCAATGACCTTGGTGCCGATTCTCTGGACACCGTTGAGCTGATTATGGAGCTTGAGAAGGAATTCGATCTTCAGATTCCCGATGAGGAAGCTGAGAAGATTGTTACCGTTGGCGACGCTATCGCTTTCATCGAGAACGCTCAGAAGTAACACTTAAATTCTAAGCCCGCTCTTTCCGCTTTATGGAGTTGAAAAGAGTTGTTGTTACAGGTCTCGGCGCGCTCACCCCTATAGGAAATGACGCTCCCGCCCTATGGGACTCATTGACCAAAGGAGTGAGCGGTGCCGGACCGATAACACATTTTGATGCCTCTAAGTTCAAGTGCCAGATTGCTGCCGAACTGAAAGGTTTCGATCCCCTAAATTTCTTTGACAAAAAAGAATTACGTCTCCTCGACGGCTATACTATGTATGGCCTTGTTTCAGTCGATGAGGCTATGCGTGATGCAGGATTCGACGACACCAATATCAATCGCGACCGTTTCGGAGTTATATGGGGCTCCGGGATGGGCGGTGTTACCAGTCTGCAGAACGAGATAATGGAATATGCGGTCAATGGCCGTATTCCGCGTTTCAGCCCTTATTGGGTTCCCAAAGTTATTATTGACATCTGCGCCGGCCAAATCGCCATACGTCATGGTCTGCGCGGTCCCAACTATTGCACCGCTGCGGCTTGTGCCTCGTCGGCGGCAGCAATAAGCGATGCTTTCAATCTTATCCGTCTAGGTAAAGCCGACGCCATGTTGGCCGGTGGCTCCGAGTGTGCCATTATGGAGGCGGGTATCGGTGGTTTCGGAAATATGCGCGCCCTCTCCACGCGCAATGACGACCCGCAGACGGCATCGCGCCCTTACGACCTTGATCGCGACGGTTTCGTGCTGGGCGAAGGGTCGGGTGTGGTTGTGTTGGAAGAACTGGAGCATGCTTTAGCCCGTGGGGCAAAGATATATGCCGAAGTAACTGGTGCCGGGCTTTCGGCCGATGCTTACCATATTACGGCATCTCACCCCGAAGGATTGGGTGTGATTAATGCCATGCGTCAGGCGGTCGAGGAGTCAGGAATGAGTCTCACCGATGTCGACCATATCAATACCCATGGTACTTCTACACCGATTGGCGATATCTCCGAGCCTAAGGCCATTGTAGGCCTCTTCGCCGACCATGCCTATAAGATGGCCATCAACTCCACCAAATCGATGACAGGCCACCTTCTGGGTGCCGCAGGTGCCGTTGAGGCCATCGCCACGATTCTCACCATCAAAAATGGTATCGTGCCTCCAACAATTAATCATTTCAACGACGATCCGGAAATTCCCGCGTTGGATTTTACATTTAACAAGGCTGCGCACCGCAACGTTGAATTTGCCTTGAGCAATGCTTTCGGTTTCGGAGGCCACAATGTATGTCTTGCTTTTAGGAAGTATTGACCGATGGCGCTATTCCGAAAAAAGCAGAAGGGAAGTCCGGAATTCTACCATTTTTTTAAGAATGTTCTCGGCTACACACCACGTAAGACCGAGCTTTATCA
>JAEEGL010442289.1_pt1 | contig 12511 bp, 8 predicted proteins | sample 9134231 | NCBI WGS metagenome assembly JAEEGL01 (sample SAMN16246548, study PRJNA631951) | gut metagenome | biome: gut microbiome; feature: rumen; material: fiber-attached | host: Bos | place: Iran: Karaj | collected 2018-10
AGATCTCCGACGAGGCAGTCCGGGCGGCGGTGGCTCTCTCCGTGCGGTATATCGGGGACCGCTGCCTGCCCGACAAGGCCATCGACCTGATCGACGAGGCCGCCAGCAAGAAGCGCCTCTCCGCCCTGTCCCCCTCCCCCGATGTCCGCAAGCTGGAAGAAAAGCTCCGGGCCGTGACGGCGGAAAAGGAGGAGGCCATCCTCGGGGAGGACTACGAGGGAGCCGCCCGCCTCCGGGACGAGGAAAAGCGCGTGTCCGACGACCTCACCTCCCGCCGGGGCGAAGAACGGGAGAGCATGGAGCGCGGGGACAGCCCCGATCTCACCGTCACCACCGAGGACGTGGCCGAGATCGTCACCGAGTGGACCGGGATCCCCGTCCGCAAGCTCGAGGAGGGCGAGGGAGAACGCCTCCGCCGCCTCGACAGCCTTTTGAAAGAAAAGATCGTCGGGCAGGACAACGCCGTCGAATCCGTGGCGCGGGCCATCCGCCGGGGACGCACCGGACTGAGGGATCCCCGCCGCCCCATCGGCTCCTTCCTCTTCCTCGGCCCCACCGGCGTCGGGAAGACCGAACTCTGCCGCGCCCTGTCCGAGACCCTCTTCGGGGATCCCGCCTCCATGATCCGGCTCGACATGTCCGAATACATGGAAAAGCACAGCGTGTCGAAGATGATCGGATCCCCGCCCGGCTATGTCGGCTACGGCGAGGGGGGCCAGCTCACGGAAAAGGTCCGCCGCCATCCCTATTCGGTGGTCCTCTTCGACGAGATCGAGAAGGCCCATCCCGGCGTCTTCAACCTGCTTCTGCAGAGCCTCGAGGACGGATGCCTCACCGACTCCGAGGGCCGGAGGGTCGATTTCCGCAACACCGTCGTCATCATGACCTCCAACGTCGGCGCCCAGGGGATCTCCGAACCGAAACGCCTCGGATTTCTCGACCGCCAGACCGCCGAGGAGGAAAACGGCCGGATCCGCGCGGCGGTGAACGAGGCCCTGAAACGCACCTTCCGCCCGGAATTCCTCAACCGCGTCGACGAGACCGTCGTCTTCGGCAAGCTCTCGGCGGAGGACGTGAAGCGGATCGCCCGCCTGATGCTCGACGAGGTCGTCTCCCGCATCGGGCAGATCGGCATCCGGGCCGAGATCGACGACGGGACCGCCGAATCCCTCGCGAGGGAAGGCTACGATCCGATCTACGGCGCGAGACCCCTGCGCAGGCTCATCACCCGCAAGGTCGAGGACAGCTTCGCCGAATCCATGCTTTCGGGGGCCTTCGCCGCGGGGGACCGGGTCCTCGGGAAAGCCGACGCCGAGGGGATCGTCCGCTGGACAAAGATCCCCGCCGAAGCCGCTCCCGCCTCCGGGTTCTGACCGTAATGCCGCATTTTCCGCCGTCTCCTTCCCGCGCAGAGCAGGATCGGGCGGCGGTTTTTTCCGTTCCCCGGACAAATTTCGGAGAAATGATCCCGGGTTTTTTCCGCTTTTGCCTTGTAACTTTCCGCCTATTATGGTATAATATACATTGGCATTGTCTCCCCGCGCGAATTTCAGGACGGCAGAGCGGCGTTTTTTCCCGTTCCCGTCCGATCCCGATAGATGGTCAGCCCTGCCCCGAACGGTGTCGGAACCGCCGTTCACGATTTCAGTACCGGCGCACGCCGAGAAGGAAGCGAAATGCCTCAGAAAAAAACCACCGCGGGTTCCGGCCGCAGAAAATCCGGAAAACCGAAAACCCCGGCGAAAAAGAGCGCGAAGTCCGAGAACTCCTTTCTGCCCCAGATCACCCCGTTGATCCTCGCGGCCGCCGCGGTCCTCATCGCCGTCTGCGTGATCGTGGATCAGGGCGTGGTCGGGCACGGACTCCGGGACGTCCTCGCCGGTCTGTTCGGAGGAGCCGTCTACGCCCTGCCCGTTCTGCTCCTCATCCGCGCGATCTTTCTGCGCCGGGACCGGGAGGAGGGACGCGCGTTCAGCCGGTCGGTCTCTGCCTGCGCGTTCGCCGTCTGCTTCGCCATGCTGCTCCACGTTCTCGCCTCCGATCCGATCTCCGCGAAACAGCCCGTGGACCCCGGACAGTATTACGACGCCGGAAAGCTCCTCGCGGGGGGCGGGGCGGTCGGCGGGATCCCCGGACAGCTTCTGCTCGAAGGCTTCGGGCGGGTGTTCGGGCTGATCGTGCTCATCTCCGCGCTCCTCTTCGTCGGACTCTACATCGCGGGGGTCTCTCCCCGGGGCGTCGCCGTAGCGGTCGCCTATCACGCGGACCGGCTGATCGAAGCCTGCAAAGCCCGCCGCGCCGCCGAAAAGGAAAAGCGCGAACAGAGCGGCCCCTCCCGCAGCCAGGTGAAGGAGGAGGAATATCTCGGCTATCTCCGCGAAAAGCGCGCAAGGGAACGGGAGGCGAAGATCGGAGCCCGCGATGCTGTCCAGCCCTCCCCGGCGAAGAAGCCGAAGAACGGACAGAAGACCGGCCCCGCCCAGATCCCGATGAACACGGAGGCCGCGGGACGCACCGGCGAGATCTTCCACGTGAAGAAACGCCGCCTGACCGAGCTCGACGTCCCGGTCTCCGGCCCCTCCCCCGAACCGGAAAAGAAGGACGAACACCTCATCGGGATCACGGGACGCCCGGACTCCGGCAATCGTGGATCCGAAGCCGATCCCGACACCGGATGGGCCTCCGACGCGTTCCGGGCTCCCGACGACCTCACCGATCCCGTGCAGGCCGAACTCGCCTCCGCCGACGCGGACAGCGAAGCCGTCGACGAGAAGATCTTCGACGAGGTCATGAAGCGGAACCGGGAGAAAAACGGAGCGGGCAGAAAGACCGAAGGAAACTCCGATCCCGCGTCCCTCCCCTCGGCAAAGGTCCAGACCGTGGTGAGCGGAGGCGTCCCGATCCCCGAGAACAACGTCCCCCGCTCCTCCTCCGCCTCTCCCGCGCCTGTTCCCGAAAAGAAGAACGTCGGAAAACCCGCCGGATCCGAACGCAGGGGACCCGCCATCAGCGAGGACGCCTTCGCCGCGGATTTCGGACCCGATCCCGAAACCGAGGACGATTTCAACGATACCGAAGAGTTCGGGAACGCCGGAGACACCGGATTCGACAGCTACGAGGGCATCGACGAGGCAGTCGCGGCGGCCGCCCTTGAAAACATCCGCCATCGGAAAGACCGCCTGCGGAACGACCGCCTGCGGAATGACCACGCCGGAAAACCGAATCCCGCGGATTCCGCTCCGAAGCCGAAGAAACCCGATTCCCCCGCTCCGGACGACACCTCCACCTCCGCCCTTGTCACGGGGATGGCCGGAGACGGGGACAATATCTCCGACATTTTCCTCAATCCCGAGGACGCTGCCCTGCTCGACAAGCTCTCGGAGCAGTACAGGAATCCCCTGGAAGTGAAGCGCGAGACCGTATCGGCCCCCGAACCGCCGAAGCCCGCCGCCCCCGCCGCCCTTCCGTACCGCTTCCCGCCCCTGGATCTTCTGACCGAGGATCCCGGCGGGGTGAGCGAGAACATCCGGGACGAGCTTCAGGAGAACGCCGTCAAGCTGGTGGACACCCTGAAATCCTTCCGGGTCAACACCAAAATCGAAAACATCTCCCGGGGCCCGACCATCACCCGCTACGAGCTGGTGCCGGAGCCGGGGACCAAGGTGCGCTCCATCACCAATCTGGTGGACGATATCGCCCTGAACCTCGCCACCACCGGCGTCCGCATCGAAGCCCCGATCCCGGGCAAATCCGCCGTGGGCATCGAAGTGCCGAACAAGAAGCGGACCACGGTGCATCTGCGGACCCTTCTCGAAACGGAGGCCTTCCAGAACGCGAAGAGCCGCCTGACCGTCGCGCTGGGCGAGGACGTGGCCGGGGACGCCGTGTACTTCGATATCGGAAAAATGCCCCACCTTCTGATCGCGGGCACCACCGGATCCGGCAAATCCGTCTGCATCAACACGATCATCATGAGCCTGCTCTACAAAGCCAGCCCGGACGATGTGAAAATGATCCTCGTGGACCCGAAAAAGGTGGAACTGAACATCTACAACGGCATCCCCCACCTGCTGGTTCCCGTCGTCAGCGAACCGAAGAAGGCCGCCGGAGCCCTGTCCTGGGCCGTGAGCGAGATGGAACGCCGCTACGAGGTGATTGAGGACGCGGGCAAGCGCAACATCGGGGAGTACAACAAACTGGCCTCGGCCAATCCCGATTACGAATACCTCCCCTCCATCGTCATCATCATCGACGAGCTCGCCGATCTCATGATGACCGCTCCCGACGACGTGGAGGACTCCATCTGCCGCATCGCCCAGAAAGCGAGAGCCGCCGGGATGTACCTCATCGTCGGGACCCAGCGTCCGTCCGTGGACGTCATCACCGGCCTCATCAAGGCGAACATCCCCTCCCGCATCGCCTTCCGCACCTCCAATCAGGTGGACAGCCGCACGATCATCGACATCGGATCCGCGGCGAACCTCATCGGCATGGGCGATATGCTCTTCGCGCCCGTCGGAGCCATGAAGCCGAGCCGGGTGCAGGGCGCGTTCGTGTCGGAGGACGACGTGCTGGAGGCCGTCACCTACATCCGCACGGAAAACAACGTCGCCGAGGGCTACGACGACGAGATCGTCAACCAGATCGAACGGGAGGCCCAGAAATGCGGGACCTCCAAGAAGGGAGCCGCGGGAGCCGCCGATGAGAGCGATTTCGCCGACTCCGGGGACGAGGATCCCATGCTGAATCCCGCCATCGAAGTCGCCCTGGACGCCGGGAAGATCTCCACCTCCCTGATCCAGCGCAAGCTCAAGCTCGGATACGGACGCGCCGCAAAGCTCATCGACCGCATGGAACAGCTGGGATACGTCTCCGCTCCCAACGGTCCCCATCCGCGGGAAGTCCGGCTCACCCGCTCCGAATGGCAGGAGATCAAGCTCCGCGGAGGGGACGAGCCGCCGTTCGATCTCTGACCAAGCCGCACGACGACGCAATGAAGTTTTTGATCGACCTTTTTTCAAAAAGGTCGCAGGGTCCAGGGGCAGAGCCCCGGTCGACGTCCGCAGACGTCGAAACACCCAAGACTTTCAAAGAGTTCCTCTTTTGGTTCTTTTCTCCTCGATAAAGGAGAAAAGAACAGACTATATGGCTGGGAAAACTCAATCAAGAATGTTTAAGCCCGGCGCCGACCGGAGGAAAAACCATGTCAAAACTGATCGTTCTCGAGGGTCTCGACGGAGCGGGGAAGGGGACCCAGACAGCACTGCTCGCCGACCGTCTGAGAGAGGAGGGACGCTATGTCCGCACCCTCGAATTCCCGGATTACAAATCCGAAGGCTCCGCCCTCGTGCGGATGTACCTCGGCGGGAAATTCGGTTCTGATCCCGCGGACACCAACGCCTACGCCGCCTCCATGTTCTTCGCCGCCGACCGGTACGCCTCCTTCGCGTCCGACTGGCGGGGGGATTACCTGCGGGACGACGCCGTCATCCTCGCTAACCGCTACACCACCGCCAACGCCTACCACCAGCTTTCGAAACTCCCCCGGGAGGAGTGGGACGCCTTTCTCGCGTGGCTCTGGGATTTCGAGTTCACAAAGCTCGGTTTGCCCGCGCCCGACCGGGTCCTGCTCCTCGACATGCCGGAGCGGGTGTCCTCGGCCCTCGTGAAACGCCGCTCCGAAGAGACGGGCCGCGCCGCCGACATCCACGAGCGGGACGGGGAATATCTCAAAAGATGCAGGACAGCCGCCGCATACGTCGCCCGAAAATGCGGCTGGACGGTGATCCCCTGCGCCGGGGAGGACGCTCTTCTGCCAGACTCCCGGGAAGAGATCGCCGGACGAGTCTACGAAGCGGCGCGGGATCTGTTCTGACAGGGATCCCGGCAGATTCGGCGTTTTTCCTCCTTTTTTTCCAAAAGGCAAGAAAAAAACGCATCATTGTTTATGATTTGTTAATCGCTTCGGAGCCGGAAGTATGGTATAATATCCTTGACTGACCATATAATGAAAAGGAGAGCGGAACGCCGGTTTCCGCAGAACTGCCATGATACTCGTGTTTTTGGCCGACGGATTTGAGGAAATCGAAGCGCTGACGCCGGTGGATATCCTGAGACGGGCGGGCTTCGACGTAAAGACCGCCGCGGTGGGAAAACCGGAAGGCGAACGCGTCGTGACCGGGTCCCACGGGATCCCCGTGACGGCGGACGCCCGGGCGGAGGACTTTCTCGGCGCGGACCGGATCCCCGAGGCCGTCGTCTTCCCAGGCGGCATGCCCGGCGCGAAGCATCTCGACGAAGACAAAACGGCGGACGCGATCCTCGCCCGGTGCGCCGCGGATGAGACCTGCGTGATCGGCGCGATCTGCGCGGCTCCCATGGTGCTCGGGCACAGAGGACTTTTGGACGGAAAACGGGCCTGCTGCTACCCCGGCTTCGAGAAGGAGCTCAGAGGGGCTGAGGTCGTTCCCGCCTCCTCCGACGCCGGAAGGACGGTGACGGACGGGCGGATCGTGACCGGATGCGGCATGGGCGCGGCGACGGAATTCTCGCTGGCCCTCTTGAAAATCCTGAAAGGAGAAGACGCGGCGGAAGCTCTCCGGTCCGCGGTGCTTGCGAAATGATCAAGAAACAGAAAGACGATATCCGTGAAGAATACCGGGAAAAGAGACGCCAGATGCCCGAGGAGGAAAAATTCCGCCGGGACGAGGCGATCTGCAAGGCGGCGGCCGGACTGGTCTCCTTCCGCTACGCCGAATACGTCCTGCTCTACGCGGCGGCCTCGGACGAGATCGACGTCTCCCCCATTGCCGAAATGGCTTTCGAGCGCGGCAAGAAGGTGCTCTTCCCCCGCTGCGACCGCAAGACCCACACCATGACCTACCACACCGTGAATTCCCTCGACGAGCTTCAGGACGACGGCATGGGCGGCCTCGAACCCCCGGAGGAGAATCCGGTTTACGACGCGGAGAACGAGACGGCGGGGGCGGTCTGCTTCGTGCCGGGCCTCGTCTACGACCGGGCGGGCTACCGTCTCGGCTACGGCAAGGGATTCTACGACCGCTATCTCTCCGGCTTCTCCGGCTGCACCATCGGCGTGGTCTATTCCGACTATATCCTTCCCGAGGTGCCGCGGGGACGGTTTGACGTCACGGTGGATATCCTGCTCACCGAACGGGGCGTCAAGGTGACGAAGGACGCGGGGAAAACGCGCCCCGGAAAGGGCTGATCTTGCGCCCGCGGTTCAAACCTACCGCCGCCGCGCCGCTTTTGATCCTCGCCGTCTTCGGGCTGACGCTGGCCGCGGATCTGATCCCCGAAGACTCCCTCGGGATGCGGGAGAACCCCTACCTTGCGGCGGTGGTCGTCCAGCTTCTGATCTACGCCGTCCCCGCCCTGTTCTACTGCAGGCTCAGGGGGCGGGAGTTCACCCCGAAGCTCCGGCTGAGACCCTTCCGGCCCGCTCAGATCCTCTATGTCTGGCACGCGCTCTGCTGCATGACGTCGGCCTCCGCCCTGCTCTCGATCCTGATGTACCGGATCGCGCCGGAGGCGTTCGCCCGCTCGTCCGTCTCCCAGGCCGCGGCGTTCGCGATGGGCAGCGGATTCTTCGACGGGCTCTACGTCGTCGTGGCCTTCGCCCTGCTTCCCGCCGTCACGGAGGAGCTTCTCTTCCGCGGCGTCATCATCGGGGAGTACGAGACCCAGAGCCCGGGGGTTGCGGTCGCCGTTTCGGCTGCGATGTTCGCGATGGCGCATTTCTCCGCCGCCCGGTTCCCCGTCTATTTCGCGGCGGGCGCGGTGCTGGCGTCGGCACTCTACGCGACGAGATCCCTGATCGCGCCGATTCTGATGCACGCCGTCTACAACGCCCTCGTCCTCTATACCGAAAAATACGTTCTTTACATTGTGGACAAGCAGAACATCTCGATGATCCTGCTCGTCGCCATCCTCTGCGCCGCGGCGGTCCTCTCAGCCGCCCTCATGTGCTTCGAAGCGCAGAGCATTTACCGGGGCTATGCCGAATCGAACGTCCCCTCCGAGTACGCGGGATCCGATCGGAGAGGCACGTTCGCGCATATCGCGGAAGCCTTTTTCGCCCCGGGCTTCCTTCTCCTCGTCCTCCTCTTCATCCTTGTGTCCGTGACCCGCGGATGAAAGACGGAAAGCCGGAGAGGGAAAGGTCCCACTGAAAGCGAGGTGCCGCTTACGGATAACAATCTCAATAAGGAAGCCTTCGGCGAAACCAGAACCTTCGCCGTGGCGGAGCATTCCGCGGACACCATGAAGGCAAGGATCAACCGGGACAACAGCCAGGCCCTCCGCGCGAAAAAGCAGTCCGCTCTGCCGCCGAAACAGATCGCGCGGCATACGGAGATCCCGTCCCGCGCGGCGCCCCACGGCCGTGTTCAGACGCCCGCGCCCCGGCAGATCCCGGAAAAAACGACCCCCGTCACGGAGGACATGGATTTCGATTTCCTCCCGCCGGACGGAACCGCTGAGAGCGCGAATCCCGGATCCGGCAGATCCTACGCCGAATTCAAGCCGGGGGATCTGCAGAAGAATACCCAGCCCGCCCCGGTCACCGAGAGCCCGAGTCCGATCCCGAGCAATGCCCCGGCCCGGGACGCGGAACCGGATCGGACCCCCGCGGCAGTCCCCGCACCCGCGCCGATCGCCGCCGAATCCGCCCCGGCCCGTCCCGCCGTGAACCCCGCGCCGGAAGGACCCGAACCCGCGGACAGGCAGATCGCACCCCCCCGCGCGGAACGGTCCCTCGATGCGCTCTCCGGGCGTCTGTCCGGCCGTCTTTCGGCGGAACTCTCGGCGGAGGCCGCGCAGAGTCCTCAGAAACCCGTCCCCGCAAAGGCCGCTCCCGGTAAATCCGCAGCCGTTCAGCCGGCGAAGAGCGCGAATCCGATTCATCCTGTCCGCGCCGGAGAAGACCGCCTCGAGAGGCAGATGATGAAGACCCGGACCTCCGACTTCAAAATCGACGCCGACCGCGCGACTGCCGGACGCCGCAAAAAGCAGGAAGCCGAAGTGCGGGAGGTCTCGGACGAGGGCGGAAATACGGTCCTCAGCGTCATCAAGGCCATCGTCTATATCATCTTCGTGCTCATTTCGGCCATCGCCCTGTCCGTTTTCAGCATCAGCGTCGCCAACGACATATACGCCTTCGTCAAGCCCGAGGACGCCGTGGAAGTGACGATCCCCGAAAATACCACGCTGGACGAGCTTTCGAAGATCCTCGCCGAAAAGGAAGTGATCCGCTACCCGACGATCTTCAAGTTCTACGCCGTCCATCAGCACGACGACATGGAGTATGTCCCGGGGACCTATACGGTCACGCCCATGATGAACTACGACGCGCTCCTCTCCGAATTCAAGGAGAAGGAAGTCACGGGCACGGTCCGCATCACCATCCCCGAAGGCTACACGACGGACGACATCATCTCGCTCTTCGTGGACAAGTACGGCATCGGCACCCGGGAGGGATTCGTCGACGTCATCCAGAACTACGATTTCGACTACTGGTTCATCCGGGAACTGGAGGAGACCGGCGTCAGCGAAAACCGGATCTATCGGCTCGACGGCTATCTCTTCCCGGACACCTACGAATTCTACCTCAATTCCAGCGAGCAGACCGTGATCAACCGCCTGCTGGTCCGGTTCGGGCAGATCTACACCCGCGACTACCGTTCGGCGACCCAGGAACTCGGATTCACGGTCGATCAGGTGGTCACGCTGGCGTCCATGATCGAGAAGGAAGCGGCGGCGCCCAGCGAATTCTTCAACGTCGCCTCGGTGTTCCTGAACCGTCTCAAGATCCCGGACGTCTTCCCGCGGCTGGAAAGCGACGCCACCGTCGTCTACGCCATCCAGCATGATACGGGGGAGCGCACGGTGGATCTCTACTACGATTCGCCCTACAACACCTATATGTACGACGGATTCCCCCCGGGACCCATCGCCAATCCCTCCGCGTCCGCCATCCTGTCGGTGCTCCTGGCCCAGGAAACCAACTACTACTACTTCGTCTCCGGCGAGGGCATGACCTACTTCTCCGAGACCAAGGAGGAGCACGACCAGCACATCGCGGAGATCGTCGCGGCGGGACAGGCCCAGAATATGGCGGAGCCCTACGTGCCCCAGACTCCCGCGGAAGGACAGCCGTAAACCCGGCAAAAAATCCGAAAAATCAAAAGAAGGGCTGCCGCGTCTGTCGGAACGGGCGGAATGCGGCGGTCCTTTCTGACGTTCATCCCTTCCGGGCGGAACTTTCCCGCTCCTGCCGCGTCCGGTTCACCTCCGCCCCCAGCAGCACGATCACCGTGCAGAAATACAGCCGGAGCATGAACAGCGTCACCGCCCCGAGGGTCCCGTACAAAAGCGGAGATCCCGGGAAACACCCGAGACAGCGGGTCAGGGCGGAAAAGAGGAACCATCCCGAAGCCGAAAAGAGCGCCCCCGGCAGATGGACCCCCACCCGGCCCGAAAGGATCGGACTCCTCCGCCCCGCCGCGCAGTAGAAGAGAGTGAACACCGCCGCGAGAAGCGCGAAAAGAAGCGGCGTCCCCAGCGCGCGGATCAGCACGGCACCTCTCCCTCCCGTGATCCCCGCCAGCATGTCGCCGAAGAGCGAAAAGAGCGTCGGAGCGGTCATGGCGGCCGTCACCGCGAGGGTCGAAGGGATCGCCCGGAGCCTGCCGATCAGAGCCCCCTCCCCCTCCGGCGCGTCGTAGATCCCGGCGAGGGAAGCCCGGACCGACGCGATCCCCCGGGAGGCCGACCAGAGGGCGAGGACCGCCTGGACCGACAGCAGCGGGATCCCCGGCCGTTTCGCGATCTCGTCCGCAAATCCGAGGACCGTCTCCCCCACCCGTGCGGAAAGGCCCTCCGGCAGGGGAAGCGTTCGGGGATCCTCGGGCAGGAAGAGACCGGTGAAGGCGAAGAGCAGGGAGAGGAACGGGACGAGGGAGGTCATGAGATAGAACGACGCCTCCGCCGCCTCAGCGAACACCCGGTCCCGCCTCAGCCGCATGAGAAATCCCGCTCCCCGGGCGCAGAGTTCCCCGCGCGAGACGACAAACGAACGCATGGACCGATCCCCCCCTTCCCGATACCGGTAGTATATGCCGGGAGCCTTCTCATTATAGCTCCCCCGGGCGGAAGGGGAAAAAACAGCAGAGAAAAGGCAAAAAGAACGCCGGAAAAAGGAGAAAGTCCCCGATGGACACGGAAATGAACGATGAACTGCACGCGGAGCGGACCGCGCTCAGGAAAAAGCTGACCGATTCCGCCATGCTCGCCCTGTCCCCGGAAGCCGCCGAAGAGCTCGCCCGGGATTTCGACGCCCTGCGGATCCGGCTCGACGCGGTGGTGCGCTCGGACGCGGCGGGGGGAGAACCTCCCGAGGGGCCGATCCACGCGGAGAACCACGAGGTCTCCCTGCCCGAAGAGGCCGAAAAGCGCGCAGAAGAAGCGGAGCGGGAGGGCGGATCAAAGGAAGGCCGGGGGCGGATCCTTCTTTGTCAGGCCGCGGGATTCGACGGCGTCAATCTGACTGTGCCGAGGGTGGTGTGAGCGGGATGAATCAGAATCAACTGACGAACATGAGCGTGAAGGAGCTCTCCGAACTCCTCGGATCCGAGGAGATCTCCTCCGCCGGGCTGACCGCGGCCTTTCTCTCGAACATGACGCTGAAAGAGCGCGAGATCAACGCCTTCATCACGCCGACGGCAAGGCTCGCTCTGGAGGGGGCGGCGCGGGCGGACCGGATGAGGCGGGAGGCGAAGGAGACGGGAGGGGAAGTCTCTCCCTTCTGCGGGATCCCCTATGCCTTAAAGGACAATCTCGCCGTCCGGGGAGTGCCCCTGACCTGCGCCTCCGAGATGCTGCGGGATTTCGTCCCCGACTACTCCTCGGCGGTTTACGAAAAGCTCGACGGCGCGGGGGCGGTCCTGCTCGGCAAAACCAATCTCGACGAATTCGCGATGGGTTCCTTCTGCGAACGCTCCATCGCGGGTCCGACGCGCAATCCGCTGGATCCGGGACGGTCCCCCGGCGGATCTTCAGGCGGATCGGCGGCTGCGGTGGCGGCGGGGGAGGCTCCCTTTGCCCTCGGATCGGACACGGGCGGGAGCGCGCGTCAGCCGGCGGCCTTCTGCGGACTGGTGTCGATCAAACCGACCTACGGCCTCGTGTCCCGGAGGGGAATGGCCGAACTTGCCTCTTCCCTTGACACGGTCTGCCCGATCTGCCGGACGGTGGAGGACTGCGCGTCGGTGCTCACCCTGCTGGCGGGGCGGGATCCCGGCGACATGACGACCTTCGACAGCGCGGCCTCCTTCGAAGAGGGACTGGACGGCGGGGTCGGCGGGATGCGGATCGGCGTCGTTCCCCCCTCCCTGCTGGACGGATGCTCCCCCGGGGTTCTGCGGGCTCTGGACCGGGCGGCGGAAAAGCTCGCGAAGCTCGGCGCGAGGATCGAAGAGGCGGATCTTCCCCT
>JAEEGL011006605.1_pt1 | contig 12511 bp, 8 predicted proteins | sample 9134231 | NCBI WGS metagenome assembly JAEEGL01 (sample SAMN16246548, study PRJNA631951) | gut metagenome | biome: gut microbiome; feature: rumen; material: fiber-attached | host: Bos | place: Iran: Karaj | collected 2018-10
CTATATTATCTTTTCTTTATTACATGTTTTACTATCCTTCCTTTTATACATCTATTATTCAATTCTTTGTCCTTACATTTTACTTCTTTGTTCATTTTTTTTTATTTATTTTAAATGAACAAATTTTTGAAAGGAAAAAATAATAATTATTTATTTGAATTGGAATTATTATTTATTATTTATTTAATAGTTATATTTCGTTAATAAAAGATATTTTAAATAAAAAGATTTTGATTTTTCAAAGAATTTTAGAAAAAGGAAATTAAGGTTTAAATTTTAAATTGATTTAACATTATTTTGTTTTAAATTTTTATTAATTATATTTTACTATAAAATCTATAAGAATTATACATTCTCTTAATTTATATAATAATTGAAATAAAAATACAGTCTTTAAATATAATTATTTATTTAAATTTTTATGTTAATAAATTATAATTTGAAAATTTAATGGAAGATGAAAATAATGATATAGAAAATATAGAAGAAATAAATAAAGTAGCAAATAATTTAAAACCTAATAATAGAATAACTAATGAAGAATTTGATAATTCATTTGATAAAATGAAATGTAAAATAGATAATTTAAGGGAAAAAATAATTAAAAATAGAAATAAACAACAAAAAGATTTTGTTGATGTTCAAAAATTAAATAATTTAATGAGTCAAACTTGGATTGGTTTAAAACAAAATAATCCAAAATTAATGGAAATAAAAAATTTATTAGGAGGAAATTATTTAAATAAATATAATGATTTAAATACTAATATACCAAAATTAAGGTTTCATAGAGAAAAAGTAAATTATAATGATTATTATATAAGTGCAATTAGTGGAAAAAGATTAAATTTAAATAATATAATTTCTTATTCAAAGCCTTTAAAATCAAAAAATAATAATTTAATTTTATCGCATAATTTCAACAATAAAATTTTATTTTTTGAATATAATCAAAGTCAAACATATAAAAATTTAACTGAAAGAAGTTTAAGAAGTAGTCAAAATTTAAATAAAAGTTCTTCTGTAAAAACAATTAAAAGAGTTGGAAGTCCTTTTAATAAAGAATATTATAGAAATGAATTATTTAGATTACATCATAAATTATTTACTGAAGATTATTTCTCTTCAAAAAATATAAAAAAACATTCAAAGAAAAATCAAAAATTTTACAATTAATAAATAAATTTAAAAAAAGTAATTATTATTTTTTTGATTTATTTATTTTTTTATTTAATTATGTTATTACTTAAAAATAAATAAAAAAAATATTTTCAAAAAATTATTTTTATACTTTAATTTTACTTTTTCCTCTTTCTCCAAAATAACTATTACTTTATTTTTTTTCAAAAGTATTATCTCTTTTAATATTAAATTTCCCTTTAATAATATTAATATTTTTTTGTGCTTCTTTTTCCTTTTCTTTCCTTTCTTTATTTTGTTTTTTATTAAATTGAATAGTCTTAATATTTTTATTAGTAAATTCAGTAAAGAATCCTCCTTGTTTTTGAAAAGAACCTTTATTCATCATCATTAAGAAATTTTCATTAAAAGTTTCCCATTTTCTATTAATAAAAGGAGGTCTATTTTTAACTTCATAAACATCAGTAATTGCATTATAATCAACTTGTGGTTTTCTATCAAAATGTAATAATTTATTATTATCTGGATGTTCAGCTTCTTGTATTTTAAAATCATTATAATTTCCAAAATATGCATTTTTATTTGGATCTATTTCACTTTGTAGAATTTTCATATTATCAAAATCATATGATGATATTTTATATTTATTTCCAATTTTTTTGTAATTATCTCTTATTATATCTTTACTTATTTTTGCTGGAATTTTTTGAATATATTTATTTAATTTTCCCAAAGTATGAGAATATAAATTTTTTTTAGGTTCATTTTCTTCTGTTAATGTGTATCTTAAACTTTCTGGTTTACAGCTTTTTTCTTTTAAAATTCGATCTCTTTTATTTTGTACTTCCATATCATATTCTGTTCTAATATATTTTAATATTTTTGGGTCTTGACTTAATTCTCTTTTACTTTTTATGTGATCTATTAATTTCACTTGATCTCTTGTTGAATTTATTTTTTTAAACTGTTCACTTCTATCAAATTTAATTACTTCAGATAAAAAAGGATTATTGTAACCACTTTCATTTTCCTTCATTGTTTTTAATCTAAATACATCTGGAACTTCATTATTAAATAAATTTTGCATATTTAATATATTCCTTGTTAATGGTTTTTTACTTGGAAAATCAACTTCTTCATATTGACATCTTGGTAAAGGAAAATCATCAGAGATACGATTATTTTGAAATTTAAAAAATTTAGACATTTATTTAATTAAATTTAATTTTTTAATTATAATTCAAAAAAAATATATAATAAATTTAAATGAAAATTAAAAAGAAAATCAATATAAATAATCCTTTTACAAAATCATTACAAATAAAAAGAGAATCATTTAAAATTCCAATAATAAAAAAAGAGGAAAGAAAAGAAGAAAAAATTCAAATAATCCCCTTTTTAGAAAATGAAAAAGATCAACCAGAATTAACAAAAATAAATGATGAATATCAATTAATAGAAAGTGAACAATTAGGAGGAGGAGCTTTTGGTGTAGTATATAAATGTATAAGTTTAAATGATTCAAAAAAAGAATTTGCAGCAAAAGTAGAATCAAATGATTCAATTAAACCTCAATTAAATCACGAATATAAAATATTAAAATATTTAGAAGGAGAAGAAGGAATTCCAAAAACTTATTTATTAAAAAATATTGGTTTTAGTACTATAATGATATTTGAATTACTTGGTCCAAATTTAGAAGATATATTAAAAGAAACCAAATCAAAGAAATTTAGTTATAAAACTTGTGGAATGATATTAAAGCAAATGAATAAGAGATTAAATTATATTCATGATTGTGGTATTATTCATAGAGATTTAAAGCCTGAAAATTTTATTGTAAGTACAAATGCTAGAGAAAGTATAATTTATTTAATTGATTTTGGTTTATCTAAAAAATTTATGAATCCTAAAACTAAAGAACATATTCCTTTTAAAACTAATCGTCCTATTATGGGAACTGCAAAATATACTTCTTTAAATACTCATAAAGGATATGAACAAAGTAGAAGAGATGATTTAGAAAGTTTAGCTTATATTATTATTTATTTTTTCTATGGAGAATTACCTTGGAGTAAAATAAAAGTTAAAACTAAAGAAGAAGTTTTTCAAAAAGTTTATGAAATTAAAAGTAATTATAAAGATTTAGATGAATATAAAAATTTACCTAATGAATTAAGTGATTTAATTAATTATTGTACTAATTTAGAATATGAAGAAAAACCTAATTATTTTTTTATTAAAACTCTTGCAGAAAGAATGATTGGAAGAAGTAATAATGAAGAATTATTTGATTGGCAAAATATTGAATTTATGATTAAACCTATTTTTATGATTATTGAAAGTAAAAAGAAAAAAAGAGAAGAAAAAAAAAAATTAGAATTTGAAAAAGCTCAAAAAGAAAGAGAAGAAAAAGAAAGAATTGAAAAGGAAAAAGAAAGAATTGAAAAAGAAAAAGAAGAAAAAAAAATAAAATTAATGGAAGAAGCTGCTTCTCCTAAACCAAAACATTCAAAAACTTTTAAAAATACTTTTAGTAGTTTTAAAAGTCCTATTAAAAAACAAAATAAAAATTATTATGGAAGTCCTGATATAATTAAACAAGTTAAAAGACATTATATTCATAATGGAAAGTAAAATATTTTATTATTAGTTGTATAATATATTTGTAACAATATGAAAATATAAAATATTATATTTATAATTTATAATTTTAGTTATTGAAATTGTCTTTGTTTAGATAGAAAATATAAAGTGAATTGTATGAATATATAAAAATTAAATAATTCTAAATTTGAAGTTGTTTTATTATATATGTAATATTAATATTAAATGAAAGATTATTTTTAAATTATTAAGATGTAATTAATAATCAGAATTGTAAATGTTAATTCTTTTTTTAATTTAATTAATTTATTTTCTTTAAATAATAATTTAATGTCAATAACAAAATTATGTGCAATAGGAAATCTAGATATTGAATTTAATTTAGTTTTAAGAATTTCAGAAGCAGATTGTTTTAAATTTGAAATATCTGATATTCATTCACCTTCTGATTTAAAAAATATATTTTATCCAGTAATTGAAAATGAAAATAATGATAATGAAGAAACAAAAAAAATAAATTATTTTGATTATGTTTCTTTATCATCTGAGAATGATTTTATTAATAGTCTTTTATTTATTAATAGAGCTTTTAAAAATAAAACTTTTGTTGAATTAATTATGTTAAATCAATTAAATTTTTCAAATGAAACTTCTTTTATAAGAGATTTAATAAAACAAATTTGTGCAAAAAATTATTTTTTTATAGTTGAAAATAAAATATATGATATTCCTTCAAAAATTAAGTTTAATATTAAAATATTAGAAGATGATACAGATGAAATATTATCAGAAAAATCATTTGATTTATTTGAAAATAATGCAAAGAAAGAAAATGATGAAATTAATAATTCACATTTGAATTTATTTCATAGAATAAGTTATAATTTTTCAAGTACTCAATTTTTTCTAACAAATTTTTCAGATATTATTAATTATAAAGAAAAAGGATATTCAGAAATTTCATTATTCTATAAATACTTAATTAAATCTGTACCTTCAATGAAAATAATTACAATTTTCAAAGAAAATAGTTTAGAATCTTCATCTGATGAATTTATTGATATTTATAAAGAAATAATTGAATATTCAGATTATATTTTTTCTGAGAAAAAATCTTTAAATGAATTTTATAAAAAATATAATGAATTATATGATATTGACTATTATGAAGATGATTCATTAAATGAAAATAATGATTTAATATTAAAAGATACAAATAAAAAAAGAAAAGGAATTGAAAGAACAAGTATATTAATGGAAAAATTAGATTATTTCCACATTTATATTCAAAAAGGAGTAAAAATGGAATTAACATATAATGAAGATTTTGAAGGAAAAACAATATGGAAATCACATAGTGAAAGTAGAGAAAATAAAATAAAAAAATGTTTAAATTCAAAGATTGATATTTTTAAAGGAATTTTTATAGGATCTTTCTTATCAAGATTAATATATGGAAAAACAATTAAAACTTGTGTTACTGCAGGTTGTTTAAGTGTTAAAAATATGATTGAAATTATCAATAATAATATTGATTATGTTACTGATATTGATTTATATAATGTTACTGTTCCTATTAAAAAATTAAATAAATATGAAAAAATACAAAAGCAAATTTTAAATAATAATAAAAAAATAAGAAGAAGAGAAAAGGGATTTGTACTTGATTGTATTAATGAGAATTTAAGTAAAAAAAAAGATTATAATCCATTAAAAGATATTTATTGTCAAGGTTTTTTTTATAATCAATATAATTTTAAACATTTAATAAAATTAGGTTTTATAAATAAAAAAGGAAAAGTTTTAAAAGATCCAGATTCAATTCCTAAAAAATCAAAAAAAGATAATTTACAAAAAAATATATTAACAAATCCATTATATATTGCTTTAAGAGATACAAATAAATTTAATAATACTTTATTTAGTAAAACAAGAAATAAGTGGATTGATTCTACAAAAAAATCTGATATGGGGAGAACTTATTATACTGCATTTAAAAGTTCTTCAAATGATAAATTTTCTAAAAAAAGTGTTATTAACTTACCTATGATGAAAACTTATCATTTTAAAAACAAATCTAATAATTTTAAATATATTGATAATCAGAATGATGGTTCTATTTCTGATAGAAGATTAATTAGTAGAAATCAAGATAATAATTTAAATCATATTGGTACTAATTATGTTGATAAAAAATATTTCCGTCAAATTTTAAAAAAATATGAAAAAAAAATAAAATAAGTATACATTAATATATTGATATTTTTTCGACGAATGTTCATATGAATATATAAATAAAAGAATTTATTTAACTTTCATTTCATAAATAATTAATTCAATCATTTTTTTTCTTATAAAAAATGTCATTAAATATTTATAACAGGTTATTGAAATAATTATTTAAAAAAAAATATATATTTATTGATTTTTTATTAAACAATATTCTATAAAATCAATTAATTATTACAATATATATAATATCAAAAAGAAATATAAAAAATGGAACAGATACAGTATCAAAATTCATTTGAAAAAATGGCTAATGCAAGAATTGCAAAAATGGATTTTTTAACATTTATGCAATTAATTTCATCTTACAAGACATTAAATATGTTTAATCAAAATAATCCTTTATATATGTATATTTGTAATTTTATTCCTTATACTCCAAAAATAAATAAAAAACAGAAAAAACTATTATTTCAAAATAATTTAAATTATGCTTCAATGACAAATGCAATAAGATATTTATCTCAAATGAAAAAAAATAATAAATTTTTTGAAATCAATGAAAAAACAATTCAATTTAATTTAAGGAATTGTAAAAATTTACAAAGATTTCAAAAAGTTGAAATTAAATTAAGAAATGATGAATATAATAAAACTATTATTAAAATTCAAAAACATATAAGAGGTTTTTTAAAAAGAATTTCAATAATTAGAATTATTGATTATTTTATTATTCAAAAATTATTAAGTTGTATATTAAAAATTCAAAAATATTATAGAAGATTTGCATACAGAAGAGATTTTAAGGTTAATCATTTAATTAGATTAATTTTAAAAGATAGAATTAAAAAATCTGATAAATTAAAAGAAGCTTTTCGTTCTTATAAAAGTAAAATTGAAGCTAAACAAAAATTATTTATTAATGCAGTTTTAAAAGAAAGAAATGAAAAAATATTATTCTTACAAGGATTTTTTAAAGCAAGGATTGCACATAATAACCTTAATCAATTATTACAATCTGAAAAATCAAAGTATATTATAACTTATCCTTATTATGCTAAAAAAGTACAATTAAAATTATTTTTTGATCATAAATTAAAAGTTTCAAAAGTTTTCGACTTTGAATACTGTTCTATCAGAAAAATGTTTCTTTTAAAAATCAATCATTCAGATTTAAAACCAGGAAAATATTTTTGTCAATTAATTGTAGATAATTATATAAATTCTGATGACAGATATCCTTTAGTTGAAGGAAAAGATGGTCATTATTATAATATAATTGAATTTATTCAAAAAGGACAAAACCCATATGGAAGTACAAATACTATTCATACTAGTATTAATGTAACAGGAACAGATAGTTCTAATAATAATAGTTTAGATTCTCCTCAATTAGTTAGCAATAAGAAATTCCCATTCTATAATAATTATAATAATAATAATGTTTATAATCACAGGAATAGTTTTTTGAATAATAATTATAATGGTAATAATTTCAATAATTATAATGGATTTAATACTTTTAATAATTTCAATTATGGTAATATATACCAGAAACCTAATTATGGAAGATTTAGTAAGGAAGAAGAATTTATTTCTTCCCTTAAGAGTAATCTACAAGGAAAATCTTCAGAATTTTCTAATGAGTTTTCAAATCTTGATTAAAAAGAAAAATTATTATGGATAATTTTTTATAAATAAAGGTTGATAAAAAAGGTTTATATCTAACTATTTAATATTTAAAAATTAAAATTATTTTCTTTTTATTCTCTAAACAAAAAAAAAAAAAAAAACAAAAAAAAACCAAAAAAATATTTTATTATTTGGAAAAAACAAAGAATCCAATTACTCAATCCAAAAAATTATATAATTGTTCAAATAATGAAAGATATTATGAATATATTGTTAATTATGAAAAATATAATTCAATTTCACAAAAATTTAATTTATTCTTTAGGAGGAATAAATAATAGGTATGATTTAATGGTATGAAACAAATTAATTATCTCAATAATTAACTAAGACTGAAATTCAAAGGAATTTAGATGATAATACTGGAAATAAGGAATTAAATAATGAATGAATTAGATTAATAAACTTTATATACTAATATTATAATAATTATAATAATCTCATTAGTATTAAAGTAGAACAATTAGAAACATTGTTAAATTGATATTGTATTTCGACATTTTTATTAATTTTTTACTTAATTTAGTTTTATTAGTTTTTATTTATTTTTTTTCTTTCTTAATTTATTTTTTAATGAAAGATAAAATTAAGAAAAAAGATGATAAGAAAGATAATTCATCTAATGAAGATATTAATAAATTAAATATTAATGAAGAATATAAAGAAAGGTTTCAACATAATGAACATAGGAAAAAAATAGAGAAATTAAAATCAAAATATGGGAAAAATTTTCCAATAAAAGAAGAAGAAAATTATTCAAATGAAGAAGAAGAAGAAGAAAATTTAGAAAGTGAAGATTCAGAAGGTGAATTAGATAATGAAATAATAAGAGATAAATTTATTAATACATTATTAGAATTAAAAGATAAAAAAGAAACAAAAAAATTATTAGAAGATAAAAATCCAATTTTCACTGATGAAGATTTTAAAGAAAAAAGAATAAAAATACACACTGAAGAAGAAGACAAAAAAATAAAATATAATATAAATAATGCATTAATGGAAATTAATGAAGAAGAAGAAAATGATGAAAATAATGTTTATTCAATAAAATATAAACCAAAAAAAAAAGAAGATGATAAAAAAGAAAAAAATGAATTTATAAAAAAAGCAAATGAAGAAATAAATATTGAAGAAGAAGAAAGTGAAAATGGAGATTTTTTTGATAATGGATTATTAAAAAAAAAAGAAAAAAATTCAGAAGATGAAAAATCAGAAAATTCAAATGAATCAAATGATTTAAAAAAAGAAACAAATGAAGAAGCAGAAAATAGAATCAAAAAAATGTCTTTAGATGAAGCTTTAAAAAAATCGAAAATAAATACAAAAAATATAAATATGAAATTATTAAATAAAATATGGGGAGATGATAAAAACTTATCTTCAGATGAGCGTTTTTTAAGAAATTATATTTTAAGTGAAAGTTGGTTAGAAAAAGATCCAAATTCAATAAATAAAAATTTATTATTAATTGATAAAGAAGATGAAGAAAATGAAGATAATTTTGAAAATTTTGAAAATAAATATAATCATAGATTTGAAGAAGAAGGAGGAACTAATATTATAACATATACTAGAATGAAAAAAGATGATAAAAGAGCTATTAAAAGAAAAGAACATGATATTAGAAAAGAAGAAGAAAATAAAAGATTAAAAGAAAATATAAGAAAAAAAGATAAAGAAATAGCAAATGATTTAAAAATAAAAATTGATAAATTAGAAAAAATTGCAGGTACTAAAAAAGTAAAAGAATTAGTTGATGAAATTGAAAAAGAAGGAAATTTTGATATGAAATTATTAGAAAAGAAAATGGAAAATATATTTAATGAAGAATATTATAATAAAAAATTAGATAAAAATGAAATAGAAGAATTTGAAAAAAAAGAAGAAAAAGATTTAAATGAAGAAGAAGAAGAAGAAGAAAATGAAGATGAAGAAAATAATTTATGGTTTTATTGTGATAATTGTAAAAAACCACTTAAAGAAGGAAAAATAAAATATGAATGTAAAACTTGTGAAGATTATACTTTATGTAAACAATGTTTTAAAACAATTAATCATACTCATCAAATGAAAAAAGATAAAGTACCAATAGGATGTAATCCTCCAGAAAATGCAATAGAATTAATTAAAAAAGTAACAGAAGATGAAAATTTAATTTGTTCAAAATGTAATAAAGATATAGTTGAAAATTATTATTTTATTTGTGATGAAGATTCATGTCAAAAATTAAAATATTGTAGAAGATGTAGAGGAGAAGGAAAAAAAATTCATGAACATAAATTACATAAATTTTATATTAATGATGAAGATGAAAATAATGAAGATGATAATTTAAATCCTAAAGAAAAATTAAATAAAATGATTGATTATCAAACTGAAAGAAATATTGATGATATTATTGATAAAGAAATTCCTACTAAATTCCATTATACTAAAGTTGCTAAAGATGATTCAGGATTAACTGATGATATGTTATTATTGTTAGATGATAAAATTTTAAATCAATATATTCCCATTAAAAAACTTGCTCCTTATAATAATTTTCATTTACCTGAATATAAGAAAAAACAAATGAAAAAACATTTAGAAAAATTAGTATTTAAAAAGAAAAGAGAAATGGTTAATGAATTTGAAAATCAAGATAAAGTTGAAAAAGAAAATAAAAAATTTTTTATTGGAAAAAAACATAAAAATAAAGGTGAGTTTTTGGAAAAATCAGAATTTAAGTTAAAGAAAAGATTAGAAACTTATGGTATAACTGATGAAAATAATTAAATAAATAATTATTTCTTATAATTTCTTATATATTAAAATTATTATATTTTCAATTTATACTAAAATCTAAAAATAAAAAAGTGCTTTAAATATTTTATTTTAATTGAATATTTATGTTTTTTCAAAATTATTGTTTTGAGATTTTTATATCTTCAATAAGATATAATCGTATTATTATTCTTTTTCATAGAATAATAATATAATTTAATATTTTAATTAGATTAATTTTATTTTTATAATTAATATGAGTTTTAAATGGAATGAAACAGAAAATTTTTCTTCGCTAAATAGAAACTTTAATGAATTAGATACTGCTTTAAAAAATTTAATGAATTTTTCTAAAGAATATGTAAATTTACTTTTAGAATTTGAAAATAAAGCAAAAGAATTATATAATAAATACTTAAAAGAATATTCAACTCAGAAAAATTTTAGTAGTATAATGCTTAAAAATGTTTGTAAAATAATAATAGCTCAAATTGAAGGTTTTAAACCATTAATTGTTGGTTTAAAAAAAAGAAATGAAATATCAGAAAAATTTTTATTTGAAAAAGAAATCTTAAATTCAAAAATAAAAAATGAAGTATTAAGTTCAAAAAAGGATTTAGAAGAAAAATATATTATCATAAAAAAAAATAGGAATAATTTTGAACAAATAGCAAATGAAGGTGAGGATTTAATTTTAGAATTTTATAAATCTAAAAAAACTTTTAATGAAACAAAAAAAACAAATAGTATAAAAAATATGGAACCAATATTACAAAGAATGAAAACTTCAGAAAAAGAATATAAAAAAAGTGTAAAAACAGCATTAAAATATGAAGATAATCTTTTAACAACATTAAATATATCAAATTCAAATTTAATTATTTTATGTAAAGAATATGCTAAAATATTAAAAGATAGTTCAATTGAATATTTAGTTCATTATAGAAGTATAAATTATATTCTTGACAATGAATTACAAAATTCTTTACCTAAATTAAATGATTATAATATTGAAGAACAATTTGAAAAAAAAATAAATGAAGAATCATCTCGTTGTTTTCCTTTTCAAAAGACTAAATTAAAACCTTATAAAATAAAAATAATTAAAAATAATTCTTTTTGTAAAGATTTATATAAGAAAGAAAATGAATTAGGTGTTAAAGAGACTTATGAAATTGTTAAAAAAATTTATGAATATTTATCTCTTAAAGATGAAGACTATGATTTAAAAGTTGAAGAAGAAAAATTATTAACTAATAATATTACTAATAAAATATTATCATTTACAAAAAAAACTATTCCTTTACCTGAAGAAACAGAAGAAGAAATAAAAATAATAATAGAATTAATTCAAAAAAAAGAAAATAGCAAAATATTTATAACTAAATTAAATGATTTTAGAACTTTAGGAATTTTTGAAATTCCAAAAAAAAAATATGATGAAATTGGTAGTATAATGTATGCTATTATGGATAATGTTTTAATTAATGATGATTTAGATATTTCAAAAAAAGTTATGATATTATCACAAACATATTATATTAAAGATGAAAATCAAAATAAAATTTATTTACAAACTGTAATTCAAAAAAATACTATATTTAAAAACATTAATTTTTGGAAAAAATTCATTCAAAATTCAATTAATAATGAAATAAATGATAGTGTTAGAAAAGATAAAATAAATGGAACTTTAATGAATGAGAATCAAAAAGAAAATACCAATAAATATAATAATATTATTTTTTCACAATTAATTTCTTTGGCTAATAACATGATTGAATTTGGTCTTGACAAAGAAAATATTAAAACTTTAATTCTTGAAAATTGCGAAAGTTATAGAATCAATGAAAATTCTAGAAAAATTATAATGGACTTAATTGATGGTGAAAAATAAAGATTATTTTTTTTTAAATTATATATCATTAGTGGAAAATTTATAAATATTTTAAATTTAAATATTTATGAATATATAAATTTAATTTTTAAATTTAATTGATAAAGAAATGAATGATTCATTTAAATGTATTATATTAATTTCATGTGATAATAAATCAATACATGAATTTTCTAATTA
>JAEEGL012384067.1_pt1 | contig 12511 bp, 7 predicted proteins | sample 9134231 | NCBI WGS metagenome assembly JAEEGL01 (sample SAMN16246548, study PRJNA631951) | gut metagenome | biome: gut microbiome; feature: rumen; material: fiber-attached | host: Bos | place: Iran: Karaj | collected 2018-10
AGGGTTTCGGCGTGGTCGAGGATATGCGGGCCGAGGCGGGACTCCATGCGCTCGCGGAGGGAGGCGCTGGTCGCGGGGTCGGAGGCGTAGACGAGGGCCACGCACGCGGCGTCGAGCGCCACGGGGTCGAGCGAGGCGAGGATGCCCACGTCGGCCATCTCCGGCGGGTGCGGATGTCCGTTGCAGTCGCAGTCGATGGAGAGGTTGTTCATCACCGAGATGTAGACCGCCCGGTCGCCCATGTAGTCCACGACGGCCCCGGCGGCCTCGGCCATCGATTCGATGAAGTCCTCCTGCGGCGGGAGCATCCCCCAGCAGTCGGGCGTCTTGTCGGTCTTGCCGGCGGAGTGGATCCGGGCCTTTCCGGCGGTGGAGGCGACGCCGATGGAGAGGTTCTTGAGCGCCCCGCCGAAACCGCCCATCTGGTGTCCCTTGAAGTGGTTGAGGATCACGAACCCGTCGTAGTTGGTCAGGGCGGCCCCCACGCGGTCCTGTTTCAGGTGGCGCGACCCGGCGGGGCAGGGGAGCTCCGTCTCGGCGAACTCGTCCATGATCACGACGTCCGCGATGGCGTCGAATCCGTGCTCGGCGATGGTGCGCCGGTGGTCGGCGGTCTCCTGGCGCGAGCCGCCGTAGGCGGTGTTGCATTCGACGATGTCGGCGCCGAGCGACCGCACGAGCTCCCCGATGAGCGCGGGCTGGAGGTAGTTCGTGTTGCCGGCCTCCCCGGTCGAGATCTTGACGGCGACCTTCCGCCCTTCGAGCGGCCGCCCGAGGGCCTTGTACGCCTTGGACAGGCCGTCAGGCGAGATGTCGTGGGTGAAGAACACGGTCGCGGGCGCCTTCTCCGGCGCTGCGGTCGTGGGCTCTGCGGCGGAATCCTGGGCCACCGCCGCCGTTCCGGCCAGGAGCGGCGCGGCGGCGAGCAGTCCCGCGAGGAGGGCAGGGATCAGCGTGCGTTTCATGGCTTACCTCCAGGAGTCTTTCAGGATGGCGAGGACGTCGTCGTCGGACAGCTCCGCCGGATCGCAGGCGAAGAGGGGCCCCACCGCGCGCCGGGCGAGCTGGGGCATGGCGGGGAGCTCGTCGGGCGTGATGCCCCAGTCGCTCATCCTGAGGCCGTCCACGCCGCAGGCCTTCTGCAGGGCGGCGAGCGCGTCGAGGAAGTCCGCGGGCGCCGAGGCGTCGGTCTTGCCGAGCGCGCGGGCGAGGTCGACGAACTTGTCATCGCAGGCGTGGCGGTCGATGAACGCCTTGTAATACGCGAGCGAGATCATGATCAGGCCCGCGCCATGCGGCAGGTCCTGATGTTCGCCGGAGAGGGCGTGCTCGATGGCGTGCTCGCTGGTGCAGGTCGAGACGTCCATCGACCACCCTCCGAGGGTGTTGGCGAAGGCGACCTTCGTGCGCGCTTCCAGGTTTTGGCCGTCCGCGACGGCCACGGGCAGCCACTTGCCGAGCAGCCGGATGGCCTCCAGCTCGACCATCGCGCCCATTTCGTTGCCGGCCTTCGAGATATACCCCTCGATGTTGTGGAAGAGCGCGTCGAACCCCTGATAGGCGGTGAACTTCGGCGGAACGGTGAGCATCAGCTCCGGGTCCACCACCGCCAGCGCGGGGCACTGCGAGAAGAACGCGCCTTTTTCGTGGGTGACGGGGCTGGTGATGACGCTGCCCGCGTCCACCTCCGAGCCCGTCCCGGCGCTCGTCGTGATGGCGACGAACGGGAGCAGCGGCGCGTTGAACGGACGATGCTCCGACGTGCCCGTCCCCATGTAGTCCCAGACCCGGCCGCCCTGCTGCGGGATCATGGCGGCGATGGCCTTGGCCGCGTCCATCACGGAGCCGCCGCCGAGCCCGATGACGAAATCGACCCCGTTCGCGCGCCCGAACTCCACCCCTTCCTGCACCGTCGGTTCGAGCGGATTGGCTTGGATTTTGTCAAAAAGGACATGTCCGACGCCCGCCGCGGCGAGCTCCGCCTCAAGCGTGGCCAGCGCCCCGTTGGCCCGGACCGACTTCCCGCTCGAGATGACGACCAGCGCCTTCTTCCCAGGCAGCTTTTCTTCGTGGAGTTTTTTCAGAATTCCGGGGCCGAACAGGACTTTGGTGGGGACGTTCCAGATGTAGCTCATGATGATTGATCCTCTGTCGATGATGATGGGGTTATCGTTCGTTCCCGATTCAACCAAAAATTCCCCTCCGCGTCGAGACTTCCTTTTCGCCACCCCAATACGCGCATGGTGTGTCGCATTTTTCTCGGAATTCACCGTAAAACATCAGCTTATGCCCCCCTCCGGAGGGGGGGGCGCACCGCGCCGGGGGGGAGAACGCGGCGCGGGCCCTAGGCCGCGCAGGGGGCCCGGCTTCGTCCGGGCCGAGCCCGGAGGACACAAGAGGGACGATCCTGAGGCGTGCCTTGCGCACGGCCGCGGCCCGCGATTGGTTGTGTGTTTGGGTGGTTTGGTGCTCCCTCGCCATCCCTTGTCGAACCCCGTGGGGGTTCCATATTCGCGCACCAACCGTAACGCATATGGAACCCCTCTGGGGGTCTGTTTCATTTTTGGAACCATCCCCCGGTAGGCCGCTTCGCGTCCAACCGGGGGCTACCATTATGTAACCCCTGGTGGGGTTGATACCCCGCCCTTGCCCCCCTCCGGGAGGGGGGATGTCGCTGTCAGGCGACAGGGGGGAGTACGCGCGATAACGAGCGTTTCCAAAAAATGCCCCGACGAAGAGTCGGAAAGAAGATTTTGCGTGAAGGGAAAGGGGGGATGTGAGATGCTTGGCGGGCGGAACAAGAGACGACAGGATTGGAGAGATGGCAAGGATGAGTCGGAAAACACCACGCCCAACGGCATGCATGAAAATCATCGGCTACTCGTATGACTCAAAAGGACCAGGTTTTCTGGAAAGTGTGGACTCCCCCCGGGACTTGAAGTACAATGGCTTGCGAAAACCACCCCGGCGCATAGTGAAGCGCATGGTTTCCTGCCGGAAAAAAGAGAGGATAACATGATTGAGCAGATTCTCGGACAATCCAAGACGCACAGCCTCAAACTTTTTTCGCAAGAGGAAATCCGGTGGTTGGAAGATCGAATTTTTCGTCGGAAACGAAAGGCCGGTCCGGAGTGGGCTGTCAAGTGCTTTATTCGCGGAAAAGACGTCAGACTGACTCCAGAAGAAGTTGTCCGGCAACTTTTCGCCCATCGGCTTGTCGAGAATTACGGTTACCCAATTTCGCGCCTTGCATTCGAGTATACGATTTTCTTTGGGCGTGAAGCAAAGCGCGCAGACATTGTGGTGAAAGACAAGGACGATCCTAATGTCCCTTACATCATAGTCGAGACGAAGAAACCAAACGCCAAAGACGGCCGAGAACAGCTGAAAAGCTATACCCTCGCGACAGGGGCGACGATGGCCGTCTGGACGAACGGCGAATCCATAACCCACCACCAACGCAAGAATCCGAACTTTTTTGAGGATATTCCCGACATTCCATGTGAGGATCAAACACTTGCCGACATCCTTAACCAGCCGTTCACCCTTGATGACCTTATCCGTGAGGACAAACTGACGAAGACTGGAAAATCCCTGAAAGACCTCGTCCTGGAAATGGAGGACGAAGTCCTCGCCAACGCCGGGGTCGACGTGTTCGAGGAGGTTTTCAAGCTCATTTTTGCTAAACTCTACGATGAAAAGACAGGTGCGCAGCACCCCAAATACAATCTCCGCTTCCGCAACTCGGGTCAAAGCGACATCGAACTCAAGCGAAAAATCGAGGCACTGTTCAAGGAGGCCTGCGACGAATGGCCGGGGGTGTTCCCAGACAACGCCGCCATCGCCCTGACTCCGCCCCATCTGGCGATTTGTGTGTCCTCTCTCGAAACGGTCAAACTCTTCAACTCGAACCTCGACGTTGTCGACGACGCCTTCGAATACCTGATGAACAAGGCCTCCAAGGGCGAAAAGGGCCAGTATTTTACCCCGCGTTATGTCATCGACATGTGCGTTCGGATGCTGAACCCCAAGCCGACAGAGACGATGATCGACACAGCGGCCGGCTCTTCGGGCTTCCCCGTGCACACCATTTTCCACGTCTGGCGCGAGATGCAGCTCGCCGCAAACGAAAAAGTCAGCCACCTCTTCACCTCCGCCCCGAAGAGCAAGGCCCAGACGGACTACGTTCGCAACAAAGTCTTCGCCATCGACTTCGACGAAAAAACCGTTCGTGTGGCTCGAACCCTGAACCTCATCGCGGGCGACGGCCACACCAATGTCCTCCATCTGAACACTCTCGATTTCAGCCGCTGGGACACCGTCACGAAAGAACAGGACTGGATTGACACCTACAACGAGGGCTACAGAAAGTTGCGCAAGCTCGAAATTCCCGATGGTTCGCACACCTATTTCGAGTTCGACGTTCTCATGGCCAATCCGCCCTTCGCGGGCGAGATCAAGGAAGGCCAGCTACTTTCCCGCTACGAATTCGGTTCCAAGAATGGTCGCCCCCAGAAGAGCGTCAGCCGCGACATCCTTTTCATCGAGCGCAACATCAATTTCCTCCGGGCTGGCGGTCGCATGGCGATTGTCCTTCCACAGGGACGCTTCAACAACACGAGCGACAAGGAGATCCGCCGTTTCATTGCAGACAAATGCCGCATTCTCGCCGTTGTGGGCCTCGACGGGAACACCTTCAAACCCCACACCGGAACCAAGACGAGCGTCCTTTTTGTCCAAAAGTGGCAGAACGACATCAACCAGCCCAACTTCAACCCCAAACTCGACGACTACCCCATATTCTTCGCCACCCAGCGCCGCGAGGGCAAAAACACCCGCGGGGACAAGATATACTGGACGCGCGATAAGTCTGGCACGACCACCGACCCTAAGCTCGCCCTCCTCGATCAATACGGTCATCCCATCGTCTACCACGACCTCTTTGCCACCTTCAACTACGTCTGGGACGAAAAAGCCAAAACCAACCGCCTCGTGCAGCTGACTCCCGACGGCATCGCAGAGGCCTTCGCCCAGTTCGCCACCAAGGAAAAATTGAGTTTTTTTCCATGAGCCCCTTCGACAAGGCGCAGTATGACGCCTTGGCGAAGGGGTTGGAAATTGGCGAAGTGGCGTTGTCCGCGCTGGAACGGACCTGGCGGATGGATGCAGAATTCTACGAGAGGAAACATTTAGAGACAGAGCGCCTCCTCAAAGCCAAAGCAGCAGTTTCCCTGCCTGAGTTTGCTTTTGTCTCCGATGGCAATCATATGGGAATCAGCGACGATTTTTGTGCAAAAGGCATCCCCTATTATAGAGGAGGCGACATCAAAGAGTTTTTCTTGTCGTTTGCCTGTCCTGAATACTCCGTTCCAGAAAGCATCTATGCTTTACCGACAATGATTCGGTCTCACATGAAGAAAGGGGACGTGTTTGTTTCCATTGTCGGAGCAATTATCGGGCAAATAGGGATGAAGACTGACGATGTCCCTGCTTTGTGTAGTTGCAAATTGGCCATCCTCCGTCCGAAGGTTCTTGAAACAAGTGCTTACCTGGCAATATTTCTTTCTTCTGACTTTGGACAATCCCAGATTGGGCGATATCGACGTGGTTCCGCGCAAACAGGCTTGATCCTTGAAGATTTTGAACAGTTGTTGATTCCACAGCTTTCGAGCTCGTTTTATTCTCGAATCGAATCGGTTGTCACAATGGCATTGAATGCACGGCAGAATGCAATTGCTGCGATGAATGAGGCTCAGCAACATCTCCTTGCCGAACTTGGCTTTGCCAACTGGACACCCAGCAACGGGGGAGCAAGTGTCAAGAAGTATTCTGATTTTGTCTCGGCAGGACGCTTTGATGCAGAATACTTCCAGCCAAAATATGAGGACATCGTCTGGAAGATTCAAGCTTATCAAGGAGGTGTTGTCGCTGCTTCCAATGAACTTGTCACCGGCCTCGTTAACGAGTCTGCCTTAACGCCAGAACGCTATATTGAACTGGCGGACATCGGCATAAATGGCGAAATTGTCGGGAGCACGGCGGCGGCATTTGGCGACTTGCCATCCCGCGCCCGTCAGCGTGTTGAAGCAGGACAAGTCATTGTGTCGTCCGTCGAGGGGTCACTCGACAGCTGCGCCCTGGTCATGCAGGAATACGATCAAGCCCTTTGCTCCACGGGATTCCACCGCTTCCGCTCAAAAGCCATCAATCCCGAGACATTGCTTCTACTTTTCAAGTCTTGGCCGATTCAACAATTGATGAAACGGGGATGTTCCGGAACGATTCTTTCCGCCATCCTGCCGGGAGAACTCGACCACGTTCCCTTGCCCCTTGTCGACACCACAATACAGCAAGAACTCGCGGGAAAAGTCCAATCCAGCTTTGCCCTCCGCGCCGAATCCAATCGTCTTCTCGACTTGGCAAAGCGTGCCGTGGAGGTGGCGATAGAAAAAGGGGAAGAAACCGCCATGGAATACATCGAAAAAAGGAGGACATCCTGATGAAGATAAACGGCATCGACTGGTCCCGTCCGCTTTCCGAAATCGACCGCCAACTCTACGACAAATACGCCCTCACCGCCCCCGAGCGCGAATTCATCGAATCCATGATCAAGCCGATGGAGTGAGGAGTCAGGCATATGACGGCGATTTCTTGGCAAATATTTAAAGCCAAATTTGCAGGCAAAGAAGAGGATGCTTTCCAAGAACTATGTCTTCATGTCTTTTGCCATTATTGTGGTCTAAAAGGAGGTGTATTTAGTTACAAAAATCATGCGGGGACAGAGACGGAAGATGTGTTGTATCAAGGGAAGCATACGGGTTTCCAAGCCAAGTTTTACACTGACAATCTCCCGCAGAAGAAACAAAAAATTATTGACGCGATTTTAACAACACGGAGCCATAATTCACGCGTTCAGAAGATTATTTTCTTCCTGCCAATCGATCCTCCATGCTTTACAAAGGGCATTGATGAGGGACAAAAACCACAATGGATGCAGGAGGCGGAAACGACAGCAGCTCAGAACGGGTTGGAAATCGAATGGTTCGGAACCGCGCGATTTCAAGTTGTTTTTGCATGCGAAGAACTCCAGTTTATTGCCAGGCATTATTTTGAGCAAAAAGCTGATCTGTGGGATTTTGTTGCTGGACTGAGGAGCATGACCGATGCACGACTATCCTTTATTCGTAACACAATCTCCTTTCATGGGAATGACATTCATATTGAACACACATACGAGTTGGAGCACCTTGACAAAAGCAATCCTCAAACAATAACGCTAATAAGCGGGATTGGCGGGGTGGGAAAAACCGCAATTGTCAAGGATTGGATTGCCCGGAACGAGACAAATCAGACTTGTGTTATCGTATTGCAGCCGAATGACGTTATTGAACAATTCCGCGATGTTGATATGTCCAAATCATGGCATGCGACATTGAAAGACTTCTTCAAGATGACATTGGCGACTTATGCAAACCGGATTCTCGTGGTGGATTCTGCTGAAAAGATGGGGAAGGACAAGGAGTTATCCGAATTGCTGATGGTGTTGCATCGGTTTTTGGGGGCGGACTGGAAAATTATTCTGACTGCGAGAACGCTGTTCGAGAAGCAAATTGTGTTGCACTTTCAGACATTTTTGCCGGACATGAGAGTAGAGGTTTTGAATGTCCGGCCAATAAGTTCTGATGAGTTGGAATCCTTGAGTCTCAGCTACAACTTTGATCTTCCCAAGAACACCCAGATACGTGATGCCATCCGCTGCCCATTCAATTTGTCTGCGTATCTTTCATGCAAGCACTCTAACACAGCGAATTCATTGCAAGCTTTTCAGGATTCTGTTTGGCTCCATTCCGTTCAGAACGATGACCCGGCGGATACTGCGGGGCAGACATTGTGTAATTATGTCGAAGAAAAGTTAAGAAACGATGCCCATTTCTTGAACATTGATTCACCATCTGAAGATACGAAACAATTGGTGAAGCGGGGTATTATAGCTCCAAGGGAAAACGGGACGGGGTATGTCATTACCCACGATGTTTATGAGGAATGGGCCGCCGTTAGGGTCTTGAATGGAAAACTACAGGAGTTGGGCTTTCCAAGGTTTGAAAAATACATTGTCACATCGCATGGTTTGCGACATGGATTGCAATTGCAAGTTGAACAACGAATTGCCAGTATGGGGAAAGATGCCGATCCATTGCTGACATCATTACTTGCTACAAATAATGATGCATTGCAAAGCGACTTTCTTTTGGCTTTGGTTCGCTCTGAGAGCATCGGGAAGTTTTTGAAAATATACTCGAAAACACTTCTTGCAAAAGACACTTCCATTCTTGAGCGGATCATTGCCGCTACATATAATTTCGGACGGGGGCCAGAAAAAAATGCTTTGTTGTTTCCGCGGAAAAGGCCTGAGGGTATTGCGTGGCCGACAATTATTCAGTTTTCGTTTTCGCACCAATTGGCACTGCAAGAGATAGAAACGCCAACATTGCTGCTGCTAATGCAGGATTGGGTTTTGTCGAATCCAAAGGATGTTGCGGCCTATACTTGCTCTCTTTTTGCATGGAAGGCAATAACGATTAGTGCACCCAGACATGCTTATTCGTATCAATGGCAAATAAAGTTGGCAGATTTGATATTGTCCACAAGTGCTTGTGATAAAAAGAAATTTGAGATGCAAATCCGGCGGCATCTTGCAATGCCTCCAGACCAGCAAAATGCTGTATTAGACAAAGTGTGCAGGCGGCTTTTGCTTGAGTCAATGTCCGGGCCTGGCTTTGTCGCCATACAAAATTGTCCAAAACTTACTAGAGATATTGCCTTAGCATATTGGCGCGTCAAACACCATCCGCATAACCAATGCTACGACCTAGACAGCATTGAAAGTGAATACGGTCTGTCAAAATATGACTTTAAGTATTTTCCCCCGAGTCCGTATCAAGGCCCGACTTACCTATTGCTCAAGGCAGACCTCGTAGAGACTATTGTATTCATTATTGATTTCGTGAATACATGCATTGCGGATGCAGACAAGTCTGATTCGCAGAGATTCGACCGCATTGCCCTAATCATGCCTGAAGGGAAGAAAATTGAGCAGAAGATTTCTTTGGGGCTTTGGAATTGTTACAGAGACAAAGGTTGTGGAGAACATGTGCCATATTTGCTGAAAGCAATGCACATGGCATTGGAAAAATATTTGCTTGAGTTGACTGAGGATCGCGCTAACGATGAGCTTTGCGAAGGTATTTTATCGTTATTGCTCTGTCGTTCGAAATCGGCTTCACTAACTGCTGTTGTCGCAAGTATTGTGATGGCGCATCCCATGGAGTTTGTAAAGATTGGATTGATATTAATTTCAGAGCGGAAAATCTTTTTGTGCGATTTGCAGCGGCATGTTGCAGAACAGGCGCCAGACATTGCCAACATCATTTTGCCATTTCCCAAACAATTGCATGATTATTTTCGTGATGAGGCGGACAAGCATCCTGTCAGAAAGGTCAATCTTGAAAATGTGATTTGGCAATATCAATTAGTCCCATCCAAAGTCGTTCCAAATCTCAAGGAAAGGGTACACAAGATAATAGATGGCTTTGCAACTGGATGGGACGACTTGCCTCTACGCGATAAGTTCTGGCTTACACGTATTGATGTGCGGCGTCAGAATCTCCAAACGACAGTGGATAATGAAAGAAAGCAAATGCTTATTTCGGGTGAGCCGATTTTAAGCAAAGATATGTTGGAACGGCAGGAAGAGACCCGTGCTTTTTCAACAGATATGAATCGGGTGTTGAAATTGTCACAATGGGGAGAGAATCGAATTCGAGGGCATTCTTCTCCGCCAAGAGATGAGTACGGTGACATAAGAAATGTGCTAAAAGATTTTTTCTGGCTTGCAGACAAGGCTGATTCATTAGGGAACGAGTTGGATGTCTTAAGGATATCTACGCTTCGGATTACTGCTGCTGCTTTGATAATGTTTCATTCTGGAGAATTGACGAACACGCTGTTCTCTATATGCGAACGAACATTGATTGATTCATTGAATATTGTGTTTGATGACAGTTTTTTGCCAGCAGGACGGGAGCATGTTAATGTAGCCATTTCGGCAATACCGTATCTTTTACCTCGCTTGGGCTGGTGGAAACGATGGTATGTGCGACAACGGTTCGTCATGAGTTTGCTTAATGAAGATGAAAATGGACTCTTCGGTGGGGACCGGATATGCGATTGGGGCATGGCAGGCATTCGAGGGTATTGTATTCGCACCGGAGATAAATGTTTTTTGAAATGGTCCATGAAGGCATTTCGGCACCATTTTTTGCATTACCAATCTTATGTCCGATATCTACGAACACCTAGTGCCGGGCCATTGCATTGGAAGATTCGTGTCGCTTTTTGCAAGATTCTAAAACGGGCTCGTGTGCGTATCCCTTCTTGGTTGCAGAATCATGAATGGATGGCATCTAGGCATAGGCTGGCATATCATCATAGTCTGTGCGCATATCTCGATAGTTTTGTGGCTCGACATTGGTTGCTAGCCCAATCGACAGAAAAAGACGTAGCTCATTGTGCTTGCAATGCTATAGGTTTTTATTTCCCAACAAAACTGGATACGGTAAGCGAGCATGAAATTATATCAAATGTAAAGCGCGTTCTCGAATTTCTTTTTTGTGATGAGCAAAAAGATGTCTACAGAAGAGAGCATTTGTATCTATCCCAAATGGGGAGAGCGTATATGCGGCATTTAGGGTACTGTGCTCTTAACATGTCTCCCAATGGATGCATGGCGTTGTTGGGTGAATTTGAAAAAGTCCCACGAGCATTTCAACGTCCCGAGTTGCTGGATAAATGTCTGGGTGTACAATATGAACAAAATCGGGCAGAGAGTTTTTGGCGTCTCTGGAATGGATTGTTGCCAATTGTTGCAACGGCACTCGCAAAAAGTTCTTGCAATCATTATGATAACCAACAGGCTCTTGATGTCATGGCATTGAATCCATTATATTGGGAGGGAAATGAAGGGACTTGGGATGGGGCGGATACAGCCATATTAACCTATTTTGATTCATTAGTGAGGCAATGCGGGAATCACCGGCATCTTGCCGTTTCTGTAATTAAATTTGCATGTGGTGTCGGAAAGCGTTTCTTATTCCCCTCCTTGAGGTGGATAAACAATATTCTCCTTCAGTCGCAACATGAATATGATTACGGTGGAGGTAATGCAAACAATATCAAAACCCACTTTGAAAAGTTGATTCCTCTTATCGAAAAACGGATGGTGGAGATTCAGCTTGATATTGAAATTAGGAGGCATCTTATTTCGATTCTTGATTATCTTGTAACTCTGAATTCCTTGCCCGCATTTCGGCTACGAGAAAGTTTGTATAATTCATTACAGATATAACAGGGAATTGAGTAGCGATGAACCTTGGGGTTCCAGAACAAACAGTTTATTATGGAGACGTTATGCGCATTGCGGAAGAATACAAAAAGGGCGAGGGGTATGACCTCGAGTTCAAACTCGTGCCGAACGAGGAGCGCATCAAGTATTTGAAGCCCGTCGTCTCGTTTGCCAACGGAAATGGAGGGAAGACATGAACCCATCTGAATCCCAAAATGTTGAATTCAAGCAAGCGTGGCGCGACGAGTACTTGAAATGGATATGCGGGTTCGCCAATGCCCATGGGGGCAAACTGGTCATCGGGGTGGATGATGCCGGAACTGCCGTTGGCGTGGACAACGCCAAGAAACTGATGGAGGACATTCCCAACAAGATTCGGGACACGATGGGCATCGTGGCGGATGTGGCGCTGCGGAAAAGGCAACGAAAGGATGTCATCGAGATCGTTGTCCGGGAAAGCGACTTTCCCGTCGCGTACCGCGGGGAATACCACTACCGGACCGGCACCACCAAGCAGCAGTTGACCGGGTTTGCCCTGACGCAGTTCCTGTTCCACAAGATGCACTTGTCCTGGGATGGCGCGGAGACGGCCAACCGGCTCGCGTTCGGCAAGTTCACGTTCAAGCGGTTGGCGTTGCGGTACGAGGAAAAGACGGGGCGCGCGTTCAAGCCCGCGTGGTTCGTTTCCACGGGGCTTTCCACGAAAGGCGGCGTGTTGACGAACGCGGGCGCCTTGTTCGCCGACGATTGCCCGATTCCGCAGTCCAGGCTGTTTTGCACGGTGTGGAACGGCTTGACGAAGTCCAAGGATTCGGGGAACGACCAGGAGTTTTCCGGGAATCTCATCGAACTGCTCGACACGGCGGAGCATTTCATCCAGGTCAACACGGTCAGGAAGTGGAAGAAGCGTCCGCGCGACCGGGTCGATTACCCGGACTATCCCGAGCGGGCGGTCACCGAGGCGCTGGTCAATGCATTCGTCCACCGCGACTACACCATGTACGGGAGCGAGGTCCACGTGGACATCTACCCGGACCGGCTCGAAGTCGTTTCGCCCGGCGGGATGCCCGACGGGTCGCTCGTGCAGGAACTCGACTTGCGGAATGTCGC
>JAEEGL013177231.1_pt1 | contig 12511 bp, 12 predicted proteins | sample 9134231 | NCBI WGS metagenome assembly JAEEGL01 (sample SAMN16246548, study PRJNA631951) | gut metagenome | biome: gut microbiome; feature: rumen; material: fiber-attached | host: Bos | place: Iran: Karaj | collected 2018-10
CCCTTTTCATCGTAGAAGATCAAACCACCTTCCCTAAGAAGAATCCCGACACTTGGGGCGCAAAACTCTCAAGTGACGGGAAAGAATACATCGGCCCCAACCTCATGGGCCGCCTACTTATGGAATTGCGTGAAAACGGGGAATTGGACTACTCGCTCCCTGATGACGCCACTGATTTCCAGGGTTTGGCCAATCTCTGACTATTCCTCGCGGATAAAGCCTTTGCTGCCAAAATAGCCCACGCTGCGCGAGGCATTGGCCATCGCTGTGGATATGGCAGAGGGTATGCTTGAACTTGTAAGGCCGCTTTCGGCAATAGCATTGATGAAGGTTGCGGTGAAGCAGTCACCGGCACCTTCCGTATCGACGACATTCTGGATGGGAAGCGCCTTGACCACTTCCCAAGGCTGACTTCTGTATTTATACCTGACACCTTTAGGCCCCATCGTCTGGATGAAGAGCTTGCCACGGAAGTCTTCCACGAAAGATACATCCGGTACATTTTCGTCTGAGAATTTGATGATGTCGCTCGCTTTGACGGCGTCAAAATCGGCGTTAGTTGCCACTTTGGACGGCTCAAAATACACCAGTGCCCCCCGCTCTTTTAGAACTTTGGCCAGAAGCCGGTTCCCGGCAGCCGGGTCGTCAAAGAAGAACACGGACGGCATCTCAATCAGTTGGTCCAGGAATATTTGCGCCTCATCCCTTGCCCGCAGAAAGTGCCGCTTGGGAAAACGGCTTCCTCCGGGAGATCCGGCTCGGACGCTCATCGTGTGTTTCCCTTCCTTGTCCAGCTTGTGCGTGCAGCGAAGGATGGTGGTGCCTCCGCCCGGCGTATTGGTAACATACTGGCAATTGCAGCCATAGCGCTTCAAATCTTCTGTAATTTTCAGCCCTTCGGGAGAATCGTCCAGGCAGGCTATCGGCCTGACATTCCAGCCCATCCAGGCCAGAATGCTCATGACGTTCCCGCATGTGCCCCCGATCTCTTCCAGGACCACCTTATCCTCAAACGGCCGCATATCCGGCCACTGGGGATAGTCGCGTTTAACAATGATATCCAGGTTGAAGATTCCAGTTCCGATGATTGATTTCTCCATACTTTTAGTCGTTGTCTTTTTTGAACTTAATTAGGACACTATCGCTGATGGACAACATAGCGCACCAGTAGTGCCAGTCCTCCGGGAAATAAGTGCGCTGGCCTTCACGGACGCTGGAGACGATCTTGAGGATGTATTCGTCGCCTTCAGCAGTAACTTCTACCGGGTTGGCGTCATAGTTCTCGGAGCCGTCGGGGGCTTCCTCGTCGATGTACGACAGCACGAAATCTTTGAACGGGCTGTCCATCCGGCTCTGGTCGTCCAGATAGTCCATCAGGGTGAAGCCCGTCAGGTATCCTGACATATACTCATTAGCAGCGCTGATCTTGGCGTTGATGGTCTCAATGCCGTCGTCATCAGCAATCTTGAACTCCCCGGACGAACACATGCGGAACGCCCGGTTGAGAATCCGGACAATCGCCTCCCGGGTTCCCGCCAGGAGGACTGTGGTATTGGTCATTCCTTCACTCATTATTTGTCTTTTGAGTAATACAGAGTCCATCCGCAAACGACCAGAAGGACCGCACAAACAACCATCCAGAGGATGCTCTCCCAGACGCGCCCTGCCGTGTGGGCGACAAGAACGTAGGTATTGTAGCCAAACAAGCCAGCCAAAGCCACGCTTATCGTCATCAGCACAATGCTGAGGATGCGGTCCTCGCGGTTTCCGGTCTTCCCGGGTTTAGCAGGAACATCCTTGGACGATTCGTCCTCGTATTCGCCGTATGCGCGTGCAAAGCAGTTGATGCTGTCCTCGTCCTCGTCGATGCTTAGAACAGTGCTGTCGCGATTCAGTTCAAATTCCAGAAGTTGGCCGCAACCAGCCAGGTATATCCTTGTGTCCTTGTCGTAGCCCTTCAGAACCTCAAGGAGCGTGCAGATATCCCAGTATTCGCTGTCTAGATTGCCCTCCTCCGGCATTTCCTCCACGTGGAGGCAAAGGTCTCCCTCATTATCTACCTCCACGCCAAAGATTCCGCAAGCCGTATCCTCCGAAATCCAACAGGCTACAACATTATCGAAAAACTTGTCTTCGTACTCTGTGAGTTCCTTCAAGAGTTCGCCGACGGTAATAAGTTTTGTGTTGCCAATCTTTTTCATCTTATCATCTCCTTTTTGCCAATAATACTGGCAAATTGAGATATCGTTACCTTTTTGGTGAAAAAGTCTCCGTCTAGAACGGGAGTTCCTCGTCATCATCACCTTTTGTTGGCGGCTCAAATCTGGCTTTCAAATCCTCCAGTTCATCTTTGAGACTATTGATGAGATGTTCAAGGCTTCGGATTTCGAGCTGGAGAAACTTTTCCCGATTGATTTCCGCCAGATTGTCAAATGCTTTCTGATATCCACGGTATTCAGAAAACGGTTCAAAACGGGTTTGAATCACTTCTCCCGTTTCGGCATTTTCAAGCCTGAAAGATGATGCATACTTGGGGAACTCTTCGCCTCCCGTGACGAAGTCTGCCTCCAGGCCATACTGGCGTACGACATCATATAAGAATTGAGGGAAATCCCGCTCCCCATATAAGTCATAACCAAAACAATCTTCACGAGTCCAGTAATAGAGTATCACGGTGAGTCTTTGTTCTTTCTCTATTATATCAGCCACTTTAAGACCGAAATCTTCATTGAACTCACTATACTCTTCATCCATAGGTATGCGCGTCCTTGGCAAGGGCTCTCCTGTGGTATTCAGAAGATCCTGAAACTGGAAAACCATGGCGTCGCATATCACTTTCTGTATGACGGTGCCCAAATCATCGCCCTCTTCAATAAGGTTTGTGAAACCCAGACCGAGGATCCCGGCGTTCAGCATCTTCACTACAATGGCCTTAGGACCGGTCAGAGTTATTACAGTAGTTAACTCTAAATTATTCATTTTCATCTAATTATTGACCTTACTTCACATTCCTTGATCATCATAAAGATCCTTGAGTAGACTTCCGTAGCATTCTGCAAGTTCATCATTCACTCCTTCCCACTTCTCTTTGCGGAGGGTAATTACCGTTTCCAGGTCATCTTTCGTCAGCCAGGCATTCTTTTTCTCGGCCTCCTCAAGATGGGCCGCGTAAGCACAACGAATCGCTTTAGTTCCATCTTCTTCCCAAGAAGCGAAATTATGCCACACTGTATAATGAATCTCGATTCCTCGCTCTTTCTCAAATCGGACTCTATCCTGTTCTTCCTCCTTTTCCTTTATGTATCGGTCATAGATTGGGCGATACCTGTCGGGATACCGTTTAGCCAGGGTTTCCATAAAGGTATCATACTCCTCGTCGGTTCTTCCAGATTCCAAACGTGTTTCTTTCCAAACGCCATCTACAGGTTCACAGATTCTCGCGGTTTCAAAACGCATAAAGCGGCCGTTCCTGTAATAGTTGTCATCAATGAAAATGACGCAGTTATACAGACGGGCAACATCCAGCCAATCCAGATAGTCACTAGGGGCATAACAATCGTATAGATACCACGAGAATTTAGCGGTATAATTGTCCTTTGGCCCGTCTTCTACTCGAACGACTTCCAAATACCTGTCCGGTTCCAGATTATCCGGATCATTACCCTCGGCGAAAGAAGGGTCATCCCAAGGACAATACGCGACCATCCTCTTATAATACTCATCCTCGTCAATCTCTTCCAATTCCTTGGGAGCGATGAAGCCGGCATCTCTCTTGGCATTGGGGCAATCGAACGGGCAATTTTTACAGGCCTTGATTCTTCCCTCGAATTCTTTCTTCGCCTTCTGAACCTCCTCATCCTGCATACTCGCCTCGTCGAGGAGGTCAATCTTTTTAATATTCTTGCCCCCTTCTCCAATGAACTCTCCGAGCTTGAGGTTAATGGTTTCAATGTCATCGCCTTCAGCGATTTCTTTCTCACTGCCGGCATTGCGGATGACGGCATTCATCATTCTGACGATGCTCTCCCGGGACCCTGTTATCCCGATGGCGAAAATATCTCCTTCTACGCTCATAATTGTCTGTATTGTTTATTTCTAACGTTTATTCTCCACTTTCAAGAACTTCAAAAACTCCCTGACGGTCATCAGGCGTTCGAGCGCGGCGATGAATCGCTCCATCCCGTCATCCTCGAAAGCACGAATGCAGTCTTCCCCGTTGTCATCCGAGAAGGTCTCAAATGCTTCCATCCTGAAACCGTCCAGCGTAATGTTGTGGCCGTCGGTTGTTCTTCCGTAAATGTAATTGATACTATTCCCCATGTATCTCAACTATTATTCTGAATAGTAAGGAAGCCCGTCAGGAATGTCTCTAACTTCATCAGGTTTATTCAGGGAGTGCCAGGAATTGTTCTTCGGTTTCCATGACCGCAACCAATCCATGAGCTTATACATAGCCTTCTTTTGGGAGTCAGCGTTTATTCGATCCCTTTCGACTTGAAAACGGACTCCGCCGCCCATAGTACTGCTTTCCGTATATCTTTCAATCATGCTCTGACCTATGTATCGTTTGGAGCCATTGACCAGAACTTCGAAATAGTACTCCTCAAATATGACACTGACGCTGTCGTCCATCTCCCAAACGGGGTTCCAGGTCGTAAGTGTCCCTGGAGATTCGCGGGCTCCTAACAGTGTGATTCTCACCTCGTCGCCAGGACGGATCCGGCCCATAAAAGACTTCTCCCTTTCGTAGGTGAATGTCAGGGGTTCAATTTCGATGGGAGCCTGGATTTTCTTCAGTTTCTCTCCTGCCTCTGCCGTGGAAACAACCTTGACATCCTTGCCAAGACCGGTTTTGTCAAGCAACCAGAGATTCTTGACACGCACTTCCTTCAATGCTTCACAGCCGCTGAAAGCATCCTCTTCTATACGTTCTATCGAGTCCGGGATGGTAATCTCTGTCAGGCTCGAACATTTGCTGAAAGCATAATAATCAATATAGGTGACAGAATCTGGAATGTGGATTGATGCCAGAGCGGTGCAACCACTGAATGCACACCGGCCAATTCTCTTGACGGAATTGCCGATAAGTACTTCGACAAGACTCGTGCAGCCCTCGAATGTTCCGTCACACCCATGACCGATGTGCGTCAACCCGTTCCCCATAACTACCTTCTTCAATCCGGTGCAATCTCTGAATGCGCCGTTATTGATTGATTTCACGGAGTCCGGCAAGACCACCTCGGTCAGCCCAGTACAACCACAGAAAGCCGCCCAGCCGATTTCAGTAACAGAATTGGGGATATCAATGCTGGTAAGCCCGGAACAGCCGCTGAATGCACGTTCCTCAATGATTCTCACGGATTCCGGTATCCTTATTTCAGTTAGTCCCTCGCAGCGGGCAAAAGCGGATTCTCCGATAACATCGACGGAATCCGGAATTACGCTCTTCTCAAAGCCGAACAGTAATTTGTTATCCGCAGTGCTGATGATGGCGTTGCAGTCTTCGCGGCTATCGTATTTGAGATTTCCATCACTCACTTTCAGATGTCCCAGCAAAGTACATTCGCTGAAGAACGGACCTTCAATTACTTCCACTGCGTCAGGAATAACCAGTTCAGTCAATGCGGTGCAACCGTCAAAAGCCCCCTTGGCGATTTTTGTCAGTGCGTCAGGCAGCAAAACCTGTTTTAACCCCGTGCATCCCTCGAAGGCGTTGTGTCCGATCTCCTTCACCGACTTCGTGAACGAGATCTCCGAGAGACCCGAGCAATGAGAGAATGCGTAATCACCGACAGTTGTAACTGAATCAGGGAGAGAGATACTCCCAAGACCTGTGCAGCCGCGGAATGCAAAATTGGGAATCTCGGTTATTGATTCTGGGAGACGGATGTCTATGAGCCCAGTACATCCCCTGAATGCCGAAGCGCCGATTCTTTCAACCGAATCGGGGATAAAGATGGATTTGAGTGATGTACAACCGTAAAATGCAGCACTGCCCAACTCTTTGACAGAATCGGGGATACTAATCTTCTCAAGTATCTGGCAATAGTAAAAAGCATTGCCTCCGATAACAGAAACCGAACAGGGAATCTCAATTTCGGCCAGGCTCTTGCAGCCCGAAAACAACCCGTCAATTAAGGACAATTGATTAGGGAGGGTGACATCGCTAAGACTTGTACAATCTTCAAAGGCTCCTTCGCCAATCTTGGTTACTGAATCCGGGATAACAATGGACGACAAGGACTCACACCCCATAAATGCTTTATCGCCAATCCTCTGAACTGATGAAGGTATGTTTATGCCGCAGAGTCCCGAGATTCCGGCAAATGCTAAATTACCAATCATGGTGACCGTGTCCGGAATCACCGTTGTGCTGCATCCCAAGTCCAGACAGTTACTCTTAGTATCGATGACGGCATTACAGTTGTTCCGGCTGTCGAAATAGGGATTGCCGGAGCTTACCCTTAAACTGCGAAGATTGTTACACTTGTAAAATGCGAACTCCTCAATCATCCACAGCGATTCCGGAATGCAGATCTCCGTCAGTGATGAGCATCCCTCGAAGGCATATTTATGAATTGCTCTCAGTGTTGAAGGAAGTTCGACATGACTGAGGCTTGTGCAATCAGCGAAGGTGTATTCCTCCAGACCACTCACTGAATGCGGGACGATGACCTCGGGGAGGCTGCGGCAGCCGTCAAAAGCCCTGCGTCCTATCGAGCTCACGCTGTCCGGGATGACCACGCGGGTGAGATTACGGCAATAGGCGAATGCCATATCACCTATCTTTGTCACCGTGTCCGGCAAAAGAAGCACCCCGAGATTGTCGTCGTGATAAAACGCTTCATCCCTGACTTTACTCGTCTTCCCGGACCAGCGAACTACGTAAGGCGCTTCTGCCTTGCCATTATAGTTTTTAACAGCCTTTGCCAGTTCCTTGCTATTCGCAGCCAGGAATACAGGTTTTCCGTCAAACATTTCTACTGATTCCACCATAATTCAACGCTGGGTAGAGTTCTTATTGAAAATTCTTGTCAGTCCAATCAATAATACGGTGCGACGACAATATCGTTACCTTTTGCCACATTATAATGTTGCAATGATTTCCTTGAATTGCAGGATTCGGTCTGCATTCGATTCATTGAAAAGCAGATGCGAAAAGTCGCGTTTCTTCTGATTCAAATCCACATCCTCCAGCCGCTGCAAGAGCGCAAGTTTCAACTCTTCCATAGAGGAGACGCCTGCTCTTGCATCGAGGAAGTCCATATTCGGTTTCGTCTTGGAGAGCAGGAAGATGGCATCGTAGAAGTCGCGTCCCTTCTGGCGGGCAAGGATGGCGGCGAACTTCATGGCGCACAGCACATCGACAGGAGGCACCTGGACGCCGAAGAAGAAGCCCATCTTGTTGATGTTAGCTACTACAGGTTGATATGTCACACCTTGATCCTGCGCTTCAATCTTCACTAACAGCCGCTCGTCACGATGGCCCGTCAGACCCAGATTGAATAGCATCTGCGGGAAATAAAGGTTACGACGGAATGCCGTCAGATGAGGATTGGGGTTGTCACGTGTCTCCACCTCTACATTGTTCTGCCTTAGGTATTGTACCACACTATCGGTCATCGCCATAAAACCGGCCTCGCTCAAATCCTTGCAGTCAAAGTCCAGATCTTCGGAGAAGCGGTCGAAACCCTGAACCAGCCGGAGGTTGGTGCCGCCAATGAACGTCAGCTTGCCGAAGTAAGGCGTGGTGGACAGATGGTCAAGAATCAGCAGTTGCAGGTACTCCTTCAGCATATAGCGGTCGAAGCGGCTCTCGCGCGCGACGGAAGAAGGGAAGAAACTGCGTATGTATTCAATGTCAATCATAAGCCATAAACCTTTAATAACCGGCGCACCCTCTGTTCCAGAGCCTTGCTCCCGATGCGGGTAAGATAATCGGAAAAGCGTTCCCGGTTAAACTCATTCTGCATAAAGTCTTCGTCCAGGCGGAGTTCCTCCATATCCTGCTCCGTCTTGTAGTACGGATTCAAGTAGAGAAGGTCCAGCAGCGCCTTTTCCGGGGTGGCGAACAGGATGCCCCGCCCATTCTGGGTGGTCTTGATCTCATAGCCGAAATAGAGCGGCTCCTTCACATTTTGGTAGTGGAAAGTGCCGAAATCGTTCTGGAACCGGATTGTCTTGAGCGTGGTGACGCTGGTGATCTGCACCACCTCCTCCGGAATCATCCCATAGAACGACAGCGCGCTGTGCAGGCTGATGTAGGAAGGCGCGTAGATGCGGTTAGCCACATAGCGGGCGAAGTCCGGCATTGAGGTACATTCAGGGAAGGCGTAGTACTGGTTGCGCAGCTTCACGAGCCGTCCCTTCCGGCACCAACGCGTGAGGTTGTTACGGTCGAAGTCCTTCTCCCATAACAGCACCTGGTTGATGTGGAAACACCCCATCGGATACATCCGGTCCCTGAATGTCAGATAATCCATTATCCTATTTTGTTTCTAAAACTCTACAAATATAGTGATTTTTGGAAACATGCTGTTGATTACTATTCATCCTCAAATAATAATCTCAGACAAACGACCTTGATTCCGCTTGGGATCTTAGCCGCGTCTATTAGTTCGTTAAATACCGCAGAGAGGTAGGAATACTTGGAATCGTCTCGAAGGTGTTTCAAGGCAGAGAGCGGCATCTGAAAACTGTTAATGTCTTCAAGGCGCACGATTTTATCATCAGAATCTTTAATGTGGCGCCAAGGAGAATCAAATTCAATATCCTCGTCATACGGTTCGAGAATCAATGACCGGTCATCATTAAATGAATAATTCTCCATAAGAAACATCCCGTCATCGTCATATTCATCTTCAGTCGGCCAAGCATATAAGAATGCGCGTTTCAAAAGATTAATCTTATCCAGTCCAACGACTTCTTCCGACCACTTGCCTTCCGAAGTCCAAACTCTAATTCTTGACATACTCGTTTATTTTGTTGTTATTTTAATAGATAGCACGGATATCTGGCCAACGATCCACTTGTTTACATATTCCAATGAAGTCAAAAAAAGTGATGCATTGCGAACCAGCCTCAAATGGCAAATTGGCATTTTCGACTGGCGAGAAATCAAAGGACGCGATACTAAATCCATAACCATAATAAGAACGGTCGAAGATAGAATCGACCAGGGCCTTTTTCTGGTTATCGTCTAACCACAATTCTCGCGAGACCATCCCTTCTGGAATGAACACAACATCCTCCAAGAATTCTTTGATAAAGATGTCAAGCTTGTCCTTGTTCAACGCGATAGCATACAGAGTATAAAAGATAGCGCACGTATACCTGTCGTTATTCATAAAAGCGTCCTTAGCTTTCTTCAAATAAACGTCCGCATATGAAGCCAACTCTTCGGCAAAAGAAGTGACTTCGGCTTCAATCTTCTTTTGCACTTCATCTTCTTTTCTCAATTGCTCACCATTACTTCTCTTATGTATGTCTAACCAAACACTCATATTGCTTTGAATTTATATTACATAACTGACGATTAAGCTACAGGGAAACAGTAAATCCATTCTACTAAACAGGGATTGAGGTGATAATAAACCCGGGTTCAGCAGCGCTCACTATAGTCCTGAATCTCCGGAAATTGTCTTTTGGCTCATTATCCCTTAACTGAGTGGTGACATAATAGTCTTTACCTTTGTGGTTGAAAGAATAAGGTTTGGCATCCTTTCCGCTTCCGATACTGACACCCGTAGGATATTCAGATATAAACTTTCCCTTAATGGGAGATATGCTGCTGAAAGGGGCTCCCGCATCAAGTTTATACTTAACGTATTCCTCAATGACTTGTCCCATAGAAAACTCTCCCCGGCCATTAATCTTATATAAACGTCTGACTTTTCCGGCTATTTTTGTGCCGGAAGAAGGTCTTACTTTGGCTCTTGTGGGTTTCGCTACAGAGATGACAGGTATTCCTCCAAGATAGTCCCTATTCGCCTTTATCCAGTCTTTCAGGTTTTCTTTATCAGAAACCGCCATCGTTTTCGAGACATCGCGAAGTGTGGAGGTATATCTATCGTTGTAAACCGCCTTTACTTCAACGGCAGGGGCGTCGAGAATATCAAGGATAGACTGCAATTCCTGCTGAAGCTTAACCTTCTTGTCGGTAATCCATCCGGCATCAGAATCAAAGAAATTCAGATCATCCAGAGTAAACTTGGTCACTGGCGTGATTCCTGGGTCTTTAAGTTCACTCCAAATCCCGGAAAGCATTGGATTTGCAATTCTGATTTTGCTATATAACAGATGAGAAATGTGCTTCAAAAACAGCTGGGCGTAGCTGCCATCCCTATCTGTGAGTTTTGAAAGCTGGCTTGGCAACCAAACAAGGTTAGGGATAAACGAGTTCGCGCGTTCCCATTCGCATGCATGCTCGCACCTGGTCTGCATACTCATCCATACATGAGAAGCGACCCAACTGTTTCCAAGCGTTTTCCCGTTCATCTCTTTCCATGGGCTTATTATGGGCAAAGACTTAGGAATAGACTTGATGCTTGTGTTATCGTCTCGCATTAATCCTTTGCTACTCGACTGCGCCCATGTATCTTTCTTTGGGTCCTTATTCCTGCAACTGCTGTCTCTTATTACATAAGGCCGCAAGACAGGAATCTGCTCATATGCTTTCGGGCTAAACCACACTCCGCCCCAAAGCAAAAGTTGTTCAATCATGAACTTAACCTCTGCGGGAGGATTGTCAACATCAACAGCCTGGATAATCTTCTTCTGAATAATGTGGTAAACAATATTCTGGCCGTCAAGTGCGTCTACTTTCTTTGTTCCTTTTTTCATATCCATACTCTCCGTTTCGCTAAATCTTTGCCCTCACCGCCCTGAGAATCTCCACCATAGCCCAAGTGTCCTGCTGACAATAGGTTTTAAGGGCTTTGCGTCGATCTTCCTTGTTGTTCATAGCGTTGCCGCCAAAGACGGTGGGAACCGTAGAATCATAGTTGATATATGCGATATAAGCCTGCGAGCCATTTCCCACATTCATCCCTTTGTATGTAAGAGAAGGGACAAGAACCGGAAGCGTTTTCTTGATAGAATAGCTTCCGGAAAGATCCGGATGGTAATAGTTAATGGTCTTGGCTTTATTCTTTCCAAAAGCATCAATGTAGAAGGCCTCTTTGGTCTTCAACAGGTCGATCAGGTCAGCAGACTTATTACGGATAGCGAGGAGTTTTGCGGCATACGTCGGGAAGGCCACTGCAAGTTCTTCCAGCCGATCCCTCTCAAAATTGGTATTCTGAGCCAGCATAGTTCCTTTGAGAGTTCCGTCCTCATTGAATTCAAAATGGTCGAGGATAGCCTTAACAAGTTTCTCACGCTCATCGTCATCGCAATTCTCGTTGAGGAAGATGAAGTTGTCGGCGTCCTTGTCGCAGACGCCGGGGGTGTGCTCAATATGAAGAGAGAACTCAAATGGCGACTGCTGATAGGGCTTTTCGTCCTTAAAGCGTGGCAGAGGGCAAGGGAAGGTCTCGAAGTCGAAGTGGTAGATGGGGTATTCGATCTGCTCGAGCCAATAACTCATCTTTTCCTTGTCTACATACTCTTTACCCGTTTCACAACAGCATCTTTGAATCTTATGGTTCTCGTTCTTTAACCAATCCTCATCCACATCCAGAAGCGTGAACTTGCCGGCTTCAATCAATTCATACTTACCCACAATGCCCTTATCCATAAAGCTTTTGTGGGAATACATATACTTGTTGGCCGAGTTATAATCCGGAACATTCCTAAGAGTCTGGAAGCAATGTTTCCAGAACACACATTCCGTATTCTTCCCCCATGCACAGTGCTTGCCGATCACTGTCTTGACGGATACGTCGTGAGGCATACTTATGTATCCTTCGAGTTTTGCTATCTCATCATGAATTATGGGCTGATAATTCTCAGTAACATCATTCATCAGCAAGAATGTGATGATTTCCTGGTCCTTGATCTTGTTGTACAAGCAAAGACCGTCATCGTCTCTTGCTCCATCATACTCATACTCGCAATTCAGGACAGCAAGGTAGTAGTTCACCGGACGTTTCTCGCCGGTAAGGCGCAGTGCGTTCCCTATCACAAAACGCTGGAACGCAAGATCGTGAGGATACTTGCCCACTTCGCTGTAGCGATCCATATATGCCATATCCTTAACGCCAATATACTTGCGGTTAGTCGTGGCCTTCACCTCAATGATGTTGATCTCTTCATCGTTCTCATTGTAGATATCCACATAACAGCGATAGGTGTGGCCATGGAGGTCGTATTTGAAGAGCTTCTGGTTGTGAACATCCTTGGAATCGGCAACGAAAGTTCCCTTAAAATACTTTCTGGCGACCTTCAGCGCTTCCTCTTCTACCTGGTTGTAATAAGGAAGCAGCGCCTCGAGTTCGGGACTGGACTTGGCATCGAAGGCTTCTTCATCCTCGCCGGAGTCCTCAGAGGATTTAGCGCCCTCTCTCAATTC
>JAEEGL014228729.1_pt1 | contig 12511 bp, 7 predicted proteins | sample 9134231 | NCBI WGS metagenome assembly JAEEGL01 (sample SAMN16246548, study PRJNA631951) | gut metagenome | biome: gut microbiome; feature: rumen; material: fiber-attached | host: Bos | place: Iran: Karaj | collected 2018-10
ATAATTTCCTTTTTTACTATACATAAACCATTTGAATTATTTACTAATGAAATGAAATTATCTATTATAAATTTTGATATATGAATTAAATGCTTATCATAATTAAATGTTGATATTATTTTTTCTAAAACATGAGTTCCATAAACATCAAAACTTAATTTCATTAAATTATTTTTTACTGAATTAAAAATTAAATCAAATTCTTTATCAGTATTTAATTTTTCAATAATACATTGAATAGGATAAGTTGAAATTTTATTAATAGATAAATAATCAAATTTATGAGAAATATTATTTAAGAATATCATTCTATCATCTTGATTTAAAAAATAAAAAATTTTTAAACAAAAATAATTTGCATATATATCAAGAATAAGTTCTTCTACATCATTTGCAATTTCTAAAAAAATTAAATGAATAATATCTTCATTTGTCTGATCTAAATAAAATTGTAAAATTCTACTTGTTTGTTGAGTTTTCATCAAAGGAATAAATTTCCCTTTTAATAATTGATAAACATTATATGAAAATCCACCTTGTTGTACTAATATTCCTTCTAATTCTCTAGCGGTATTTTCATTTATAAAAAAATTATTTTGACTTTTATCATGATTATTATTATTTTTATAATAAATTTGATTAAAAAAAGAACTTTTTAAATTTTTATTCATATTATTTTTTATTAAAGAACATAAATTTGTATTTTTATTATTTTGTTTAGTTTTAAAATTAAAAGTTCTAATTTGCATTTTTTTTCCTAATGGTGTAGTAGTAATTGGAATATTATTAATATTATTATTTGGAAATAATTGATTGAGATTAAAAGGATATTCATAATTGTTTTGATTTATATTATTTATACTATTATTTATATTATTGAATAGAAAACAATTTTGATGTATTTGATAGCTAAAACTATCATTTAAATTAATATTTTGCATTATAGGATTAAATGAATAATTCGTGAAATAATTTTGAGTAGGAAATCTTCTTCTTCTTGATAATTTATCATAATGATTTTTAAAAATCATATTATCCATTTTTGTAGTTAAACTTTTTTCAATTTGAGGTCTTAAAAAAGTATTTTGACTCATTGTTGTATTATGATTTGTTTCAGCATCATTAAAATCTACACTAAAGTCATCATCTCCAAATAAATTTTCTTTAATATCTTCTAAGTTTTCATGTAATTCTAATTCATTATCATCTATAAATCCTACTCCTTTTAACATTGAAAATATTTGATTTTGCATTTTATCATTTATTTTTTCGGATAAACTTATTTCATTTTCAATTGTTGACATATTTAATTAATAAAAAGATTTTTATTTAAAAAAAATATATAAAATATATTTACGCTGTTTCTTTTTAAATTAATTTCTATTTTATTTTTGTTTTCTAATTTTTTTATCTTTATATTCTTTTATTTTTTTTAATTTATTGGTATTATTAAAGATTTTTTTCAAAAAAAATATTTTAAAGTTGGGTTTAAGATTTTTTATCTTAATTTATTTTTATAATTTTTCTCCAAAAAAAACCTTTTATTATTATTTTTAATTTATTAAAAAAAATGAACTCAAAATATAAATTTAAAAGAATAAATTCAGAAATATCAAATAAAAGTTCAAAAAGTAAAAATCAACAATTACAAAGAACATTAACATCAAGATCAACAGGAAAATCAAGAGTATCAACAAAAATAGATAATAATAGAAGTAAATCAATAAATTATAAAGGAGATAAAAATAAAAAAGTAACTTTTAAAACATTAAAAGAAAAAGATGAATATGATAATACTTATTTGAAGGAATTAATTGCAAAAAAACAAAGAGAAATTAATCAATTAAAAGATGATTTAAGAATAGTTTATTTACAAGAAAAAGGAGAAGGATATTTACAATATGAACTTGAATTATGGAAACAAAAAACTGAAACTATTGGAAGAGATTTTATTGATAATTTAAATCAAATTAAAGAAAGATTATATTATGATAAAATTGATTATCAAAATCAAATTAAACAATTAAAAAATTTATGTGAGTATAATTTTGCACAAATAAATGAAAGGTGGGAAAATATTGTTAATAAACAAGAATTTATAATAAATAATTTATTAGACAAAAATAATGATTTAAGAAAAAGAGTTGAAAGAATGAAAAGTATTTTTAATAAATAAATTTTTTTTTATTTAATCTTTTTAAAAAATTAATATATATAAATATTAAATATATATTTATTTGAAAAATATAGAAAAAAAAAAATGTAAACTTTAAATCTGATAATTTAAATATTGTTATATTTTTAAATATTATGATCTAAATTTTGATTAGATATTTTTTATATTATTTTATTTTTGAGAATTTTCATTATTTAATTTTTAAGAGTAACAACTGTTACACCACTATTTGTTGAAACAATTGGTTGAGTTTGACCTATATTATTTTTTACATATTCCATATCAACTATATCATAACCAAATGGTGCTAATCCTAATTTTGCAATTTTAAAAAATTGATACCCAAATGGAATTCCAATAATAGTTATAAAACACAATATTCCGAAAAAGAAATTGGAAATTGCAATCCATATTCCAAAAAATATAATCCAAAAAACATTTCCAACAACTTGACAAGTAGTTAATGTATTATTGGATGGTACAGAATCTTTGCCGAATGGAAAAAGAACAAATACTCCTATTTTAAAAGCTTGTAATCCAAATGGTATTCCTATAATTGTAACACATAAAAATATTCCAGCTACTATCCATGTTAAGAATGAAAAAAATCCACCAAATATAAACCATAAAACATTACAACAGCAATTAGCAACTCCCATTATTTTTTAATTTATTTATTTATAAAATTTTGATATATTTTTATTTGATAAAAAAAAATTTTAATTAGAAATTAATACAAATAATTTTTTTATATTCTTTTTTTAATTATATTTAACTTTTAATTTAAAATATTTTTCCCATAATGTAAAGTATTCTGAACTTCTAATTTTTTTTTATTATCTTTATTTTTTTTTAACTAATATTAATAAATTGACAAATATGATATTTTATTAATTTTTTAAATATTTTTTTAAAGATATTATGAATTATTATTTTTTTTATTTCATTTTTTTTTAAAATCTAAATAATTATAAAAATAATATTTTATATAATTATAAAACTAAATCATCATATTTTTTATTATTATAAAATTCATTATAAATTAAAGGCTTTTTTATATTTTTATAAAAAGTCAAATTCATTTTTTTATTTCTAATTGGATATTTAGATATTAAATTAATATTTCTTTTTATTTTATTATATTTAAATATATCACGATATAATTTATTACTTATATCAACAGAATAATGATTTTCTAACATTTTATTTTTTTTTTTATTTAAAGACCCTAAAAATATAGTTGTCTTAGTTAATTTAGGAAAAATAATATTAGTAGTTTTTTGAATAAAATTAATATTTTTTATAATTATTTCTAAATGTTTTCCATATGAATTCTCTATTGGACAAGGATTAAATCTTGCTCTTATATCATCATTTATTTCTCCATTTAAATTTCTCTTATTTTTTTTTGAACGAATACAACTATAGTTATAATTAATATTTTCAAATTCATCATAAATTTTTTCTTTTTTTTTTTTTTTTTTGATTTATGAAAAAGAGATAATGCAGATTTTGATACAGGTTTATTTTTATTTATTGTTGATTGTAATCTGTTAATTTTATTTTCTAAAAGATTTATAATTGATATTCTTTCACTATGTGGAATTAAAAGGTCAAAATATTGATTTCCTTTCCTTTTTTTTAAATTTACTATTTCTGGATTGAAGTTCGCTGTTTTTAAATTGATAGTCTTTTGTTTTTGTGTTATTGATGAAGATAATTTAATTTTGGAAATTTCTCTACTTGTATAACTTTTATTTTCAAATTGTGTGTTTTTTAATAATATTTGTTCAATAGTTTTTTTTGGAAATATACAACTATTGTTTCTTTTTTTTTTTAAATTTTTATTTAAAGTATTATCTACTTTATTATCTAAAATTTTTTTCATTTTTTTACACTTTTATTATTAATCATAAAATAATTATTTATTTTTTTTTATAATTAAAATATATAAACCTTTTATTCTATAATAAACAAATTAAAATATTATATATTATAGATAATCAATTTAATCAATTTTTTTATAAAAATATATAATTTTTTCAAGAAAAGAATATGTTTATTATTTAATATTTAATAACAAAAAAAAATTAAAATGGGGAAATTAAATAAAGATAAATCAAAAAAAAATATAAATGGTAATAATAATAATAAACATTTAAAAATAGAAATAAATCAAAATAATAATTATAATAATTCTTCCTTCATAAAACAAATAAATAGCCATTTTAAACAACTTGGAATAAATAGAAATAATTCGATTGAAATTAAACAAAAGAAAATAAAGACTCCTGAAAAAATAGACAACAGAAAAAAATTAAATATTCCTTTTTCTGCAAAAGATTTAAGAAATGTAAATAATTCATCAGAAAAAAAAAGTAATCTTAAAAAACTAAAAACATCCTCAAATAAAAATGTTAATTTTTTATTGTCACCAGAAATTTCAAAAAATGATTTAAATATTAATTCAAATATAAATAATAATAATAAAGATAAAAAAACTAATCCTCAAATATCTACAAACAATTTTCCAAAAATAAATTTAAATTATTTTAATATTATCAATGAATCTGAGGAAGAAAATAACATATTAAAAAATTATAAAAAACCAAACTTATATTTAAACAATTATATAGATAAAAATGAAAAAATTAAAATTGAAAACAGAATATTCAAATTGAAAAATGAATTAAAAACATTATTTAAATTAAAAACTCAAAATATAATATATACAAAACAATTTAGTATTTTTAAAGGATTTAGTGCAGTATCATTTAAAAATTTTGAAGATACAAATGAAGATAAATTACATATAGGAATTAATAATAGATTACCTTCATCACCAAATTCTTTTATTAATTTATTTTCTATATATGATGGTCATAAAGGTGATAAAGTGTCAATTTATTTAAAAGATAATTTCCATAATTATTTATTTAAAAATGAAAAATTACTTGATAAACCAGAAGAAGCTTTAATAGAAACTTTTGAATGTATGGAAACAAATATATTAAAAGATAATACTTTAAATGAATATGGTTCAAGTATTTTAGTTTTATTAAATATTGAAAAGTATATTTATATTGCAAATTTAGGGGATTGTAGAGCAATAATATCAATTGATAATTCATTTGAAGTTAGTCAATTATCAAAAGAACATAATATTTTTGATATAAATGAAAAGAATAGAATTGTAAATTTAGGAGGTATGATAAAATATAATATAAATGATAAAAAAAATTATAAAATAATACCTGGAGATATTTCAATTACAAGGTGTATAGGAGATATAAAAAGTAAATCTGAAGAATTTGGAGGTATTCCAAAAATGATTTCATCTATTCCAGATATTTTTAAAATTAGATATAATGAAAATATTGATTTTATTATATTAATTAGTAGTGGAATTATTGAATATCTTAATAATAATGATATTGCTATTATAATTTATGAAATAATTAAAGAAGGAGTTTTAAAAGATTATTCATTTGAAAAAACTATTGAAATTATAAATCAACATTTAATTTATTCTGCTATTGAAAGAGGTTCAAAAAAAAATTTATCTTTTATATTTATATGTATGAATAATTTATATAACGTATTCAAAGATAAGAAAATAGATATTATTAATCAAACACTTTCTAGATTAAAACTTAATATAAATAATAATGATGAGAAATCAATGAATCAATATTATTGTAAAAAAAATAATGTCTTGTATACATTTATAGAAGAAATTTATAATCCTTTTGAAAATAAAAAAATAACGGATAAATTTAAAAATATAATTGATGGTAATGACTCAGAAAAAAGTGGTTTAAATAGTCGAACAAAAAGAACAAATATATATGATGAAAATAAAAAAGAATTAAGGTCTTTTTCAAATTCATTAATAAAAATAAATATAAATGACAACATATCAACTTCACAAAAAAAAAAAAATCTTTTTTGTGGACTATGTTGTAAATAATTTTGTTTGTATATATTGAGTTATTATAGTTTTGTAATATTCTATTTTATACATATATATAATTAATAGATATAATGAAAAAAATTGAATTCTAGATTTTAGATAAATATATATATGCAATATATGATACTCAATAATTACATACCTATAACACAAAAATAATTTAATATAAAAGAAAAAAAAAACCTAAAGTGAAAACTTAAATAATAAAAATAAATAAAAAAAAAATTAACAAAAAAAATTAAAATTAAATATGGGTTGTAGTAACTCAAATTCAATAGTTATAATAAAACATAATTTAAATAATATACATAGCCCAAAAAAATTATATAAATCAAAATCAGTACTTATATGTATATTTTGTGGAGGAGATAAATGCATGCATGAAAATTATTTAGAACATCCAACTCACAATGCAATAATAGGATTAAATTCAGATCAAGTAGACGAAAATTTATTTGCAAGTCAAAGGCCATCAAATATCTTAATAGAACAATTTAATTTAATAGAACAATTTAAAAGTAAAAATATAGGTTTAATAATTAATCTTCAAGTTCCAGGTGAACATCCTTATTGTGGTCCTAATAAAGGTTTAGATGAAGAAAGTGGTTTTTCATATTCTCCTTCTAAATTTGAAATTAATTGTATTAAAGTTATATTATTTCCATTAAATGATTTAAATATTCCTGATGATCTTAATTCAATGTTAAAAATTGTTAAATTGATGTATTATTATATTAATTATTTAAAACAAAAAATTTTTATTCATTGTCATGCTGGATTAGGAAGAACTGGAATTGCTATTGTTTGTTATAAAATTTTTAGTGAAGGTGTCTCTCATGATAAAGCTCTTTTTGAAATTAGGAAAATTAGGAAAAAATGTGTTCAGAATAGGAAACAATTTAATTTTTGTGAATTGTTTTATTATTATATGTTAAGGTTAAGAGAAATTTTTACTTATGAGAAATGTTCTATTGATTTGTTTATTCAAAATCAAAATATATTAGATGTTGGAAAATATCAATTTAATCATTTTCAATATAATTATTTTGTCCCTGTTATTTTACAATATTTATTTGATTGTATTTTAAATATTAAAGAAAAGTATATTGATTCTGTAATTGAGTTTTATACAGCTTTTAATATAGTTTTTTCTGGTAAAATTAGGGAAAATAATAAAGAGTTTGATATATATATTGAAAATATTAATGAAGGTAATTTTGATATTTTACAAAAAACAAATGATATTATTTTAATTATGGAATTAGCATATTTTTGGCTGAATAATTGTGTAAATTATTATATTTCTATTGAAAGTATATCTAATTTGTCAAATGATTATGCCAATTATAAAAATTGTTTTAAGAAATATGAATTAGAAAATATATTTTTTTTTATTGATTTTCTTAAATATTTGGAATGCAAAAATGAGGAAGAAAATAATGAAAAATCTTTAATTATAAAGAATTTATTTATTTCTTTAATCAAAGTAGATAATGTTAATGATAATATAAAGGATAAATTTATTGATTTTATTAAATATTTATGCATCGATATAGAAAATAATAAGATTCAATATCAAAACATTAATAATGATTTTAATGAATTTGATATATTACTTTTTTCTTCTACAAATAATAGAATTATCAATAATTTAAATTCATTAAAAACTTCAATAAATAATAATAAAAAAGAAAGAAAATATAAATGAAGACGAATTAATTTTTCAAAAAAATCACTTCAAAAAACCTTGGATAATAGAACAAGATTGTTGAAATATTTTTTATATATTGTTAAAAAATATATATTTAAATATTAATATATATAATTTAAAATTTAAATGAAGAAAAAAGAAAAAAAACAATATTCAAAAAAGTTATTGAGTAAAACAATCATTTTATTTATATTAAAGTTAAAAGAAACAACTTTGAATTTTTATATATAATAGGAAAAGGGGGTTTTGGAAAAGTATGGAAAGTAGAAAATAAAAGAACAAAAATAATATATGCATTAAAAGAAATGTAAAAAGTAAAAATAATAGATAAAAAAAGTATAAATAGCATAAAAACTGAAAGAGATTTATTATCAAAACTTCATAATGACTTTATAGTAAATATGTATTATGCATTTCAAGATTATTCAAATTTATATTTAGTAATGGATTATTTAAAAGGAGGAGACTTAAGATATCATATAGAGAAAAAAGATAATTTTTCAGAACAAGAAACAAAATTTATAATATCAAATATAATTTTAGGTTTAGAATATATACATAATAATAATATAATTCATAGAGATATTAAACCAGAAAATTTAATATTTGACTCATTTGGTTATTTAAGAATAACAGATTTTGGAATATCAAAAATAAATGAATATGATAATTCAAATGAATCAAGTGGGACTCCTGGTTATATGTCACCTGAAGTTTTATTTTATCAAAATCATTCTTTTCCAGTTGATTTTTATGCACTTGGAATAATTGGTTATGAATTATGTTTAAAAAAAAGACCTTATATAGGAAATAGAGAAGAAATAAAAGAAAAAATGTTAATTGAACAAATTAATTTATCATATGAAGAATTACCTTTTGGATGGAATGAAAATTTTATTAATTTTACTAATTTATTATTAGAAATTAGAATTGAAGAAAGATTAGGAAGTAAATATGGAGTTAAGGAATTAAAAGAACATCCTTGGTTATATGATATTAATTGGGATAATTTAATAAATAAAAAAATTGAATCTCCTTTTATTTCTTTTATTTTAGAGAATAATTTTGATAAAAGTTTTTGTGAAAAATTAGATATTCCTGGAAGAGAAACTTTAAATAGATATAGAAGTTATATTGATAAAAGTGATTTTAATCATTATTTTAATGGATATAGTTTTATAAATAGTCAAGTTGAAGTTTTGGAAAATAAAAAGAAAAATTTGTCTTTGAAAGATGTTTTGAATTATCATAATGAGTTAAAAGTTTTATCTAATTCAACAAAACATTCTAAACATAAAATTATTACTTTTATTAATGGAGCAATTTTTTCTCCCTTAAAAAAAGTATCATTGAGTCAAAAACAAAGTAGAAGAAAAGTTTTATTTTTTAATTCTTATAATATTAATATATTACCAATTAGGCCTGATAAAGTTAAACAATATAATAATTCTGATAATAATTTAGGATTTTTTTCAAAAATAAACAATCATAGAAATCTAAATTTAATTTATATAAATTCTATCCCAAATAAAATAGATTCTAAAATAAATAATAATTCAGAAAATAAAGAAAAAATAAAATTAAGACAAAATAAAATAATAAAAACAGTTAATTCTTCTTTTAATTTAAGTTTAAGTATAATTAAAGGTAAAACAAAACATTTATTAAAAAAGGAAAATAAAAGTTCAAATTATATAATGAGTAATACAAGTTCAAATACTTATTTAAAACAAAAATCAATAAATTCTAAATTATTTTCAAATGCAAATCATAAAATTAAAGAATATAATTCAAAGTATTTTGGAAGAATTAAAATAACTGATCTACCAGATTTTAAAAAAAAACTAAATTATTGGATTAAACAATCCCTTTTTAAAATTAAAAATAAAAATAAATTACCTTTTTCTAGTCCAAAAAAAGTGAATTATTCTTCATTAAAATATCAAATGGATAAATTGAATAATAAAAAAAAGAAATCAAATAAATTCAGACAAAATTTTCATTACAATCTTGAATCAGATGAGAAAATTCTAAAGAATTGTTTTAATAGAAATAGAAATCAACAATTCAATTTAATAAATTCAAAAAATAAAAATTTAACAAAACTAAAATTGGAAGATTAAACAATATATATATTTAAAATAATTTAAAAGTAAATTTTTTCAATTGATATTATTAAAGTAATGTAAAAAAATATTATTTTAATTGTTAACAATATACATAAATATATATTTTTACTTAAATTAAACTATTAAACATACATCTTATTTATATCTCAAAATTATCAAATCATCAATTTAGAAAAGTGAAAGAAATTTACTTATATTAAATAAAATTTTATTTTTTTTTCTAATACCTACCAATCTCAAAATAGTAATAATGATAACATAAAAAAAAGGAAAAATCATTGAAAACAAAAAACTTATAATACAATTTTTAAATAAATGTTTTTGTGTGTTCACATAAACTGCACAAAATGAAGAAGTAAAATACCAAAAAAATAACAAAAATAAAAATTGCATAAGGAAAAAAATACCTAATTTAATTTGAGATGATTTTAAATATTTTTTATATGAATTTAAACTAACTTTTAATTTCTTTGAATTATTTAAAGCTAAAAATTTAAAAAAAATATTAATTATTCCAGAAATCAATGCTGATATAATTGATTTTGGAATAAAATAAATATAATCATAAGAACCAGAATTTGAATAAATATGAGAAATACTCTTATCAGAAAAAAATAATGTATTAAAACAAAAATACATTGACATATTAAAAATAAAAAGTATAATTTTGATATATTTATTATTTTCATCTGATATAACAAATGTAAAAATAAATGGTTGAGAATTTTTTATTTCACTAAAATAACAAGTTGAAAATCCTCTTTTATCTTTTTCTAATGCTTGTTCATAAGGTAGTTTATTTAACTTTTCATCAGTTAAATCTTTATCAAAATTATCTAAATTTCTTTTATGATTTAATATAACTGTTTTATTTTTATTTTTCTTATTATTCAAATTATTTATTGGTATAAATTTATTTTTTTTTTCAACTTCCTTTCTTGGTGTTGCAATCGCGGTTAAACCATATTTTTTCTTTGAATATATAATTATACTTTTAGTTATTTTTTCTGTTAGTTTCATTTTTTCATTATTATTAATATTTTTATTTATCATTTTTTGAAAATTAATTTCAGAATTCTTTTTATTATAAGGAGGAAGTTGTTTAAAAGGACTTATATTAAAACTTTTAATTTTCTCTTTAAAACTAATTTTTTGACTTTCATTTAAATTAACACTACTTTGAACTGAAATTCCAGTAATATCTAAATTTCCATTCATTGTACTATTTTTTTTCTCATTTATTGAATTTTTTTTTTCTTTAATTTTTTTCTTTTCCATTTCTTTCATTAACATTTCATATATTTGATTAGTACTAATTAAACCAGTTTCACAATATATAATTAATACTATTAATTCTAAACCAAATAATCCTATCATTATATAACTTCCAATATTTTTTTTTAATTTTTCCAATTCAAAAACCTGCATATAACATTTAACTAGTTTAATATTAGATTCTTTAAAAATATTAATAAACTTCTTAAAAAAAGTATTCAAAGAAAAAGAATTAGTACTATTAGAAAGACTAGAATTACAAACACAATTAACCAAATCAAAATTAAAATCATATCCAACATAAAAGCAATTCTCATCACAAAAAGAAATAGATTTATAATAATTATCTTGTCTATCTTTCAAAGTAACATCAGTACCATTATCAGAAGTATAACTTGTACAAATATCATTATAAAAAGGATCATTAATATTAAAAATATCATATTTATTATTTTCATAAATTGATTTAGCTTCATCATAATTAGAAATCATTGAAGTATTAACAGAAGAAGTAATTGTAACTTCAGTATTATTACATAATGATAAATCAATTTGAGTTCCATTTGAATAATATAATGCATATGATACATCACTTGTTATTTTATTTTCTGATGAATAATCAAATTGTAAAATTATTAATGAATCTGATAATGATATTATACCATAATAGTCTAATAATTGAATACATTTTGATAAATCAATTCTTGACAATGTTGATTTTGAACCAACTTCTACTGCTGAAATTATATAATTTGAATCTATTATTTTCTCCCCTGAATGAGCTAATTTTTCTATATTTGGACCATACTCTTGTTTTAAATCTTCTTTATCTTTTCCCTTTGAAAAATCTTTTCCTTCTTTTTCATCTTCAAAAGGTTCATCTGGTGGTTTTTCTTGTTTATCATCTGGTGGTTTTTCTTGGTTATCATCTGGTGGTTTTTCTTGGTTATCATCTGGTGGTTTTTCTTGGTTATCATCTGGTGGTTCTTCTTGGTTATCATCTGGTGGTTCTTCTTCTTTATCATCTGGTGGTTCTTCTTCTTTATCATCTGGTGATTCTTCTTGTTTATCATCTGATGATTCTTCTTGTTTATCATCTGGTGATTCTTCTTCTTTATCATCTGGTGATTCTTCTTGTTTATCATCTGGTGGTTCTTCTTGTTTATCATCTGGTGGTTCATCTTGTTTATCATCTGGTGGTTCTTCTTGTTTATCATCTGGTGGTTCTTCTTGTTTATCATCTGGTG
>JAEEGL014328587.1_pt1 | contig 12511 bp, 10 predicted proteins | sample 9134231 | NCBI WGS metagenome assembly JAEEGL01 (sample SAMN16246548, study PRJNA631951) | gut metagenome | biome: gut microbiome; feature: rumen; material: fiber-attached | host: Bos | place: Iran: Karaj | collected 2018-10
CCATGGCCGGACTCTCATGGGGTGGTCATCAGACCTTCGACGTGGTGCTGCAGAACCTCGACAAGTTCGCCTGGATGGGAACCTTCAGCGGTGCCATCTTCGGCCTCGACGTGAAGACGGCCTACGACGGTGTCTTTGCCAATGCCGACGAGTTCAACAAGAAGATTCACTACTTCTATATGAACTGGGGCTCTGACGACTTCATCAAGAGTGGCGACATCGTGAAGCAGTTGCGTGAGATGGGCATCAAGGTTGACTCCAGCGAGTCGGCAGGCACTGGCCATGAGTTCCTCACTTGGCGTCGCGGCCTTAACGAGTTTATCCCACACCTTTTTAAATAATAGAGTTAAAGGGAACTAGGATATAATGAACTACAAGCAAATTGGTTATTATTTACCGCAAGCGGCCTGATAAAAAACAAAATAAAACAAAATAAAACATAATAAAACCACTATTGTTTTTTCTTGTTTTATTTTGCTTTTCTAAAGGCGCGAAGCGTATAATTGTTTACCCCCCCCCAAAAAAAGTGTCAATTTCTAAAACATTATTATTATGATAGACGTAAAAGAAACATTAAAGAAGGCCGAAGAGCGTATGGAGATGGCCGCCATGTTCCTGGAAGACGAACTGAACCGCATCCGCGCCGGCCGTGCCAACGTGGCCATCCTCGATGGCGTCCGTGTAATGTCATACGGCAGTAAGGTGCCCCTCAACCAGGTGGCTTCTGTCAATTGTCCCGATGCCCGTACCATTGCCATTAAGCCGTGGGACCGCAAGCAGATCAAGGACATTGAGAAGGCTATCATGGACAGTGACGTAGGCATCACGCCCGAGAACAACGGCGAAGTCATCCGCCTCGGCATCCCGCAGCCAACCGAGGAGCGCCGCCGCGACCTGGTGAAACAGTGCAACAAGATTGCCGAGAAGGCCAAGGTGGAAGTGCGCAATGTGCGTGCCGACATCAAAGACAAACTGAAGAAGGCCATCAAGGACGGACTGAGCGAGGATAACGAAAAGGATGCCGAACTGGAACTACAGAAGGTTCACGACAAGTTTATCAAGAAACTGGATGAACTCATCGAAGCCAAGAACAAGGAGATCATGACGGTATGATGAAGAACAGAAGGTTTTTGAATCTGTTGATGGCATCACTGGTCGCTATAGGTATGCCATTCTTTGCTGCGTGCGGAGATGACGACGACGATAATAGCAGCGAGCAACCTGTCACTCCAGAACAGAAGGGCGAAGAAACCCCGTCGGGTGAGGAAAGCACGACTCCAAACTTTGCGCCCGAATCGTGGTATGAGACCAACTACTGGGACCGCACCGACCGCGAGAAGGCCGGACTGCGCGGCAAGGTAAAGAAATGCCACTTCAATAGCGGCACCCATACGGTGTATGAATACGACGAGGCCGGACACCTCACTTTCACGCGCAGGGTGGATAGTGAAAGCACCCGAGGAGAGTGGTGCCGGTGGTACACATACGACAAGCAGGGCCGCCTGGTCAAGGAGGTGTATGGGCGCGTTACGGAGAAAGGTGGCAACACGATTGACGAATGGAGCAACGTGGAGACTACAGAGTATGAGTATGACAACAGCGAAAAGTATGTATGGGTAGACCCGCAGTCGTTCGACAGTCGTACCTTCGTCAACTACCTGGGGACTGAGTACCGTGAAGCCTTGTATGACCTGCGCAAGGGCCTTACTGTGCGTAAGCAAAGCACCCTATTACGGAAATCGGGCACTTATCTCACCTATTATTATCATTTCAATGGCAATGAGTTGGAAGTCAGTTATGAGTCTTATTCCACCGACCAGAACGGCAATCCCGATGACGATTTGCAAACATATACTTTCCCGCCGATAACCTATAGCGGCAACTATCCCTATTCGGGAGAGATGAACTGGGCCAATATCATCACCTCGATGAAGTGGCGCAAAAACGGCATGCCGCTGGCTGTCGATGGTCCGTCGGGGCTGACAGAATACTCCGAAACAGAGAATCGCTATATCAATCCTGTGAAATGGACGTGTAAGGAGGGGAATCCTATTGATGCGTTCTTCGGATTTGTTTTCTCGCGAGAGTGGACCTACGACAACAAGAGTGGTGAAGTGACGCTGTTGCAGGAGTGGCTGAACCAGACGTCTGAACGGCCCTGGGTACGTCCTGCAAAATGGACGTACACGTATGACTCACATGGCAACTGGACTTCCTATAATGAAGAGTATATGATTCTCATTGACGGTCCCGACGGCCCTGTCCATACGAGAGAACTCAAAAGGACTATCGAATATTATTGAAGTGTATGGCTGAATAATGAAAGGCTTAGTAGTGAAGAATACAGGCAGTTGGTACACCGTCCGCACGGACGATGGCCAACTGCTTGATTGTAAGATAAAGGGTAATTTCAGGCTGAAGGGCATTCGGAGCACCAACCCCGTGGCCGTGGGTGACCGCGTTACGATTACCACCCAACATCCAACACCCAACACCAAACACCCAACACCCAACACCCAACACCCAACACCTTTCATCACCGCCATCGATGACCGCCGCAACTACATCATTCGCAAAAGCATCAACCTCTCGAAGCAGAGCCATATCATCGCGGCCAACGTAGACCAGGCCTTCCTCATCGTTACGGTGGTCTGTCCTCAGACCAGCACCACATTTATAGACCGTTTCCTGGCCTCGGCTGAGGCCTACCGCGTGCCCGTGGTGCTAATATTCAACAAGACCGACCTCTTGGACAGCGATGCCCGCCGCTATCAGGAAGCGATGGTCAACCTCTACGAGACCGTCGGCTACGAGTGCCGGCAGGTATCAGCCGAGACAGGACAGGGCATCGACGACCTGCGCCCGTTGTTAGAGGGTAAGATTACGCTGCTCAGTGGCAACAGTGGGGTTGGGAAGTCCACACTCATCAACCGCCTGGTGCCAGAAGCCAACCTGCGTACCGCCGAAATCAGCGATGCCCACAACATGGGTATGCACACCACCACATTCAGCGAGATGATACCGCTTTCGCCCGACACCCAACACCCATCACCCACCACCCAACACCCAACACCTTCCTACCTCATCGACACCCCGGGCATAAAGGGCTTCGGCACCTTCGACATGGAGCCAGAGGAGATTACCGGCTACTTCAAGGACATCTTCCATTTCTCCAAGGATTGCCGCTTCTCCAACTGCACGCATACCCACGAACCGGGCTGCGCAGTCCTTAAAGCCCTCGAAGACCACTACATCGCCGAGAGCCGCTACCAGTCGTATCTTTCGATGCTCAACGACAAAGACGAGGGAAAATATCGCGAAGCACAATGATCATTGAGATTTCATCGTTAAAAGATCCTGGTGTGGAGGTGTTCGGTCGGCTGACCGAAGCACAGTTACGCAATGTGCTCGACCCGGAAAAGGGACTCTTCATTGCCGAGAGTCCCAAGGTGATACGTGTGGCCCTTGATGCAGGCTACAAACCGCTGTCGCTGCTCTGCGAACGCAAGCATATCACTGGCGATGCCGCCGACATCATTGTCCGATGCGGCAACATTCCTGTCTATACAGGCGAACGCGAACTGCTGGCGCAACTCACGGGCTACACCCTGACGCGCGGCGTGCTCTGTGCCATGCGCCGCCCGCAGCCACATAGTGTGGAGGATGTCTGCCATGACGCACGCCGCATCGTGGTCATCGACGGCGTGACAGATACCACCAATATCGGGGCTATCTTCCGCTCGGCCGCAGCCCTCGGCATCGATGCCGTGCTGCTCACCCGCAGCAGTTGCGACCCACTGAACCGCCGTGCTGTGCGCGTGTCAATGGGCTCCGTGTTCCTCATGCCCTGGACGTGGCTCGACGACTACAGCCAACTGTCAGTCCTGGGCTTTAAGACGGCAGCCATGGCCCTTACCAACGATTCCATATCTCTCGACGATCCCATACTGAAGGCCGAGACCCGCCTTGCCATCATCATGGGCACTGAGGGCGACGGCCTGCCAAAGGAAACCATCGCCCAGTCTGATTATGTCGTCCGCATACCCATGGCCCACGGCGTCGACTCCCTCAACGTGGCCGCGGCTGCTGCCGTCGCATTTTGGGAGTTAAGTAGTTTAGATTATGTGGATTAATTATTCTTAGTGTGACTTTTCAGCAGTCGCAGAACGGCCTTGTCGAGCGACTCTGTAGGCTCTATGATGTTGTAGTCCTGCCAGAAGGTGGGGTCGCGGAAAAAGTCAACCTTGTCGAAGAAGGCATCGCGCTGGTCGAACGACTCGCGTCCGGCAATAGGCTTTACGTCGCCGCTGGTGCTGCTGGTGACAGCCAGTTCGCAGCAGGCAGTAAACGATGTGGCCAGCAACCGCCGCTTCCAGTCGCAGTTGAAGCGAAAGGTAGTGCGGATATAACTGATGCGCATCACACCGTCGACGCCCTGTCTGTAATCTACGAGCAGCGACAGTTCCTTGGGCTTGAAACGCACACCTGCAGGCTTCCTGATAAGCATCATTTCCGTAGCCTTGTGGCGGTCGCTCATGTCGAGTGTCAGTTCCGCGCGTGAAAAAGCCAGCGTTTCCTTATCAATATAAAGTTTTCCGAAATAGAGGGCGTAGGGCAGTATTGCCCTTGGCTCTATGCTGACCACATACTGCTGCCTATCGCCAATGGTCGTCGGCATTTCCATCCGCAAGTCATAATATTCCAGTTCCTGGGCGTTCAGCAAGAAGTCGGTGTTTTTCACGATGTCCAACTGCACTGGGGCCACGGGACCTCCCAGCACTTTCACGCTGAGTGTGTCGCTACGCTTCGGACTGAGCAGCCGGCGCCCCTTGTCGATGGCCACGCGGTCTCGAAAGCCATCATGGATATAACTACTTTTGTACATATCGACAACACCCTCGGCCACGCAAATGAAGTGTTGCCGCTTCATGGCCGTCTCGCGGTAAAAACAGCGATACAGTTCCGGCTGCCGGCTGTAGTTCTGAGGTATCTTCTTGATGGCTGCCATCACCAGTTCACGCGCATTGTCGGCCATCACCAGCACCTCTTGCAACTCTATGACTGTCGGTTGTAAGCGTATGACCAGTCGTTCTGAGGAATCTGCGTCGACGGCAATCTGCTTTGAGCGATAGCCCACATGCGACACCACGAGAAAATGCGGTATCTGCGTACTTTTAAGGGTGAAGTAGCCATCGGCATTGGTCACCACGGAAGTCCCTCCTGCAGTAACACTTGCCCCCATCACAGCCTTCCCCGTCGCCGCATCCACCACGATGCCCCCAACCTTGGTGGGCTGTGTATCCGAGGGTTGCAGCCGTGGCACTGTAATAGGCAACGTCCCCGGCCCTTGCAATACCGGAGCCGCGCTTTCTCGTGCCGATAGCATCATTGCCACCAGGAGTAGCCAAATACAAATAAATCCTCTTTTCATTTCCCTTTTTAAGTCTATTTCGTTTGTGTTTCTTTTTTTATGACAACGCTCATCACGTCCTTCTTCCCGCCCCTCTGCCTGGCGGTATCGATAGTATCATGATGGCTCAGTCAAATCGTATGTATTTGCTTACTACTGTCATGCCTGCAAAGATACAACAAAATCTCCGAACCGCCAAACGATTCGGAGATTTTTTACTGATTATGCTGTTATGGCTTGGACGACCTGTTTTTTTAGAGGCAGAATCATTCTTTTTATGTCTAATTGCGTAAATTCCTGCAAAACATCTTGGCTGTTTGCGAAATCATTTGTATCTTTGCAAACGTTATTCACAATACTTAAACAAAAAGCCCAAAATTATGAAAGTAGGAATTCCCAAAGAGATTAAGAACAACGAGAACCGCGTAGGCATGACGCCGGCGGGAGTGGCAGAACTGGTGCGCCGAGGCCATGAGGTCAGCGTGCAGCATACAGCCGGCGATGGCAGTGGTTTTTCCGACGATGAATATGTGAAGGTTGGTGCAAAAATCCTGCCGACCATCGAGGACGTATACGGCTCTTGCGATATGATTGTGAAGGTAAAGGAACCCATCGAACCAGAGTACAAACTGGTGCGCAAAGGGCAGTTGCTGTTCACCTATTTCCATTTCGCATGTGAGAAGGAGTTGACCGATGCCATGCTCAAAAGCGGCGCTGTCTGCCTGGCCTACGAGACCGTGCAACTGCCCAACGGCTCGCTGCCGCTGCTGCAGCCCATGAGCGAGGTGGCCGGACGCATGGCCATCCTCAACGGCGCATACTATCTGCAAAAGACCAAGGGCGGCAAAGGTAAATTGATAAGCGGTGTACCCGGTGTCAGTCCCACGAAAGTGTTGGTACTTGGCGGCGGCATCGTCGGTGAGGCCGCCGCGCTGATGGCTGCCGGCATGGGAGCCGACGTCACCATTACGGATGTCTCGCTGCCCCGTCTGCGCCAACTCGACATCGAGACTCCCGCCAATGTGCATACGCTCTATTCGTCAGAGCACAACATCCGCCAGCAACTACCAACCGTTGACATCGTCGTGGGCAGCGTACTCGTGCCCGGCGACAAGACGCCGCATCTGATTACGAAGGACATGCTGAAACTGATGGAGCCCGGCACCGTGCTCGTCGACGTGGCCATCGACCAGGGTGGCTGCTTCGAAACCTCGCGCCCCACGACGCATAGCGAGCCCGTCTATACCATCGACGGCATCGTGCACTACTGCGTGGCCAACATCCCCGGTGCCGTGCCCAACACATCAACGCTCGCGCTGACCAACGCCACTCTGCGCTATGCCATCGCCCTGGCCGACAAAGGCTGGCAGCAGGCCTGCAAGGACGATGCTTCACTGGCCAAGGGCCTGAACATTGTCGAGGGCAAGGTAGTCTTCAAGGCCGTCGCCGACGTCTTCGGCCTGCCTTTCGAGCCGATGGCACTGTAATAGACATTTATTCTTATAACTAACTAACACGAAAACATTATGAAAAGAATCATTGTATTGACTGCCCTTGCAGCCCTGATGGTGCTGCCGGGCAACGCGCAGACGTCGCCCTCGTTCGACGAAGTATTAACCACCCGCCGCAGCATCCGCAGCTACGACGCCACGAAGAAAATCTCGGAGCAGGAGGTGCGCACGTTGCTCACCGCCGTGCAGGAGGCCCCGTCGTGGGCCAACCAGCAGCCGACGAAATACTACGTCGCCATCTCGCCCGAGACGCTCGCCGCTGTGCAGGACCTCGTCGGCGGCAACAAAGACCGCATCAAGGGCGCCCCCGTGCTCATCGTCTCCACCTTCGAGAAAGGCAAGAGCGGCTTCTTCCGAGGCAATCCCGCCAACGATGCCGGCGAGTTCTGGGGCGCCTACGACAATGGCCTGTCCAACTGCTACCTCATCATGAAGGCCCGCGCCATGGGCTTCGACACGCTCATCATGGGCATGCGCGAGGCCGACAAATTGCGCCAGCTCTTCGCCATTCCCGACGGCGAGCAGGTGATGGCTGTCATCGCCCTGGGCTACCGCAAGGGCGAGCCCGTGCAGCCGCGCCACCGACCCTTCGACGACTTCGTGAAGTTCTATTGACATGAGAGTCCTAACACAACGACTATGAAACGACTGTTATTCATCACCGTCGCTGCTGCCCTCATGGCCATCCCGACGGAGGCTGCCAAGCCGAAGAAGCTCACGGAGAAGGACATGGGCGCCTATCTCTTCACCTATTTCAGCGACCCGACGCACGCGCTGTTCATGGCCATCAGCTACGACGGCTACACGTTCCGGCCGGTGAACAACGGCGAGCCGATCATCAGCGGCGACAGCATCGCCGAGCAGCACGGCATCCGCGATCCGCACATCTACCGCGCCCCCAACGGCAAGTTCTACATTGCCATGACCGACCTGCACATCTTTGGCAAGCAGAAGGGCATCCGCACCACGCAATGGGAGCGGCCCGAGGCTTTCGGATGGGGCAACAACCGCGGCCTGGTGCTGATGGCCAGCGACGACCTCATCCACTGGACGCACCATGTGGCGCGCATCGACCAACTCTTCCCCGAGCGCTTCGGCGAGATAGGCTGCGCGTGGGCACCGCAGACGATATGGGATCCCGAGGTGGGCAAGCCGATGGTCTACTTCACCATCCGCCAGCACGCCGGTGGCAACACCAAAGTCTACTACTCGTATGCCGACGAGGCGTTTACGACGCTCGAGACGGAGCCGCAGTTGCTGTTCCAGTGCCCCGACACTACCATCCAGGTGCTCGACGCTGACATCTGCCCGATGCCAGATGGCCGCTACTTCATGTCCTACGTCTACCAGGAGAACCCCGGCGGCATCAAGTACATGATCAGCGACAAGATTAACCATTTCGACGACTACCATGCCGAGCAGATTGACACGGAGGACGGCGCCTGCGAGGCACCCAACGTGTGGAAGCGCATCGGCGAGAACAAGTGGGTGGTGATGTACGACGTGTTCAGCATTCGGCCCAACAACTTCGGCTTCGTCGAGACCAGCGACTTCAAAACGTTCACGCCGCTGGGTCGCTTCGGCGAGGGGAAGATGAAGATTGAGGACTTCACGTCGCCGAAGCACGGCAGCGTTATTCACATCACCAAGGCCGAGGCCAAGCGCTTAGAGCAGTACTGGGACGCGCGGCAGCAGCAGGCGCGGACGATACGCAGCGGCGAGTTGTGGTACGACGACAGCGGACGCCACATCAACGCCCACGGCGGCGGCATCATGAAGCACGGCGACACATGGTACTGGTTCGGCGAGCACAAGGACGACCGCACCAGCGACGCACTCGTAGGCGTGATGTGCTACGCCTCGCAGGACCTCGTCCACTGGCGCAACTGCGGCGTAGCCCTCAGCGTCACCGACGAGGCTCCGGGCCAGCGGCCACGGCGGCGCGGCGGTGCCACCACCGACAGCGATATAGAGCGCGGCTGCATCCTGGAGCGCCCGAAGGTCATCTACAACCCCGTGACGAAGAAGTTCTGCATGTGGTTCCACCTCGAACTGAAGGGGCAGGGCTACAACGCCGCCCGCTACGGCGTGGCCGTGGCCGACCGTCCAGAAGGACCTTACAAGTTCCTCTATTCTTCAAGAGCCAACGCAGGCACGTGGCCCGTGGACTTTGACGCCGCCGCGATAGCCGTTGCTGACACGCTGGGAAGCGCTTTCCACTACAAGGACTGGACGCCCGCATGGCGACAGGCCGTGGACAAGGGTCTCTACGTGAAGCGCGACTTCGGCACGGGCCAGATGGCGCGCGACATGACGCTCTTCGTTGACGACGACGGCAAGGCGTACCACATCTTCAGCAGCGAGGAAAACCTGACGCTGCACATCGCCGAGCTAACTGCCGACTACCTACACCACACCGGCCGCTACACCCGCGTGGCACCCGCAGGCCACAACGAGGCACCCGCCATCTTCAAGCATGACGGCACCTACTGGATGATCACCAGCGGCTGCACCGGCTGGGAGCCCAACGAGGCTCGAATGTTCAGCGCGCCCAGCATCTGGGGGCCGTGGACGCAGCATCCCAACCCCTGCCGTGGCCCGAAGGCGGACAAGACGTTCATGGGCCAGAGCACCTTCGTCCTGACACTCAGTGATGAAGATATTTCAACTCTTAACCCTCCGCTCGGCCGAAGGACGCTTGCAAGGCAAGAACCCTCAACTCTCACCTCCAGATTTATCTTCATGGCCGACATCTGGCGACCGCAGCATCCCCGCGATGCCCGTTACATCTGGCTCCCCATCGAGTTCGAGGACGGCAAGCCCGTCATCCGCTGGCGGGACGAATGGAAACTCTAATTCAATTATCACACAAAATACACGACAATGAATCAAAAAAACTGATCCTGTGATTGTCGTCCTGCTTTTAGGAACTTTCGCAGCGACAGGTGAGTAATTCCGTTCTCATCGCGCTGAGTCAGAAGAGGGGTGGCGCTGATGACGTACTTGGGATGGTTGTCGCGAATCTTCTCCAGCAGTCCAAACTCACGAGCACCCCTACCTTCACGTCATATCCCAGATAGCACAGATGCTTATACACGGCGTTCTCGATGACTTTCTCGATATAGGAATCCATGCCACCATCAGCCTTGAGATTGCGAAGCCCCAAATCGTCCCAGTAGATTTTCTCGTTCGACTGAAAGATCTTCTTCCCGTGGATGTCGTAACGCGGTACCACATCCAACAGGTAAGCTTCGGCATAGAAAGCGATGAGGTTGTTCAGGAACGGGATGTTGCGGATATCGTTAAACAACAAAATTTGCATTTTTCTCGCTTTTATTGTTTATGTAGAGGAAAATTACATTACTTGCGCAATACCTGGGAGGTCTCCCGCGATTTCAGTGCAATAAGGTCTGTCTTAAGCCGTTGTTGAACCACTGTGAATTCTTAGACGAAAAGTTTAAAAGCACCATACATTCCTACATTTTCGCTCTAACAAATTGATATATAGCAGTTTACATCGTGTATGCTGCCTACATAACCCTACACAACCCTACACAAAAGCATGCAATAAGGCCTGTTTTAGGCCGTCATTGAGCATCTAACAGCCTGGTTCCGAGGCTGTTTCACACATGTTCCGATTATGGAAACAACTTGTTTCCATTGGAGAAACACTTTGTTTCCAAGGCAGAAACAAGTTGTTTCCGCCGTCGGGAATAGTGTGAAACAGCATCGGAAAGAGGTCAGTAAAGCATCGGAAAGAGGTCGTCAAATATGGGCATCGACAGCAAAATGCCTAAAACCATGTATGGTTGTGTAGGGTTGTGTATGCAGCATACATCGTGTAAGCAACTGTCTTTCAATATGTTGAAGCGAAAATGTAGGGATGTATGCTTAAAATGAAAATTTCTGATGAATTACTCATGCGAATGATGTTCAGACCACTCTGGGGCGAACTGATGCGTTTACCATCAATAAAATAGCGCTCGACAATAGCAGGCATTTGTATAACTGGAGGTGTATTAATATCCATTGTTGGCTTAGGATCCTCATCGGTCAATGCAACAATACTACCAAAATCCTTCCATTGCTCTGCATTTCTATATGCTTCCAAAGAACTGGCAGGCACGTGGAGCGTAGCATTTCTATTGTTTGACTCAGCAAAAACCAAAGGATTGTTAGTTTCTGGCACTTGCTCTGCATAGCAATACAAATCTTTTATACTCTGGCATTTCATAAACGCTTCATCATGAATGCTTGTGACACCACTGCCAATAATGACAGAGGTAAGACTTGTGCACACAGAAAACAGGCATTCTATGGTCGTCACACTGTTGGGTATGGCTATTGATATTAGGGCAGAGCAACCACTAAAAGCAAAACTCCCTATGCTACTGACACTGTTGGGAAGGGTAATGGAGGTTAGGCTTTTGCACCAAGAGAAAGCACCCTTTCCAATTCTCTTCACGCTATTGGGAATTGTGATGGAGACAATATTATCGCAAAATTGAAATGCATACTCTGCGATACTACACGTACCTTCCTTTATATCAATAGATGTATTTTCTGGCATGTTATATATATCTTTATATGTATATAAATGTTTTCCCAAATACACAACTCCATTTGGTTGATTGATATACCACGCAGTTTTGTCAAACGCCTTTTCTCCGATGTTCACTCCATCGGGGACAGTGATTGATGAGAGTTTCTCACATTCTGCGAATATTTTAAATGCTGATAATCAAGAGCTTACAATTTAAACGGTAGAAAAGTGACGCTGGGAATTCTTAGATATCCTCCAAACATGAAGATTTAACGTATTTAACGTTCTTAAACTGCCCGCGAATTCAATCTAGAACTGTAATATGCATATGTTTACACTTTAAAAGATTTTGCTCTGGAATGATGTTCAATAGTCTGATAGTCGAGACTCCTTATTTATGTTTTGGAGTTTTCCCTAATGCAATTTAGGAAAAACCACCCTTCAGATTAGGCAAAATCCCTTTGAAACGTCGTGAAAAATGCCGAACTTTGCACCGTGAACAAGAAACAAAATGTATAACTCTTTAAAGATAGGAGATAAAGATATGAAGAAGATGATGATCTTGGCAGTGATGATGGTCATGACTATCTCGGCCAACGCAATGAGCTACAACGCAGCAAAGCACGAGGCACTTTTCCTCTCGGACAAGATGGCCTACGAGCTCAACCTTACCGCTGCACAATATGAGGCAGTCTACGAGATCAACCTCGACTACCTGATGAGCCTGAACGGTCATGGCGACGTGTTTGGCATCTGGTGGGATCGTCGTAATGCAGACCTCCGCTTCGTGCTGACTCCGTGGCAGTATGACAAGTATGTGGCTCTCTCCCACTTCTATCGTCCCGTAGCATGGAAAGCCGGTAGCTGGACATTCGCAGTATATACTCACTATAACAGAGGCCGTTTCTACAATGCACATCCGAAGGTATTCGTAAGCTACAAGGGTGGTCACAACAGGGTTCATGGCTCACACTACGCTCACATGCACACGCCCGCTGCTCATCACCACGCTCCTGCTGTGCATCATCGCGAACCAGCTCCTGCTCA
>JAEEGL015409032.1_pt1 | contig 12511 bp, 11 predicted proteins | sample 9134231 | NCBI WGS metagenome assembly JAEEGL01 (sample SAMN16246548, study PRJNA631951) | gut metagenome | biome: gut microbiome; feature: rumen; material: fiber-attached | host: Bos | place: Iran: Karaj | collected 2018-10
ACACCGATATCACTAGAGCACAATCCTTTGGCTCTGTCGTGCTCGGTTCTTACGTAGACCTCGGCAACGAAAACGCCTCCTACTACTATGGCAAAAACCCGTCTAGGGAATTAGCCTCAGAAATCAAAAAGATGAAAGACGTATTTTTGGCAGGCAAAGTACCATTTATACCTTCACATCCTAGCGAATACGGCATTGGCCGCACCAAAGAATGGTTAGACGGTCAAAACATCTCTGTTGAAAGACCAACCGAAAACGCCCCATCACCTGGTACGCTCCGCTATATAAAGGAAAATATTCTTAAAAAAGACTAGGCCCCTCATAACGAGGAGCCTATTTTAAAATTGGTTTTAATACGATGTGGTCGCCAGTAATCTTGGCGTGCCACGTTTTTCCGTCATACTGAACATCAGTAATGACGGTGAGGGTTCTTCCAAACACCGAAGCGTCGTAATGAATACCAACAACCTTCAGAGTTTTACCCTCTATCGTCTCGATGGATCTCGGACGAATGTTCAGGTTTTGCCCAGAGGCAAGAGTTAAAGCAACTCTCGGATCCGAGCCAAGACCATGATAAGGGAACAAATCCCTCACCTCCTTTCAAACCCATATTTTGCTTTTCGCATATGGGAACTATATTTTAGCATAAAACGCCAAAAAAGTCAAGCTAAAACGCAAGCTTTTTCTGGATTTCTCTCATCTCATCATCAGAGAGCTCCAGAGTACGTCCATACTCCCAGGTTTCATCAAGCGGCTCAAGATGAATATGCGTGTGAGGTACATCCGTCCCCACCACTTTCCAGATAATCCTAGCGCCAAGAACGTCTTCCATATGGCGAGCAATCTTCTTAGCCGCCATCATCAAAGCTACATAGTTTCCATCGTCTAGATCATAGATTTTGTCCACTTCCACCTTTGGAATTACCAGAGTATGGCCCTTGGTTTCTGGGTGAATATCAAGAAAAGCCATCACCTTCTCGTCCTCATAAACCTTGTAGCAAGGAATCTCGCCCGCTACGATTTTAGAAAATACACTACTCATTTTTCTCCTTTCTTAAATTTGCATAAAGCGAAACTAGTATTGCACCATATAAAAGGCCGCCAAGCACATCAGTCGTCCAATGCATACCAGCGAGAATCCGGCCAGCAGCCGTCACGAGCATCAAAAGAGCCAACCCGCAGGTAAGCGCCACGCGCGCACCTTTGCTTGAAACGTAATCCTTCAGAGTTAGCACTACCGTAAGAGCCAATGTAACTGCCAGCAAAGTATGCGTAGAAGGGAAAGACGGTTCAAGTGCACCATCCACAAGCAATGGACGATAATTAATCACGACTAACTTCTCAAAAACTACATAAAGAACCCCGGCAAGCACATACACCACGCCGAGCATCCTAATATTCCAATCGATTTTCTTAAAACTTTTGCGATTAATCCACTGATAAAGACCCATTACTGCAAACACCGCGCCCGCCGCCAGCAAACCAGCAACCGTAACGTCAGTAATCTTGTCCCAAGCTTTTGTCGGTGTAATGCCGCCAGCTATCGCTGAGTTAAACCCCGCAAACCCGACCTCAGAGCCATTTGGCCCCACGGCTTTTTTATCAATAAACATCAGCGACACTGTCAAAAGCACCGCCATCACCCCCAAAATAATAGTTAACCAATATTTCTTCTTCATACTTAGATTATAAACCAAAAGTAGCCGCTAGACAGTAAACAAAAAAGCGCGGCGCTTATAACTTGCTCCGCACTTTTTCTTTTACTTGATATACACGTCAACTTTCAGCTTCGTATTCACTACTTCTTCGTCACCTGATTCATTGTAAAAATGTAAAACGAACTCGTCAAGGGCAGGGGATGGCGAGAGGATAGGGATCCTCACTCTTCTTGCGGGGCAAGAAGTATCAAAAAATATCCCCTAAAGGGATATTTTTAGATACTTCCTGGCGGAAGCGAGAGGATTCGAACCTCCGGTACGGTTGCCCGCACACACGCTTTCCAAGCGTGCTCCTTAAACCACTCGGACACACTTCCGTCTGCCCCAAATTATATCAGAAAGTAGACCCACGAGCAACCTTAAACGCGTTCCAAAATCACCAAATTTTCAATATGTGGTGTGCGTGGGAAAAAATTAAATGTTTTTGCTGCCACAATCTTATAATTTGAAAGCATTTTCACGTCCCGCGCCTGCGTGGCCGGGTTACAAGAAAGATAAATGATTTTTGGAGGCAAGACTTCGTTCAATTTATTAATCAATTTCTCATCACAACCGGCGCGTGGTGGGTCCAAAATCACCGTCGCATCCGGAGAAATATATTCAAGCGCCTCTTCCGACTTCGCAAGCACTGGCTTCGCGCCATTAAACACATTTTTTTCAAGTTCGCCGTAAGCCGCCTTGTCGCATTCCACCAATGTCAAATCACAATCCGCCGCGACCGACAGCCCGATTGTGCCCACGCCAGCATAAAGGTCCAAAACTTTTTCAGTATCAATATATTTCTTGATCTCACGAAGCGCCATCTCATAAACTGGCAAATTAATCTGGAAAAACCCGTTCGGCGAATAAGAATACTCGTGCCCGAGAATCGTGTCTTTGAGTTTTGGAAAAACCGGATGCGGCTTACCGTTTTCAAATAAACCACCACTCACTTCACCAGCCGCATTACAGCGGAGCAGTAACGATTGGTACTTACGCGCCTCTTCACCCCGCGCATTCAGATCCGCCACAATGCGCCTCGCCTCCGCCAAAATCTCCGGCCGCTCAATTGAAGACCTGCTAATTGGCACCTTGCGGTGTGACCCGCGTGCGTGAAATGCCAATTTAATTTCTGAGGATTCCTTATCATAGAACAGGGAATATTCCATTTTGTTGCGATAAAAATATTCTTTACCATCAGTTTCGCAGGACGTATCAATAAAAATCCCATTCTGCCGAAAAACTTCTTTCACAAGTTCCGCTTTCATCAAAAGCTCGTAATCAAAATCCATAATCTGCCACGGCGAAGTCGACAAAAACGCCTTGTCGCGCGGCTCCACCCGGTGAGGAGACTGGTCCGTAACCTCTGTTGCGACCGCTTCAAAATAGTGCGACTTTTTACGCGTCACATCATAATTCGTTACCGTTTCGCCCGGCAGAGCATTCCAAAAAAAGCCCTTCATTCCGACCGCAGACAACGCTTGCCCACCTGGCACCAATTTATCAATTTTCACGTGTTCCATTTCGCCCCTATTATATCACACCTCCACCTCTTTACTTTTAGGGCAAAGTGTGCTATAATTATAGTATATATGTCTGCTGAGGAAACTCTTAAATTATCCGAACAAAACGCCCTCCAAAACGGCGATCATTTTTCCTCTGTTACGGGCAAAAAACCTACTCTTAAAAGCAACGCCACCAAATCAAAATTTGGCGCCCTTTTTGCGATTCTCGGTTTTGGCCTGATTGCCGTTTTCTTTTTAGGCAACAGCGACAATATTATTTCCGACCTTAACGACCGCCTTGTTTCTCAAACCGACGTCCAGCAAGCCGATGCCTCCGCCACCAAAAAAATCGTCCTCGCCGAGGCTCTCAAATCTGGCGATTTTCCGTCCGATACCGCCGCCAACCTCAAAGAAGAGGGCTATCGTGTTGGCTTTTTCGATGATGCCGGCAACTTTGTTGAATCAAACCAAAGCAGCAAAGAGCTTGCTGTCGAAAAAGAAGGAAACATCATCTACGCCAACGAGTTCGCCGACAAGGCTAATTCAGATGCCGCCCTCCACAAAGCCATCAATAAAGCCACTTATGGCTCTACTGCCTACTATTACGACGACGCCGCCCAAAAAGTATTTAAGGATCTCGGCATCTCTCGCAACAACTACGCCAGAAACGAAGAGTTCGAGACCGTTATGAAACGTGCCCTCAGCCAAAATACTGAGGTCGACATTAACACAGCCACCGCAACCACCGCAACCGACAACGAAGGAAACCAATACACTTATTACCAAGCCAGCGGCGACGAAACTAACTCCCGCTATCAAAACGCCGAAAAAATCATCAGCGAAGTTGCCAGCAAAAATCCTGGTGCTTCCACCACCGATGCCACTCTTGCTGCCGCCGACACCCTCAAAGTCGCCGACACTATCAGCAAAGAGCAACGCTCCAGCCGCTTTTATGCCACCTTTATGGAAAGCATCAGCAAAACCAAAGCCGGCAAAGGCGATACTGCCCGCATCAACGAAGCTATGAATTATCTTCACAAAACTTCTACCACCAAAGTGGTTGACACTGCCACCGGCGAGCTTATCGAAATCACTGGCAGCCCACTCGAATCGCCAAGTCTTTTGGCTGTTCTTTCTGGTAAAAAAGCTGACAACAACATCGTCAAAAACTATTCCTCAGACCGCATTCTAAACATCGCCGCAAACAGGCTCAACCTTGCCACTGCCAGCACCAAAACCGTGGCTAGCCCAATCTTTTCCGCAATCTCTAACACTGTCACTTCGGTGGCCAGCCATTTTAAATCCACTATCGGTCGCCTTTTTGGTTCCGGCAAAGAGACCGCCGACACTAACATTCTAAAGTCTGCCACCCACACCGTAGCTACATCGCTAAACGACAACTCATTACCACAAGGTATCGACGCCGGTGAGCTCCTAGTTGAAGGCGCCGTAAACATAGGGCGCAAACTCGCCATCGCGGGTAGTGGTGCTACCGCTGGCGATGCTGACGCCATTTTAGCCTACCAAAAAGACGTCAAAAACTACCTCGCTCTCGAGGCAGCCGCCGACCGTCTTAATCGCAGCCCGTTCGACATCTCTTCTCCAAACACCTTCCTCGGCTCCTTAGTTCGCGAATTTGCTAGCATCTTAAGGCCAACTAGCTTCACTTCCGCGATCACCGGCCTACCAAACCTCGCCGGCCGCTCGCTAGCCAGCCTCGTCACCGGCGGCGCCTATGCCGACTCAGCCAGCACTTACCTCACCACCTACGGCGACTGCGACACTTACGCCACTATTGGCGCTGTTGGCACCAGCCAATGCTCCACCATTGCCACCTTCGATTCTTCTACACTCAACGCTTTCAGCGACGACGGTTTTAATAAGTTCGTCGAACAAAACACCATCCTCGAAAATGGCGTCCGCACCATCAAGCCAAACTCCACCCTTGCAAACTTCATCTTATATAACGACGAACGCCAAACTCCGCTTGGCTCTATCGATGGTGGTATTCTGAACTCTCTCAAAACCCGCACTTCAAACATCCCATTCATTTCAAATATTCTCGCTATGCTCGAAGATTTTTCCGATGCCTCCGAAAACAACCTCCGCCTCGCCTCTGGCGCCGCCTTTGTTAACGCTAAAACCAACAGCGACTGGCAAAACTACAAGTATGCCCAACGCTATGTTTCGATCGCTCGCGCCACCGCCGCCCTCCGCCAATACTCCACCGACGTCACCGCCTACCAAAATCTCCGCTTCTTCGAAGGCTCCGAAAACCCCGTAATCGCCTTCTTAAATTCCCAAAATTCCATTGCCTTTAGCCAGGAGAATCCACAAAATGACTAAAAATTCCTCAAAAAATCCGTGTTATAATAAAAGCATGAAGGTTTTACAGAAGGTGCGGTCTGTTTTCTTAGTGTTTCTTGCCACCCTCTTTTTTGCAAGCCCAGTCCTCGCCATCACTCAACAGCAGCTCGAAGATTTCGCCAACAACAACATCATGTTCTACGACCCAGAAGGTGTCGAAACTTTTAATTGTTACTCATCTTCCGCCTACACCGTCCCAGAAAAAGACCGCGAGTCTATGATTTGGAACTGGTTCGTAAACGCTAACATCCCAAACATTTCAAATAACCCCGAAGTAATTGCTGGTATTATTGGCAACTTCAAACAAGAAGTCTCCTCCCTCAATCCATTCGCTTGGGGCGGTAAAGGTCATGGCTACGGCATTTATAAAGCCACCGGCAACGCCGACTTCGTAAAAGAGCTCGAATCCATTTTCGGCAGTGATATTTGGGATAAAGATAATCTAAGTGAAGAAACTATCAAACGCGGAATTGAAGCAGAGTTAAACTATATGATCTCACCAAAATACAATTGGAATCACTCCAACTTCCCAAATCTTTTAGATGTCCCAACCAACAAAGTCGGCGAGGACGGTGCCGCCGCTTATGCCGAATTATTCATGCTCGTATTCGAGAGACCAGGCAACTATGCAAGTATGGAGGAAGTCCCAGAAGATTATAGAATCAGCGCTTTCTATATTCAAGATAGCGGCGTAAAAAGCTACGAATTAGTCTATAACAGTGGCCGAAAAACAAACCACCTTTATCTTTTTGGTAACTCTGGCGGCCAACCACGTCGTAGTTCTTATGCTCGCGAAGTTTACAGAAAATATACCAACGGCAACACCAACACTCTAGCCGCCCAATCCACCACCGAAGGTAGTAATGTTTCAGTTATTCTCGATGAAAACGCGCTCGCTTCCTCGGATTTTCTCACAGCAACCCTACCAGGTGTCGATATTAAAAACTTTAGTGACATCACAACTTTATCTACCGCCATCAGCAACTTTTCGGATCTTCGCCAAAACATTATCCTCTACCTTGACCTTTCAAAAAATCTCCTCACCGAAGAGAACCTTATAAATACCCTCTCTACTCTAAAGTCAAAAAAGGTCTACTTTGTCATTGACACCAATCTCGAAAATAACGACCTATTCCAAACCAACAAAGCGCTCCTTGACAATCACCAAAGCGAACTCCAATTTATCGCCACTAGTTCTCAAAATGATTTCCAGGCAACCCTTACCAATCTCTTTATGAAGCCCCAGGTTGATATTTGTAGCGACACCCAAGACGATGTATACACAGCCCCAGCAATCCAAGACGACGACAAAGACGGGCCACCACAATGTCCAACAGGCACAATCCCTGTTTATCGCACAAGTGGCGACGACATTGTTGATACCTTCAGGGGTGGATCCGCCGTAAAAATCCGTCTTTGTGTCGTACCATCAATCAATGCTACCGTAAAGCTCGCAAAAGATCTTCCTTCGCCAGGAAGCAACGGTAAATACACGACACAGTGCAACACCCCAGCAACTTTCACCCTGCAAGATGCCTTAAACAACGCTGGCTTAAGTGGCACAGATACCGCAGATATAGTAATCAACAAAAGCTATTCAAACAAAGCTGTTCTTAGCTCTAATGTCGCCAGCTCTTATGATAGTTTTGGAAAAATGCTTTCTGGGCTACTCGGTACCAGTTCTATGCCAGCCCTTTCTTCCTATCGCTCACCTATATTCCAAGCAGTTTTATATCAGGCTAACCCAGACGACGGCTCCCCTCAATGTACCTGGCTTGGGGCATGGTCAAAAGCTGGCACCGCAAAAACATCCGCGCACGTCAGTGGTCGCGCGCTAGATTTGGATTTGGATACTATGATTGATTATTATAATAATGGAGAGCACCCAAACTTCACAAGAAAAGTCAACGAAGTAATCAGAGACCTCCCAGGAACCAACAACAACAACGACGAAGAATACAAAAACTACATCAATAAAAACAAGTCCAACAACTGCTATAAACACATAAGTGACAATGTCCAGTTTAGTAAAAGCGGTGCAGCAAATAGACGAGCAACCCCAGTAGTAAAGTACCTTTGTGAAATAATGCCAAAATATAATCTATATTTCACGGTTAATGGTGAGGATTGGCACATAGAGGCACGGTAACAATATGAAGAAAAAGAATTTAAAAAATATCTCTATCGTTTCTATTATTATCATAATACTCATTATTATCGTTGGTATTTTTATTAAACTTACACCAGAAAAAGAACCACCAAAGATTATAATCGATAACTTCTCAGAGTATTTCCCAGACGTTAATAACCCAGACCAAGTTTTTCAGTTATTACATTCTAAAGTAATAGGTCTCACAGAAAGCCCCGAAAAAATCCCGACTGCAAAAGCCATTATTAGAGAAGGCTCACTCACCACTTCCAATGGCTACACTACGGCTATCATAGATATAGATGATCTAAAAATCAGTTTTCAGCTTAAAATTAGGGGTTCATCTTTAAGTGAGTGGGGAGACCTTATTATTAGTTGTCCGGATAAAAAAGACATAATATATCCAGAAACCGTTTGCCGTATATATCAAAACGAAGGCGCGCTCATGGTAGTTTGGGAACATGATTATCTAATCAATAATATGCTCCACGGTTCTTCCGGCGCCATCATTAAACAATTCCTTGAAGAATTTATTCTCTCTGATGAAGAAATTAATTCCGCACCAAAGGCCCACGACTCCGTCGCCTACACCGTTACCATTAACGAACGTAGCTATCACAACATTTCATCATCACCAAACTTCATCTACACCATTAGTGCCTCTGTAGTAGACGGTCGCAATTACCAATTCTACTTTAACTCAGACAATAACAACAACGTCGCAGCCTTCATCACCAACCCAGATTCCGAAGGCCATACTGCTGCCAAAATCTTTTCAGATGAAGATACCCGCGCCAGCCTCGAAAACTGGCTTCGTTCGCTCTCCAATACTGTTGAGATTGAATTTGAAGAGCTTTAAATCCCCTCAACACTCGTAATAATCACTTGGTTGCCTTTAAAATTTTGCACCAAGCATTTTTGGCGTGTTTTATCGAGCTCCGAAAACACATCATCAAGTAACACCACCGGGCGAAGACCAGTTTTTTCATAAATCAGTTCTGCTTCAATAAATTTTAGCGCCAAAATTAAAGACCTCGTTTCACCGCGCGACGCCGATCCATCCGCCATCTTTTCGTTAAAGAAAAACACAAAATCATCTCTGTGCACCCCAAAACTAGTGTGCCCCAAATATTTATCTCTCTCCAAATTTGCTTCAAGTTGTTTTAGGTATTTTTCTTCGCTCACCCCCTCCGCCTGCGTCTCAAGTCTCAGCTCCACCTCATCCCCATTATCCGCAATCGAACGATAAACCCGCGTCAACCTATCATTGATTTCGTCAACAAATTGCTTTCTAAACTTACAAATTTCACTACCGAAGCGCGCGAGCAACATATTCCAAGAAAACACGTCGCCAGGCTTTAAATATTCGTTTTTAAGCAGCTCATTTCGTTGTTTTAGTGCCTTATTGTATTTTAAAAGGGAATCATCATACCGCTCATTAAATTGTGAAAAAACACGGTCAAAATAATCCCGCCTCTTGGCTGGCGACCCAGAAATCAGATTTAAGTCTGACGGCAAAAACAGTACCACTGGATATTTGTTCTTCCTTGGCAAACGCCTAGTTTTTTTATCTAATATCAAAAAGGTTTTATTCTCACCATCAAAAGTAACAACCGTTTTTTCACCATTATCAAATTCTAACTCTACCCTATAAAATTCTTCACCCCGTTTCAAAATTTCCGCATCCGTCGCCCTAAAGCTTTTGCCCTGAGTTAAAATATAAATTGCCTCCAGGACCGATGTTTTTCCGCAGCCATTTTCACCCAAAATCAAAGATGTCTCATCCTTACACTCTAATTTATATTCGGAGTGGTTTCTAAAATTCACTAATTTTACAGACTTTATAATCATGCGTTTAGCGGCATCACGATATGCGTGTAATCCTTATTTTTCTTATTGGTAAGAAGGACTGGTGCCAAGTGCCCAGCAAAGTCAAAACAAATTTCATCCTCATCCATCACATTTAGGGCATCCATCAAGAAGCGAGAGTTTAGTGTTACTTTGCCTTCTTTATTTACCGGAGTTTCAATCTTGGAATCGTTTTCGCCAAATTCATTCGCGACCGACTTCACCAAGAACTCATTTTCTCCCTTAGTCTCACAAACAATCGAACCGCCCACACCTTTAGCAAAGAGCGCAGCAAGCTTAGTTACACGCATCAATTCTTCTCGCTTAAGAACAATCTTAATATCGTTTTCTTTTGGAATTAATTTTGTGTAATCTGGAAAACTAGCATCAATTAGTTTTGAAATAATTTCAACCTCACCGAGCCTAAATCTTACTAAGTCCTCATTAAACGAAAACTCGATTTCCTCCATATCATCACTAATCGAGCGCATCACCTCTTGCAGGGAAGTAGTTGGCACAATCGCAGCCACCTCACTCTCAACTTTATTAATAATCTTTTTCTCAGCCAAACGATATCCATCGGTAGCCGCCACAGCTAACACTCCATCATAAGTATTAAAATACACACCAGTAAGTGCTGGACGAGTAAGATCATTGGAGCTCGCAATAATTACCTGGTTTAATCCATTCTTAAAGTCTTCTACACTCATTTTAAAAGTCACAGCTTGCGACTCATTGATTTCTGGAAGTTCTGGGAAATCATCGGCGGCAGCACCATTAATTACGGAAGAATATTTTCCTGCACTAATTGTAGCTTTTGTATCTTTGGCACTAATTGTAATATTTTCACCTTTCGGAAGGTTGGAAACAAACTCCGCAAGAAGCCTAGCGGGAACAGTTACCACACCATCTTTGGAATCAGATACTGGAAGATAATCAACTACTGCCATATCAAGATTAGTAGTAGTGAGTGATACCTTTTTGTTATCAACCCTAATTAATACATTATTTAAAATAGGTAATGTAATTTTACTAGTAGCTACTCTACTTACAGTATTTAATGCTTTTGCAAGTTTTTCTTGAATAACTTTGATTTCCATTTTTAATCCTTTCTTTAATTATTTAAGTAATAGTAGTTATAGGCTATGTGGAAACTGTGGATATTTAACTTATTATAAGGGGAGATTTTTCTGTTTAAAACCTTGCGGATTATTGTTGAAAAACTATGTTTAAAAGCCCACTGATTCACTTTTTCGCATTTTTGTGCACAAATATTTCGCAAAGTTTTCCTAAGGGTTTTACACAGGATTTCCACAAAATTATCCATAAATCTTTTCCTTAATTTCTTCAATTTGGTCACGAAGCGTGAAGTTTAATTTAAGATCAGACTCAATTTTTTTAATACCATGCATCACTGTGGTGTGATCCTTTACTCCAACCTCAGATGCGATTTTAGGAGTGCTCATTGAAAGTTCTTTCGAAAGTAAAAACATTGCAACCTGGCGAGCAGTTTTGATATTACTTATCCTACTCTTTCCACACATATCTTTTACACTAAGCTGATAATACTTTGCCACCTTATCCAGGATTTGTTTTGCTGTTACTGAGTGTAGTTTGGCCCCCTTATTCACATTAACTGCGCCATTTCTGATTAACTCAAGCGGAGTCATACCACGCACGTCAGACATTAAAAGAAGTGTTGAGAACTCACCTTCAAGATCACGAATGTTGGTATTTACGTTTTCTGCGATATATTCAATTGCTTCTGGTTCAATATCGGCACCAAGCAGCTCCGCTTTGGCCTTCAGGATTGCGCACTTATCCTCAAACTTAGGTAACTGCAAATCAAACGCACCAGCCCAGGTTAACCTTGAAGCCAACCTTTCATCTACGGTTTTAATCTGGCTCGGCAAACGATCAGAAGTTACGATGATTTGTTTGTTAAGCTGGTAAAGGTCATTAAAGATATTAAAAAATTCCTCCTGGCTCTTTTCCTTATTGACGATGAATTGAAAATCATCAATAATTAAAACATCGAGCTTTTGAAATTTTTTATGAAATTCCTTACCTTTACCATTCTGGATAGAATCTACAAAATCTGAATAGAAGTGAGAAATTGGCGTATAGAGGATTTTTAGATTTGGATTTCTCTTTAATAATTCATTGCCAATCGCCTGCACAAGGTGAGTTTTACCAAGCCCTGGCCCACCATAAAGGAAAAACGGATTATAGCGAGTGCCCGGGGAATCAATAATGCTTTTTGCTGCAGATACGGCAAGGTCATTATTGGACCCCACAATAAAGTTATCTAGGGTGTATTTTTCATTCAAGCCATTTTCGTAACTTGAAAAGGCTTTCTTGCTACTTAATGACTTCACTCGCTCGCGCACCTGTTCGTCACCATTTATAACCTCACGGGGTTTAATTTTGGTTTTAGTGTTGGATTGCACAATAAAATCAATGTCCTTAAAGTCCACACCATTGTTTTTGAGCGCATCGCTAAATTTGTCAAGATAACGAGCGCGGAGTTGTTTTACATAAAAGGAATTCCTCACACTAATTTTTACAACCCCATCCTCAATTGAAATAAGCGAAGTATCTTTAATCCAGGTCGAAAAGTTCTCGGGCGAAACTTTTTGCTCGATTTCAGCTAGCACGTTTTTCCAAACGTCGTACATCTTTTGACCTCCTTCATTACAGATAATTATAACACCACGCACAGACTTTTCCACAGGTTTTTCTCTATATTTTTTATTGTATAATATATATTTAAATCAACAGAGGTGATTTTTCCACAGGAAACTCATATCCCCTAAAACAAGTGTGGAAAACTTCTTGAAAATTGTGGATAAATGCGCTATACTATAACAAGATTTTGAAAGTAATTAAAATTTAAGGAATAATATGCCAAAACGCACATATCAGCCACACAAGCGTCAACGCAA
>JAEEGL017069277.1_pt1 | contig 12511 bp, 8 predicted proteins | sample 9134231 | NCBI WGS metagenome assembly JAEEGL01 (sample SAMN16246548, study PRJNA631951) | gut metagenome | biome: gut microbiome; feature: rumen; material: fiber-attached | host: Bos | place: Iran: Karaj | collected 2018-10
CCACGAGCATGAACGAAGCGGGATATGCGGTGCTGGATTTTGCTCTACTAATACTTATTATCCTGTCTTCCAGCGGCTGACGCATCACCTCCAGCACACTTCTCGAAAATTCAGGCAATTCGTCAAGAAAGAGGACGCCGTTGTGGGCGAGGGAGATTTCGCCGGGCATGGGGTAGGAGCCGCCACCGACGAGGGCGACGGGCGAGATGGTGTGGTGCGGACTGCGGAAGGGGCGCACGGTCATCAGCGTGGTGCCTTGGGGCAGTTTGCCTGCCACGCTGTGTATCTTGGTGGTCTCGAGGGCCTCGCTCAGCGTGAGTGGCGGCAGGATGGACGGCAGTCGCTTGGCCATCATCGATTTGCCCGAACCGGGACTGCCCACCAGCAGGATATTATGCCCACCGGCACAGGCGACCTCAAAGGCGCGCTTGACGTTCTCCTGTCCCTTGACATCGGCAAAGTCGTAGGGGAAAACGCCCTGTGCCCGGGCAAATTCGGCGCGGGTGTCCACGACAGTGGGCTCCAGGGTGATCATATCATTCAGGAAATCAATCACTTGGGTGAAATTATCCACGCCATAGATGTCCAGATTATTGACCACTGCTGCTTCGAGGGCATTGGCACGAGGCACGATGAAACCGTCCAGTTGCAACTGCCGGGCAAGGATCGCCATGGGCAGGGCTCCCTTGATGGGACGCAGGCTGCCGTCGAGCGAGAGTTCGCCCATGAGCATGTAACGTCCCAGTTTGTCCAGGTTGATTTTCTCGTCGGCAGCGAGGATGCCGATGGCCAGCGGCAGGTCATAGGCCGACCCTTCCTTCTTGATATCGGCGGGTGACATGTTGATGACCACCGACTTGCCAGGGAACTCGATACCAGCCTGCTGGATGGCGCAGCGCACGCGCTCGGCACTCTCCTTGACGGCTGTGTCGGGCAGGCCCATGATCATGAATCCCGACCCCCAATCGACCGTTACCTCGACTTCGACCTTGATGGCATCGATGCCATGTACTGCTGCTGCTATCGTTCTGGCTAACATGAATTTAGGTTAATGGTTAAAAGTTAATGATGAAGGGACTCGGTGACCATCTTGGTAGCGGTGTCCAGATTGGGACCGGAATATAGGATCAGGCCGGTACTATCGGCGACAGCATACCACGGTAATGATGTGATGCCCAGGAGCTGGATGCCTTGCTCAAGGGGACCACCAGGAGCCCAATAGTGGGGCCATTTCTCACCCTGGATGGTCTTGTGCCAGCGCAGGGTATCGCCCTCGGTAAGGATGTCGATGATACGGATTTTCCCTTCCGATTTGTCGTTGAGGGCTTGGAGGTTAGCCACCAGGGTGGAGCGGTCATTCTGCGGGTTAGCCCACATGGACAGCAGCGTCATCCGGTCTGCCAACTTGATTTCCTCAAAATCGCCGTCGTGCTTGACGAGGTTGAGGGTCGTCAGCCGTGGCAGATTCGTTTTCTTTTTCTTCAATTGAGTGGTGATCATCAGGGTGGAGGTGAGCGATTCAGGACGTGCCTCGGCATTGATGCCCTTCAGCATCTTGTTCACTTTGGCCAGGTCGTTGTAGTCGCTGTAATCCACCAGCATGAGTACCGTGGACAGCATGTCGTCGGGGTGCTCGCGCACATATTTCTCGATGGCGGCATCCAGTCGGCTCGGGTTGGGGTCGCTGTAGAAGGCCCTATGCTCGTCGCGGAAGAGCTGCCAGTCCTCGTTCAGGCGGTTGCCCTTGACCTTGAAGGACATGCTCTTGCCGGCATCGTCCTTGACCTTGATGTGGTCCCCGTTGGCGACGACAGCCACTGCCAACATCTCATAGCGATGATTGAGCAGATAGACGATAACGGGCTGTGGTGACTCGCCCTTGAAGGCAAAGTGCCCCTTCTTGTCCACGTCGACCTGCTGCTCGACGATGCCCGAGTCCCCGTGGAAGACCACCGTCACGGCATTGCTCTCGAGGTTGGTGATGTTGCCGTCAATCTTGAAACTGCCACTGTTGCACGAGGTGAGCGCGGCAACCAGGATGAGCAGGAAGAGATAGGTCTGTTTCATACTTCTGTTTCTTGTTATTGAACTGATTGTTTTTCGTACAAAAGAACCGTCCCCTCTGTACGAAAATTAGGGGTCGCGCCAGTCGCCGTGCTGCTTGATGAGGGCAACGAGGCGGTCGATGGCGTCGGCCTCGGGGATGTTCATCTCGATGCACTGCTTGCCCTTGTAGAGGCTGATGCGTCCGGCTGCGGCACCCACGTAGCCGTAGTCGGCATCTGCCATCTCGCCGGGGCCGTTGACGATACACCCCATCACGCCGATCTTGAGGTGCGTCAGGTGGGCTGTTGCCTGCTGCACGCGCTGCACCGTCGATTGCAGGTCAAACATCGTCCTGCCGCAGCCGGGGCACGAGATAAACTCGGTCTTGCTGATGCGCTGGCGTGCTGCCTGCAGGATGGCGAAGGCATAGCGCACGACATCGCCGCGGTTGTAGATGCTGGGGGCTTCGAGCCAGATGCCGTCGGCGCGGCGGTTGAGCATCACGGCGCCCAGGTCGGCTCCCGCCTTGACCTGCAGCCACTCGTTGGAACTGTCGGTATAGGTGTTGCGCACGATGACGGGGCAGTTGATGCCAGCCCGGTCAAGGGCATGGGTCAGCGCCTGCTGTTCGGCGGGAATGTTCTTCCCCACGGGCGTGATGACGAGCACCGTGTCCGAGCGTCCGCGCAGGAACTCGAGCCGCTCTATCGGCGTGGTGACGGGCACCTGCAGGAAGCGCAGCCGTGCCGTGGTGCAGCGGTCCCACTCGCCCAGCGTGAGCAGCGGGAAGGCATTGCGTTCGCCCCTCCAGGACCCCATCGGCACGAGAAAACGGTGCATGCCGTCGATGAGTCCGTCGGCGCTATAGTAGAAGTCGGGCTGCAGCTCGTTGCCGTCCAGTTCATCAGGGCGGTAACTGGCGATGACCACTGGCTGGTGCTGGCCGCCGATGCAGTCGTTGACGGCAACCGTGGCACGCCGCTCGGGGCACAGCAGGTCATAGCCATCGCTGTACTCCCCCTCGATCGGGTCATGTCCGGCACGCTGGTCGATGTAGTCCACCAGCTTGCGGGCTACGGGGATTTCCAGCTCCGGTTCCTCGCTGAGCGAGACGCGGATGGTGTCCCCCAGGCCCTCGGCCATCAGGGCACCGATGCCCACGGCGCTCTTGATGCGTCCGTCCTCGCCGAACCCCGCCTCGGTAACGCCCAGGTGCAATGGGAAATGCATGTCCTCACGGTCCATGGCAGCGACCAGACGGCGCACCGCTTCGACCATGACGACGACATTGGACGCCTTCATCGAGATGACCACGTCGAGGAACTGCTCCTCAACGAAGACGCGCAAGAACTCCATCACACTCTCGACCATGCCCATCGCCGTGTTGCCATAGCGGCTCATGATGCGGTCGCTGAGCGAGCCGTGGTTCACGCCCAGGCGCACCGCCGTGTGGTGTTGGCGGCACAGGGCGATAAAGGGCAGCAGCGCTTCGCGGATGCGGCCCAGCTCGGCGGTGTACTCCTCGTCGGTATATTCCAGCTGCTTGAAGGTGCGTGCTGGGTCCACAAAGTTGCCCGGGTTGATGCGCACGCCCTCGCACACTGCCGCTGCTGCTAGCGCTGCCTGCGGGTTGAAGTGGATGTCGGCGATAAGCGGAATGTCGCATTCCTGGGCACGCAGCACCTGGGAAATCTCACCGATGCTGTTCGCCTGTTTCACGCCCTGGGCTGTGAGACGCACATAGTCGGCCCCGGCATAGGCGATGCGCTGGCATTGTGCCGCACTGGCCTCGATGTCATCGGTGGCGGTGTTGGTCATTGACTGGACGCGTATGGGCCACTCGCTGCCCATAGCAATACCGCCCACATCGACACTGACAGTGGAGCGGCGGTTATAGTTGAAAGGATTCATAGTTTCTTAAGTTTCTAGTTTCTAGTGTCGGGTTGTTTGGTATTTCCTGCCCAATTTATCCGAGCAACCTGATGGTCATCGACACGCACAGGAAACCGACGATGGCGCCTGCCAGCACCTGCCAGATGTCGTGGCGCTTGAGTGCCAGCCGTGCCGAGCCCAGCAGGCCAGCCAAGATGATGCAGATACACAACAGCCAGAACAGGTCAAAGGCGCTGAGTCCCAGCACATGGATCTGATAGACGAGGGCAATGACACCGCCGATGCCTGCCATGTGGGCACTGATTTTCCACTTCAGGTTGATGAGTGCCATGACAAGGACCGTGATTGCCGAGCCCACCATGAACATGACGAACCACTGCGGAGAGTGGCAATAGTACAGGTAATAGGCAGCCACCAGGTAGCACAAGACGGTGAACAGATAGGGGATTAGCCGCTGTTCGCGCACCTCGACATGGAGGTCCTTGACCAGCTTGAAGTGCCGCAGCACGCTCAGGAAGATGAGCGGGAAGATGCAGGTGATGCCCATGCACATGAGCAGCACCGACACGCGCGTGCCGTAGGGTAGCAGGCACAGCACCGAGATCCACAATGCCAGAAAGACGCCATAGGTGGGCATCAGCAGCGGGCTCAGCACCGTGGTCAGGAAGTTAGCAACTCCCGCGATGAATTTATTGATGGTATATCGGTTCATTGAATCAGTATCATAAAGGATAGGAAGTCAAACGCCTGATTGAGCGGGGTCTAAAAGCTTATTTCGCCATCTTGCGGCGCTCCGAACTGCTGGGAATCTTGAGCGACACGCGGTACTTGGCGACGGTGCGGCGTTCCAGCTTGTGGCCCATCGCCTTGAGGCGCTCGCACAGGGCATCATCACTCAGCGGATGAGCCTTGTCCTCGCCCTCGATGAGTTTCTTGAGGTCATCGACGACGGCGTGACGAGAGCCACCGTTGATGTCCTCGCTGAAGAAGGACTTCAGGCTCTTCACGCCCCATCGTGTCTGGACATACTTGTTGCTGATCGCCCTTGACACCACTGAGACGTCCTTGCCGATCATGTCGGCTATCTGCTGCTGTCCCAGTGGTTTAAGGTCGCGTTCGTCACCGCTCATGAAGTAGTCGTTCTGGCACTTGACGATGGCGCTCATGGTATTGAACAAGGTCTCCTGGCGCTGCTTGAGCACCTCGATGAACATGCTGGCACGCTGGTAGGCGTCCTGGATGGTCTTCTTCTCCTTGGCCTCCTTGACGCTCAGGTCACGGCCTCCCTTCTTGTAGCGCTCGTTCATGACGGCATAGCTCTCGCTGATCTGCAGCGTGGGGATGTTGTTGCGCAGGGTCACCGTCATCCTGCCCGTGTCCTCGTCAAGTTCCACGTCAAAGTCGGGCGTCACCTGTTGGTTTGCAAAGGACTGTGACCCGAAGACGTTGCCAGGATAAGGATTCAACCCCCTCCTGATCTGGTGCTTGAAGACCTCCTCGATGCGCTGGGCGCTGACACCCATCTTGCGGGCGATGCTTTCAAAGCGCAGCGCCGCCATGTCGTCAAAGTGTTTCTCGACCATGGTGATGGCAAGGTCGCGGTCCTCGCTCTGTGGTTTGCGTTGCAGCTGCAGCAGGATGCACTCGCGCAGGTCGCGTGCCGCGATGCCCGGCGGATCCAGGGACTGCACGATGTTGAGCACCTCCTCGACCTGCTGTGAGTCAACGTCATAGCCGTCCTTGAACGTCACGTCGTCGGCCACCTGGGTGGTGCTGCGGCGCAGGTAGCCGTCGTCTTCCAGATTACCCACGATGGCATTGGCGATGATGCTTTGTGTCTCGTTGAGTTCCAGCTCGCCCAGTTGGTCGGCAAGAAACTCCTGCATGGTTTTTTCGCTCACAGCAGTCGGGGCATAGTACTCATCGTCACGGCTACGGTTGTTGGCCATGAAGCGGTACCAGGCTACGGTATCGTCGTCACCGCTGTTCTCGCCGATGATGTCATCGCCGCGGTTCTGGTCCTCGCGTTGTGGCGCTTTGTCCTGGTTGCCTTCACCGTCGCCATATCCGTTATCATCGTTGTCCTCGGACTGTTTCTCCAGTGCCTGGATTTCGTTGATCTTGTTGTCGATGAACTCCTCCATCTCGGCATCGTTTTTTTCCAGTATCGTGCCCAGCATGCGCTGTTGCTCCAGCACCATGCGCTGCTGCTGTTTCTGTTCCAGTGTGAGATTCTGTTTAGCCATAATCTTTGGGTTTTTAGCTTTAACCTACAAAGGTAGTAAATTTTTTATTATCACACAACATTGTCCTTTTTCCCCACTGAATAAAGGGCATTTTCCCGTTTTTTTTCATTCGTGTCAGGTAAAATGCTGTAGTGCAGTAGCAGTGACGGGACCTGGGACCAAGCCACTCGGTTTTAATGCGAATTTCACGAATTGCCTCTACAATTAAAAACTACGAATTATACTAGTTTCTTGGCCGTCAGGCCGATTAAAAATCGCGAGACTAATATGATATAGCCTCATTATTTGGTAAGATGAATTATTATGTCTATTTTTGCGCCTTTATTTCGTATGGCCATGGAATCATGGACGACGATAAATGCTTAATTAGCTTGCTATTATATCATTAATATCATTAATTTCATTACGCATCACCAAAACTACTAGTTATGATGACCAAGACATTATGTGTTCTCTCCTTGATGCTGTGCTGTGCAGTATCGGCAATTGCTGTACCTGCTAAGGCAGGTTGGCACACCATCACCCAGAGCGACGGCTCTACCTTGACAGTTCAGACCGTTGGCAATGCCTTCAACAGTGCCATCCTCACCACCGACGGCTTGATGGTCGAGCGGGGCAGAGACGGGGATTTCTACTACATCTCGTCGCTGACTGGCATGACGGCCGTGCGAGCCCACGAGCCAGCGCACCGCAATGCAAGCGAGAAAGCATTTGTTTCGGCCCAGCGCCGTTCCCTGACGTTGCAACCCAAGTCCTACAAGATGCCGACTTCCAAGGGCGGCTTGAGGGCTACTGGCAGCAATGCACAGGCCGATGTGCCTGCCCAGGGCGACCGTGTGATTCCTATCATCCTTGTGGAGTTCCAGGACAGGAAATTTGTCAACACCCGCGAGAAAATCATCGAGTCGATGCTCACTGGCGATGTAAGCGTCGGGCAGTACTTCCATGACCAGTCCAATGGGGTATATCAGCCCAAGTTTGACGTGCACGGCATCTACACGCTGTCACAGAATCGTGAGTACTATGGAGGCCACGAGGGCACGACCAAGGATAAGGGAATCGGCTGGATGGTAACCGAAGCCTGCCAGTTGGCAGCCGACGACGGTGTCTCCTTCAAGCCCTATGACACCAACGATGACTACTATTGTGACGTGGTCATCATCATCTTTGCCGGAGTTGGCGAGGCACAGGCATCTCTGAGTTGCCCCGATGCCATTTGGCCCTGTAACTGGACACTGGAGGCGGCTCAGTATTACAAGAGAGGTGGTAATGGCGCCTTCAGCCCTAGCCCGGGCGACCCCTATGTCAACCACTTTGCTGTGTTCAACGAGCTACACGGCAGCCGCGAGACTAGCAAGACCATCGACGGCATCGGCACGTTTGTCCACGAGTTTGGGCATTGTCTGGGCCTGCCCGACATGTATGCCACCAACAATCAAGACCACTTCGGCATGGGCAGTTGGGACATCATGTGCCAGGGATGCTATGCCAATGATGGCTATTCACCCGTGGGCTACTCGGCCTATGAGAAGGTGTTTATGAATTGGGTAGAATATATTAACCCTGAGCCCAATACCTACTACACGCTGCCCGTGTGGAACCAGAAGAACCAGGACACCGACAAGACCGTGCGCATCGTCAGCGGACTCAACAAGAACGAGTACTTTTTCCTCGAGAACCGCAAACGCGTCGGCTGGGATAGTTTCCTGCCTGGTGAGGGCATCTTGATTACCCATGTCACCTATGATGCCAACCGATGGTCAAGAAACACGGTCAACAACGAGGATATCCAGCTGATTACCATCGTGCCCGCCGACAACAAACTGTCCAGTTATTCCGTGAGTGGTGACACATGGCCCAATGGATTTAAGAATTCCTGGACCGATGAGTCCACGCCGCCTGCACGGCTCTACATGTCGCCTGGTGGTACGATCACGGGCGACGCTGGAATGCTGGGCAAACCAGTGACCGAGATGGTCATTAACCGTGACGGCACGGCAAGCTTCTGGTACATGAAGGAGGAGCACAATTACGAACTGGGCGACGTGAACCACGACGGCAAGCTGAGTATCACTGATGCTACCGTGCTGATTGATGGTCTGTTGACCGACACCAGCAGCATCTGCAACATCTGCGGTGACGTTAACGGTGATGGGAAGATTTCCATTACCGATGTGACTGTCCTCATCGATAGCTTGCTGTCTGGCAACTAATCATCTGGCCGCCAGCCCAACCAAAGCTGATTCTAGCAACTCGGTAAAAGAACCGTGCTATCGCACGGGAAATTAAGCAAATTATGAAATTAAAATTAATAATAATTTTATAATTAATTTGTTTAATTTCCCGCCCGTAGGGCGGTTAAAACTCTTGCAGTTGAATGATACAGATACACCAGTTTTCTTGGGTGTATTGAGGGTTGATTTTCAGGATTCTAGCACGCCGTGCCTGAGGTATCCGCGGTACAGGATGGTCTGGATCAGTCCGCGCAGGGCGAGGAAACTCAGATAGGCGATCCACAGGCGGTTATTGCCCCAGGCCTCGGGCGTGATCCAATAGATGACAAAGAACAGTGACCAGGCGATGCCCGCACTGATGAGCATACCCATCGAGCGCGTCAGGCTGATGAACACGCCGTCCCACACAAAGGCGGCCATGCCGGCAGCAGGAATCAGCGCGCACCACACGCGGTAGTCCATGGCGGCCTCGATGACGCTCTGCTGGTCGGTCAGTAGCCAGAAGGCGACGCGTGGGAAGGAGTAAATCAGCGTGAAGACGGCGGCGACCGCGAGGCCCCAGCCGAACAGCAGCCTGACGCAGCGCCTCATGCGCCCCATGTCCCCCATGCCGTAGTACTTGCCCACGACGGCCTCACCGGCAAAGGCGATGCCGTCCATGAAGTGGCTGTAGAGGGTGAACAGTTGCAATATCAGGGCGTTGACGGCAAGAATCAGGTCACCGCTGCGGGCTCCGATGGAGACAAAGGCAAGGCTCACGGTCATCAGCAGGAAACTGCGCACAAAGATGTCACGGCTCACCTTGAAGTAACGTCCTGCACCCTTGAAGCGCCAAACGCGGCGCCAGTCCAGCACGCCGTTCAGGCGCGGGAACTTGCGCTGCACCGTCAGGGCGGCATAGAGCAGTCCTAGCCATTCGCCCGCCAGCGTGCCCACGGCGATGCCCACAAAGCCCATCTTCAACAGATAGACACAGATGAGGCTGGCGCCGATGTTAAAGACGTTGGTCATGATGGAAATCCACATCGCGCTCTGGGAGTCCTGCATGCCCAGTAGCCACCCCTTGAACGCCATCATCACCAGCACCGGCGGCACGCCCCAGATGCAGATCGTGAAGTAGGTGATAGCCAGCGAGGTAACCTCGGGCGAGGGACCGATGATCCATAGCAGCAACAGCCTGATGGGCCACTGCAAGAGGATGATGAGGCCCGAGATGACGGCAGCCAGCGCCGTAGACTCGCCCAGCAGCTTAGCGCTCTCCTTGAAGTCGCCGCTGCCATAGGTCTGCGCTGTCATGCCCGATGTGCTCATGCGCAGGAACCCGAAGTTCCAGTACACCAGGTTGAACATCATCGCGCCCACTGCCACAGCACCGATAAACACCTTGTCGCCCAGGTGCCCGGCGATGGCGGTATCCACCAGTCCCAGCAGCGGCACCGTGATGTTAGCCACAATCGCCGGCAGCGCAATCCTCAATATTTCCCGATTCATGCCCTCTTTCATGCCTGCAAAGGTACTTTTTTTTCTTAAGAAATGTTTGTTCTTTAGAATTTATACTATATTTGCAGTTGATTTTACAGTAAAATCCAAAGTACTACTTGCGATTTTACTGTAAAATTGCAAGTTAAATCAATAGTTTAAGAGATGATGATTAATCGTATCTATCAATTAAACAGAGAGTTAGACGATAGCATTTTTCTGTTTGGGGCGCGTCAGACAGGAAAGAGTACTGCTTTGCGACAACAGTTTCCTCAAGAAATCTACATAGACTTGCTTGATTCGGATGTGAGGAACAGGTTAGAGCGCCGCCCGTCATTGTTATATGACATGTTGAAAGATAAAGAAGAGGGCACAATTGTCATCATTGATGAAATACCTGAAGTTCCCAAGTTGCTGAATGAAGTCCATCGGCTTATCTCTGAGAATAATCTACGCTTTGTGCTGTGTGGCTCAAGTGCCAGGAAACTTAAGCGCAAGGGCACAAATACGCTCGGTGGCAGAGCATATCCCGTCTATTTCCATCCGTTGGTGAGTGCCGAATTGCCTGATTTTGACCTTGACCGAGCAGTGAATTATGGCATGATACCCTCTCACTACCTTGCCAAGAATCCTGAACGCCGCTTGTCGGCCTACATTGACGTCTATCTCAAGGAGGAAATCAAAGAAGAATCACTGGTAAGAAACCTTTCTGCCTTTCAACGTTTTTTGCAAATCGCTGCCATCTGCAATGGCGAGATCATCAATAACAATAACATAGCCCAGGAATGCGGTGTGAGTGCAACAACCGTCAACTCCTATTTTGACATTTTGGAGGATACCCTCATCGGTTACCGTATCCCAGCATATACTAAGGTAATTCAGCGGCGTTTAGTGCAGGCTCCGCGCTTTTATTTCTTTGACGTGGGTGTTGTCAACCATCTGATGCATCGCAAACTGCTTGTACGAGGAACGCCCGAGTATGGTCATGCTTTTGAGCATCTTGTCATTCAGGAACTTGTGGCCTATATGCACTACACTCATCAAGATGAAAAACTGTCTTATTGGCGTACCTATGCAGGAACTGAAGTCGATGTCATCATTGGTGATGCAAGGCTTGCCATTGAAATTAAGTCGGTTGAGGAAGTTATGCCCAAGCACATTAAAGGACTAAAAGCATTTGGTGAGGAACATCCACAGTGTCGTCGCATCATTGTCTCGCATGACATCTTCTCTCACAGGATCAGCGACATTGAGTGCATCCCTGTCAAGGAATTCTTCAGACGCCTTTGGAATCACGAGTTCGACCCTGCTTAACTGCTTAAAACATTAAACTGAATATTCTGAGAAAACTGATTTCATCCCATGGGAATGTAAAATCAGACTTCTCAGAATATTCAGTTGTTGTCAATTAGAGCGCGGATGCCCTTAGTTTAATTGGCTTCGCCGAGCTAAAGGTTCGCGTAATCCGTAGTCTAATTATCGGTTTAGAAGGGCTTGCCGTCGGTGCCGGTGAAGGACTGGAACAGCGAGTTGGCAAGACTTGACGCACCGATGCGGAAGTACTGGTTGTTCAACCACTTCTCGCCCAGGACTTCCTTGACGATGGTGTAGTACTTCACGGCGTCCTCGGTCGTGCGGATGCCGCCCGATGCCTTGAAGCCCACCATGCGGCCGTGCTGGATGAAGTATTCCTTGATGCACTGGCACATCACATAGGCAGCCTCCAGCGAAGCGCCGGGATAGATCTTGCCCGTAGAGGTCTTGATGAAGTCGCAGCCCGAGTACATCGACAGGATGCTGGCGTTGCGGATAGCCTCGGCAGTCTTGAGATAACCTGTCTCGAGAATGACCTTCAAGGGACGCTCGCCAACGACCTGCTTAATCTCGGCAATCTCATCACACAGTTCCTCGTAGGCTTCATCCCTGAAGTAGCCCACGTTGAGCACAATGTCCACCTCGTCGGCGCCGTCGGCAACGGCTAGGGCGGTCTCGGCAATCTTGGTCTCGATGTGGGCCTGGCTGGAGGGGAAGCAGGCGCTGCACACGGCAACGTCAACGCCCGTCACCTCGAGCGTGCCGCGAACGACAGCGGCAAAGTTGCTATACACGCAGATGGCGGCAACGTTCTTGTACTGGGGATAGTTGTTGTCAAAGTCATTGACCTTCTGCACAAAACGGGCCACGCTGCTCTCGCTGTCCTCGGTGGCGAGGGTCGTCAGGTCAACGCAGTTGAGCAGGAATTGCTGCACCTCGGGGGTGTTGTTCTCGGCGGCGTGCTGGTCGATGATTTCCTGCACGGCGGCAGTCACTGTAGCGTCGTCGATGGTGACGTTGCTCTGGCTGATGGCGGTCATGTACTTGTCCATCGGTTTGTGGTCATGATCGTGATGCTCACATCCGCATCCGCAATGTTCGTGTTCGTGGTTGCTCATAATTTTGATAAAGTATTTATTGGTTAGTAAGTTTTTCGTTATTGATGTGCCGGGTCTTGTCACGTGCGGTCTTCTTGGCGAAGTTGCGCTCCAGCGCCGCATCCAGGTCGATACCCGTCTGGTTGGCGAGGCACATGACCACCCACAGCACGTCGGCCAACTCATCGGCCAGGTCCAGGTC
>JAEEGL011171210.1_pt1 | contig 12510 bp, 10 predicted proteins | sample 9134231 | NCBI WGS metagenome assembly JAEEGL01 (sample SAMN16246548, study PRJNA631951) | gut metagenome | biome: gut microbiome; feature: rumen; material: fiber-attached | host: Bos | place: Iran: Karaj | collected 2018-10
ACAGAAACAAATACAGGAACGATATCAGAAGTAAACCAGAATAAAGCAGGAAGAATTAAAGCAATTACCGGGGTTGCACGGATTAATTCAACAGGAAATTCTATAAATGCAGAAAAAGTTTTTGAATCTGCAGCTATCAGCCCCATAAAAAATCCTATAATTAATGAGATTAAAAATGAAATAATTACACGTAAAAAAGTAAAGGCAAAAGCCTTCCAGAATGCTGCGGTTACGGCAAGTTCCAGAAATCTTTTAATTACCTGATGTGGAAAAGGAAGTATTAGCGGTGCTGCAATTATTGCAGATACCGCATACCATAAAAGGAGAAAAAAGAATGGAGAGATGGCTTTACAAATCCGTATTCTGTTCATTCCTTTTTATTTTTTATAATAAAAACCGTTATCCGGTAGTTTACCACCTATTGAAGAATTTTCACCTTCGAGAAAGAGATTTAACAGGCCTTCAATGGATTTTTTTGCAGAAGCTGCCGGAACATAAGTATAATTTGAAACAGGAATTGCATTTTCAACAACACCTGCCGTAAGACCAAGTTTATGCTTTTCACACAATAATCCTGATGCTGTAGGATTTTTGATTGTCCATTTTACGGCTTTTTCATATTCTGATAGAAATTCTTTTAGTAATTTTGAATTTTCTTTTGCAAAATCAGCACGAACTACCATTACAGAAAGCGGATAGATTTCTTTTTCTCCAGTAAGTTCAAGATATTCTTTCTGAAAATCAAGAGCTGCAATAACCTTTTCTGATTTTGATTTTGCAATTGTTGCAAAAGGTTCAGGAACTACGGCATATTGAATTTTGCCGGAAATAAGTTGTGCTGCAATCTGTGCAGTTGGAATTGAAAAATCCATTGTTACATCAGCTTTTTCACCGGCATATGTCATATTATTTTCTTTAAGAAGATAGCGGAACATATATTCCGGAGTTGCCCCCTGACCTGCAACATACACAGTTTTTCCTTTTAGTTCTGTAAAACGACGAATATTTTCATCTGTTGTAATGAGAGATAGATTTCCCAATCCTACAACGGCACAACATATGATAGATTTGTTTCCGGCATTGTAAACCTTGGCAGCCACATTAACCGGCATGAATCCAATGTCAATTTCGTTCTTAACCATTTTTGGAAGCAAGGCCTGCGGATCAGCAAACTTTTCAAAAGTAAGTCCGGCGCCTGAAACACTTGTGGTATTTTCCATAACATAAGAGGCAGGTACACAGGTTGGGCCGTTCAAAAGCCCAACTCTAACCAGTGTGTTTTGCGCAAATAAGTTAAGAGATATAAGACTTATTACAAGGGATACAAATATTTTTCGTTTCATTTTCAACCTTCTCCAGTTTCACTTTAATTTTACCACTATTACACTCAATTGCAACTGTATTAAAATCTTTTCCTGCATTGGAAAGAAGTTCCATAGAAAGAGGATCTTCAATTTCTTTGCGCAGCAGGCGCTTCATAGGACGAGCTCCCATTGCAGGATTATATCCGTTTTCAATAAGATACTCTTTTGCCTTTGGCTTGAGGCTGATTGTAAGTCCTTTTTCTGCAAGGCGTTCTCCGAGTTCTGCAAGCTGAATGTCGAGAATCTTTGCAACTTCTTTTTTTGTAAGTGCATCAAATACAATTACGTCGTCAATTCGGTTTATAAGTTCCGGGCTAAGAAGTTTTTTAAGTTCGTTCATTGCGCCGGCTTTGATTTCTTCATACGGAATAACACCGTCTACAGTTCCAAAACCAACGCGGCCTTCGTTTGTAATCTGGCGGGCACCGGCATTACTTGTCATAATGATGACAGTATTACGGAAATTTACAGTGTGGCCAAGATTATCTGAAAGCTCACCTTCTTCAAGCAGCTGCAAAAGCAGATTGAAAATGTCAGGATGAGCCTTTTCAATTTCATCCAGCAAAACAACTGAGTATGGATGACGGCGAACTTTTTCTGTAAGTACACCACCCTCTTCGTAACCAACGTATCCGGGAGGTGCTCCGACTAAACGGCTGGCAGTATGCTTTTCCATGTAGTCCGACATATCAATTCTAATCAAAGAATCTTCGCTGCCGAAAAGATATTTTGCAAGTGCCTTGGCAAGCTGAGTTTTTCCGACACCCGTAGGTCCCAGGAATATAAAACTACCGACCGGATGTTTAGGAGATGAAATACCTGCACGTGCACGGCGGATAGCTCCGCTTATTACGCTTACAGCGCTGTTTTGACCGATTACAGTATTGTGAAGTTCGTCTTCCATATGAACAATTCGTTCTGCTTCGGAAGAAGAAAGACGTTCAACAGGAACCCCAGTCATCTCGCTGATAATATGTTCAACATCAGAAACCGTAACACGTTTTGTTCCGCTGTTTCCATTCTGCTTCCACAAATCACTATAAACATTCAGACGACGTTTTAAATCAATAACTTTATCGCGGACTAAAGCTGCACTTTCATAATCCTGATTTTTTACAAGAGCAGTTTTTTCTTCAATCAGCTGGCTGATGTTCTGCTCAAGCTCAGCAAGTTCTGTAGGTCTTGCTTCTTCCTGAATTTTTTTTGCGGCACCGGCTTCATCAAGAATATCAATTGCTTTATCCGGCAAAACCTTCTCCGGGATATAACGGCGGCTGAGCTTTACGATTGCGGGAATTACTGCTTCATCATAAATAACTCTGTGATAATTTTCGTATTTGGTTTTTATTCCATTTAAAATTTCTACAGTCTCATCATCACCAGGCTCTTCCACCTTTACAACCTGGAAACGGCGTTCAAGAGCCAGGTCCTTTTCAATATGGCGTGTATACTCTTTAGTTGTAGTAGCACCGATAATCTGGATTTCTCCACGGGAAAGAGCCGGCTTCATGATATTCGAAGCATCCATAGTTCCTTCCGGACCACCGGCTCCAATGATTGTATGAAGCTCATCAATAAAGAGAATAATGTCTTTATTATCCTGAAGCTCCTTCATCATTTTTTTCATACGCTCTTCAAACTCACCACGGTATTTTGTACCTGCAACAATTGCGGCAAGGTCAAGCGAGAGAATACGTTTATTTAAAAGGCCTTCCGGTACCTTACCTGAGGCAATGTGCTGGGCAAGACCTTCAACAATAGCAGTTTTACCAACACCTGGCTCTCCTGTAAGAACAGGGTTATTTTTTGTACGGCGGGAAAGAATCTGAATTACACGGTGAATTTCTTTATCACGTCCAACAACAGGATCGTCCTTATTTTCGCGGGCAAGCTTTGTAAGGTCGCGGCTGTATTCTGCAAGGAAAGACTGCTTCTGACCGCTGCTGGATTTATCTGCCGGCTGCTTCTTTTCTTTTTTCTCTTCAAAAACACCAAAAAGTCCGCCGCCTGCGTCATCATTCAAAAGCGAGCGGAAAACTGAATCAACAAGGCTTTCTGCATTCTGCTGACGGATTGAAGAACCTACATCAGCCTGAAGCTCCATTACGGTAAAGCGTGTATCCATAATGGTATAGCCTTCTGAGGCGAAGAAATGAGCAGTTACACTTCCTTCATCGCGGATTGCCGCAAGAAGCAGATGCTCAGTACCAATGTAATTATTATGCAAAGCAGAGGATTCAATATCTGCTATATCAATCAAAAACTGATAACGACGGCTCTTTGGAATAGTTTCCAGAGTTGGAGAATGAATGTCGTCACGGAAAAAGGTTTCAATTTCAGCTTCAAGCTTTACAGGATCAAGACCAAGCTCTGTAATTGCATTATAGCCCAGTCCCTCCTTTGATTTTAAGATTGCAAGAACTACGTGTTCTGGTAAAAGCTGTGGACTTCCAATTTTTCTGGCTTCGTCCTGGGCCAGTACCATCAAGATTTTTTTTGCTCTAGGAGACAGGTTTTTCATTAACGATTCCCTCAAAGGCCTGCTGAATTACAATAGTTCTGAGTCTTTTTATCTGCAAAAGCTGGCTGTCTTTGATATCATCCTCAAAGGTAAAGGCAAAATTGTCGCAAAGGTATTTAAGATGACCGTCCTTAACCCGGTAATATAGCCCGTTAAGCTCGGTTTCACTAATACCTTTTACAAGCTTGAGCTGTAAGCCCCATTTTACCGCCGATATAATGCTCACAGCCTCCTCATAGGAAAGAAGCAGCGAGTACATCGCCCGCGCGTAGCTCTGCTTAAAAAAATTCAAGACTACTGTAGGATTATTATCGGCAAAATTCGACCGAATCTTGCGTTCCTTTTTTAAAATAACGCTTACAATTGACTGAATTCCGGCCATCTGATCCAGTTCAGTACCTTCTGCACTGTTATTCGTGCTTATATCAAAGAGACAGTTGGAAAAATCAGCTATCTGCTCGCTTTTAAATACCGGTTTTATCGAAAGTCTCTTTGAATGTACCAGGGAAACAATAGTATCAAACTGGCCTGAAAGCACAACTGAAGGCAAAAATACCCTTACACTGAACTTTAAGCCGCTTCCGCAGTCCTTTATCTGGGAAGTAAGGTAACCGAAATCAATACATGCCGCAAACTGAAGCTTTTCCTGCAGGAATTCATCGGTTTTATAGACCTTTTCCATGGCTTTTTCGCAGTCCAGGCCAGAAACAAAAGAAGAAATTTTAAGATGGTCGTTTCCGTTTACAAGACAGGAAGAGCTTTCATCACCATAATTGATAACCACAGCCCCGCAGTCTTCATCAAGAACGTTTTTATCCCGTAAAATCTGCTTTCCAGGCTCAGAAATCTGAGTCATATCAATAAAACGCCAGTCCGGCGCTGAAGAAAAAGCGTCATATACCAGAGACTGTACGCGGCTTTTATCATCGCCGGTCATTTTTGAGGGAAAAGGAAAGTCAGCAAGGTTACGCACAAGTCTTGCCCGGGTAGAAATTACTATATCATCAAACTTTCCGGGCATTGAAAACCAGACGCTTTCATTTGAAGTTCCGCTTTCCTTACTGCTGTCCGTCTTTCGTTTCCGTGCCATGATTTAATACCTTAAGATAGTCGCGGTACAAGGCCGCCTTTTCGTAATCTTCGGCAGCAACTGCCTCTTCAAGCTTAATCTGCATAGTCATGCGGTCTACGAGTGTTGAACGATAGCCCTTAAGCCGCTTTGGAAGGGAGCCCTTGTATTCTTCTTTAATTCCATAGCTTTCAAGAGTGGCACGGAATTCCTGAGAAAAGGTATAATAGCATTCCGCACAACCGATTCTCTGAGACTTTACTATCTGATCAAAGGTGCAACCGCACACAGAACAACACTTCATTAGTTTTTCCTTAAAATCTCCAGTGGCTTTTCACGACCGGCTTTTCTTGCAGGAATATAAGAAACCAGCACAGAAAGAATCAGAACCGCTACTACTATAAGGATAATCTGAATTCCAAGAATTTCAACCGGAATTTCTGCCAGATAATAGGCCGGATCCATAAGATGAATCTCGCCTCCACCACCCAGAGCGCTGAAAATATTTACAAGTCTTTCCAGTCCATGTACTATCTGATTTGAAAATATCGTAAGAATTATACCGATTGGAAGCCCTATTACAAGCCCCCCCGCCCCGCAGGCAAGAGCAGCCGTAAGAAAGGCGATTGTGATTCCGCGTGGCTTTGCACCTATGCTCTTTAAAATCGCAATTTCCTTCTGTCTTTCCATAACAAGCATAACTATGGCAGAAGAAATATTTACGGTTGCAACAAGTACAATCAGCATCATAACAAAAACCAGCATTACCTTTGTAGAAGAAAAGTTTTCAAACTCGGCTGTGTGAATCTGATCCCAGCGGTAAACGTTAGCATAACGGCCAAAATTGTCGCTAAGCCGTCTTTGAATTGCAACCAGCTCCGGAGAAAAAGCATCTGCAGTTTCAATCATAATATTGAAATTTGCGCTCTCCATTGAAAGTGAGGAATAAGCAGTCTCAAGAGGAATAAATACCCAGAACTGATCCAGCTCCTGATAGCCCGAAGAAACTATTGCGGCTACACTAAAGGAAGTAAGCTTAGGAAGCATTTTATCCCCTGAGGATTTTGTTGTGATTATTCTGAAGGTATCTCCGGCATGAAGCTCCAGATCTTCTGCAAGCTTTTTACCGATTACTGCCGGCGCTTTTTTTCCATCAGAAGGATTTATAAAAGATTTAAGCTCGCCTTCACAAACTTCAAAAAGCTTTTCAAAGGATTTGTTTCTTATAAAGATATCGTTTTCAAGAGCCCGGATTTCAATTCCACTGCGGCCTTTTTTACCGGCGGCGATTGCAGAGATTTCAAGCTCCGGATAAACTCCGGTTACGCCGCGAACCTCGCAGGCTTCTGAAGCATATTCAATAAATCCCTGGGCAGTCTGTATAGAGCTCAGCTTAGGCGCAACATAAGCCTGAATATGAGAAGAAGACAGTCCTATAATTCTCTCGGTCATTCCGTCTATCATACCGTTTGTAATTGAAGTAACAACTACAAGAGGCACAATACTCAAGCCTATGCAGAGAACCGCTCCGAAAAGGCTTTTTCTTGCAATTGATTTTTTTTCGGACTTAGGAAAAATGAGACTCTTTGCAAATTTCAGAGAATAGGAAAAAGTCATTTAAGCCGTCCCTCTACAATACTGAACTGTTTGTCACCCGAAGCCGCAAGCTTCATGTCATGAGTAACAAGAATCAGAGTCTTTTTATATTTATCTGCCATTGAAAAAAGCAGTTCGCCAATTTTCTGGGCATTAGACGGATCCAGATTTCCAGTCGGCTCATCTGCAAGAATAAGGCTTGGGTCATTAATAAGGGCACGGGCAACTGCAACTCTCTGACGCTCTCCGCCAGAAAGCTGAGATGGAAGATGGTCCTTTCTGTCTGCAACTCCGACATCAGCAAGCAGCCCTTCCGCCCTCTCTACAGCCTCCTTTTTTGAAAGGCCCGCAATCAGAGCCGGCATGTAAACATTTTCAAGGGCTGTAAAATCCTTAAGCAGATAATGAAACTGAAAAATCAGACCAAGAAAATGAGAACGGTATTCTGACATCTTTGCTTCGTTCAAAGCAGTTACTTCCCAGGGACCTGCCACAAGGCTGCCGCTTGTAGCATTATCAATTCCGCCGATTATATTAAGGAGAGTACTTTTACCGCTTCCGCTCTGACCAACAATGGCAATCTTAGAACCTTCTTCAACATTAAGGTTCAGGCCTTTAAGCACGACCAGCTTTTCGCTGTCTGTTACATAAACCTTTTCAAGATTTTTGATTGTAAGGATGTTACTCATTATGAAGCACCTCCGAAACTGTCATTTTCAAAACATTTTTACTTGCCGCAAGAGATGCAAGCAAGGGAGAAAGAATTCCAAAAAGTGTAATTGCCACAACCTCGCCCGGGAAAATGCGGGCAGGAATTGAAGCATAAAGATTATAAGAAGAATTTACCTGAACATATTCAAGATTCTGATGATCGGTAATCGCAGTAATAAGATACTGAATTGCATACATCAGCTTTGCCGCACCGGTAAAGACAAGGTCTGTATTAAGGCTTATAAGGATTCCAAGGGCAACTCCGATAAGTGCACCCAGGCTTCCCATTATAAAACCACGCATAATAAAGATTGCCTTAATGCCGCCTCTACGGGCTCCCAGGGCAGAAAGCACGGCGATTTCTGTGCGGCGCTCAAAAACAAGACGGCGCATTCCGTTGTAAATATTGATTGCAACAACCACGAAAATCAGGGCAACGAGAAGCAGCAGCATATTCTTTTCAATGCGCAGGGCTCCAAAGAAGGTACGGTTAAAGCTTCTCCAGGAAAGGATTTCCAGATGAGGAAGTTCTTTTTTAAGAGAAGAGATTGCCCTCAGGTCGCCGTCATATTTTTTAAGCTTTATGCCCCAGATTTTTTTCGCACCTTCTCCAAAATATTTTGAAGCCGCTTCTGTTCCCACAAAGGCATAGCTGCTGTTTATCTCCGCATAACCCGTTGTAAAAATTCCGCGGACTGTAAAAATTCTGTCGGACGAAAAAAGCTCAACGTCACTGCCGCCGCTCATAACTAGCAGGTTTACGGTGCTTCCTAGGCGGACTCCGAGATTTCTCGCCAGCGTACTTCCAAGAATAATTGAATCAGGCTCAGAAAAGTCAAAGCTTCCTGAAAGCATTTTCAGCTGCTTATTAAAGCCCGGGTCATCATAATAAATTTCAGGTCCCGCAGCCCTTATATTTACAGCCTGAGCCCCGCCCTTTTCTCCAGTCATAAGAGCCTGAGCTTCATAAAAAGGAAGGCAGGCTGAAACCTGTTTATTATTCTTACAGGCTGCAAGAAGCAAGGACTCTTCTTTCTCTGATACATTTATCGCCCTAAGATGATAGGAAGACACTTCAAGAATCGCATCAATAAAACTCATCTGAAAGCCGTTCATTACGCTCATAACTACAGTAAGAGTCATAACGCCAAAACAGATTCCAAGAGTTGCAAGAGTTGAAGTTACTGCAGAGCGGCCCTTTCTGTCTACGCGGGCAAAGCGTCTTGAAACTGCCGAAATCCACTGCAGGTTTTTCACAAAATTTTCTTTCATTGTTTTTCTCCCTCAGTGTCTGCAGCTTTATCTCCGACTTCAGTTTTTTCATAAAGCTTAGTTCTTATAAGTTTGCCCTTATTATAGAATTCTTCACGGACACGAAGCTCTTCTTCATAATAAGTTTTTACAGAAAGGTTTTCATCAAAATAAACATAGCTGACATAATTTCCTTTTTCAGCCGTATATTTATTCTGCATTTTCAAAAGACCCTTCTCATAATATTTTAAGTCAGGAGGTATTTTATCCTTTTCCTTTTTATCTGTATTCCAGTTGTCATTATACTGATATTCATACTTTCGCGTAAAAGGAGAAGTCTTGTTTTTATAATCTGAATCCTTGTAAAAATATTCAGTCTGTTCATCTGCAAGTACGCGGTTCTCTTCATCGTACTTCCACTTTCTTTCCATTACTATGTATTGCTTGTCATCCTTTAAGGCATATTTTTTTGTAAGAGCTGGATAAGCACCTGCATTGTAAGAAACCTTTTCATAGCTTGTTTCAGTAAATATTTCTTTCTGATTTATTTTTCCACTTTCTTCTGAATACTTATACTGCTCAGTCTTTAATTTTTTAGCACTGTCAGCAGATTTAATTGTCCATTCTTCTTTTTTTACAAGCTGATATTCTGGATTATAAAAATTTCTCATTACATTTCCATCAGCCGAATGAATCATTACATAGCCGTCATCTGTTTTCTGAGGAGCAAGAATCTCGTTCTGGAATTCATAAAAACGAAGCTGATTATTTTTTCCTCTTAGAATCTGTCCCTGTATCTGTTCTTCAAAAAAGAGTTCTACAGGGCTCTTCTCTTCGACTTCAGAATTTTCAACAGGCTCTGTCCCAGAATCAGATTCAGCCTCAGAATCAGACTCGGCCACATCTCCACTTTCCGCTTCTGTAGCTACATCAGTTTCCAGTCCTTCAAAATCATCAGCTTCTTCCTGTTGATATTCCGAACGGGACTCTTCCATTTTTGCAAGCTCCTGGGCAATGCGCTCTTCTTCAAGCTTCATAAGAAGAGAATCAACCCAGGAAGCATCATCTTCTGCAGGATTGTAAAAGACTTCAGGATTTTCCTTTACATTATTTTCTTCTGTTTCACCTTCAGTTACAGTCTGACCTTCTGCAGCCACTGTCTTTTTCTTACAGGAAACAAGCAGCAGCAGAGTCACAAAACAGAGTATAAAGAGAAGACTTTTATGTATTGCAAAAAGGCCTTTTATCATTAATTCTTTTAATCCTGTATTGAAACAAAATCATTAATATATTTTTCTGCATCAAAAGGGGCAATATTATCATAGCCCTCTCCGGTACAGATATAGGCAACCGGAAGTCCAAGCTCACGGCCAATGGAAACGGCAACACCGCCTTTAGCGGTTGAATCATATTTTGTCATGATGATTGCATCAAGCTTAACTGCCTCATGAAAAACCTCGGCCTGGCGCAGGGCATTCTGACCTGTAGTTGCATCAATTACAAGAATCTTTTTATAGCAGCCCTCATCTGCCTTTTGAGAACAGGTGCGGTCAATTTTCTGAAGCTCGCGGACAAGGTTTTCTTTATTATGAAGACGGCCCGCTGTATCTGCAATTACTACTCCAGGACCAGTTGCCTTAAGGGCATCTGCCGCATCAAAAACAACTGCAGAAGGATCTGAACCATGCTGATGACTTACAACACGAACTCCAAGTCGCTCGCCATGAAGGGCCAGCTGTTCAATTGCTGCAGCACGGAAGGTATCGGCACTGGCAAGCACAATATTTTCAACGCCATTATTCTTAAAGTATTTTGCAAGCTTTGCAGCAGTTGTAGTTTTTCCAACTCCGTTAACTCCCAGCATCATCCAGACATTCTGACGGCCTGCCTCAGGCATAAGGGAAAGAGAACGGACATCTTTTATCAGAAGCTCCTTAAGCTTTGCGATAATACCTTCCTGGTCACGGATTTTTTCCTTATCGCAGATATCTTCAAGCTGGTCAACTAATTCAAAGGCTGTTTTTGCACCGATATCTCCTTCAACAAGCATATCAGTAAGCTCTTCAAAAAAATCTTCATTTATTGTGCTGCTTTTTGAAAAAAGCGATTTCAGTTTTTCACTAAAAGACTGTTTCATTTTTCTGCTCCATCAGTTTGAGTTTTATTTTCACTTGTATTTTCTTCATCACCGCCCTCTGTCTTTTCCGGCGGCTGGTAATATTCATATTCAGATAAATCTCCGGCCCTTGCATTCTGAGGAAGAACTGAGTTTGCCGCAATAAGATAACGCACAAGCTCATAGCCCCAGAGCACACCACAGCTTATTGAAATAATTCTGGTTACATTTGTTGCATCCTGCCATTTTTTTGCAGTTTCATAATCGGTCTGATCATTAGTATAAAGATTTATATAATTCTTATAATTTCCATAGGTATAAAACATAGGAATCAGAGAAGCAATAAAAATACTGTAAGAGCCATACATGATTTTTCTTCTCTTATCAATATAAGACATTCTGTCCATAGGCTTTGGTTTGATTGTAACATAAGAGCCGTCAAAGGTAAGTCTTTTTGGAATATAGAAGAAGGCAGTTTCTCCATCCTCAGATATAAACTCACCAAGGATTTCTTTTCCGTTTATTGCAATCTGAGATTTTGTTCCATTCACCTCAAGGGCGCGTTCTCCGTTCATAAGAATCTGGCCCGCAATCGGCTTTCGCAAGCCCACCTGAATATAACCCTTTTTCGGTTTTTCAAGATTTACTTCAATTCTGTAATTCTTATTGCCTTCAAAGGAATAGGTTGTTCCGGCATTTTTATAGCCTTCAGCAACAAACTGAATTGTGTGAATTCCCGAATCAACAATAAGCTTTCCGTTTTCAATTTTCTGAAGCGTATCATCAATAAAAACATTTACATTGCCGGCTACTTCCTCAGGTCCGATTACCAGCTCCAGCTGAACCGGAAGAGAATTGGCAAGCATAGGAACCAGCTGCATTGCAATACTTGTTGTTACCACTTCCATATCCTGAACAGAACCTACCTCGGCAACTGAACCGATTTTTCTTCCACCCGGATAAGCATACATATCAACATAAACTGAAATATAATCACCATACTTTGAAAATTGACCTGTAAGCAGAGTATTGATTCCGGCATTTACAACATTTTTCTGATAGACTGCATCGGTTACAGGAAGCTCCTTCATTTCCTTTGAAGGCTCATAAAGTCTTGTATAATCATCCTGATAAAATTTAATTTCTTCCTTGAGAATCAGACTTTCATCTTTTACAAAGATTTTCCTGAAGAGATTTTTAAATCTTAAAAGCTCTGAGTCTCCGCTGGTCTGCTCTGCATTTCCAGCTTCCACCTCTGCCATTTTTCTTTCATTTTCTTCAAGGGCTTTTTTGAGTTCTTTAAGGTTTGCGTCTATTTTCTTCTGGATATCTCTGATTTTTTTATTCTCATCTTTGATTGAAGTCTTGAGCTTAAAATCTGAATAATTACTGAGAACTAAAGAATCGCGTTTTTTATATTCAGCGGAAAGCTGGAGAAAGAGAGACTGTCTTTCTGTGCGGAGCTTATACTTTGTTCTTTCAAGCTGTTCATCCGGATAAACATTTCTTACAACTGCTTCGCCAATTTTTTCAAGTATATCTGATGGAAGCAGCTCCGAGGTCTTTTCGTTAACCGCGTCAGAATTAAGCCCTGCATCCGCAGTAAATTTCTGAGCGGCAACAACCCACTTACCGTCCTCGCAAAAGAGCGGTAAGCAAAGGCCAAAGGCAGAGAGAAGCATTATAAGGATTAAGGAACTAAACCTCTTCGTCATCATCCCCCGAGCCATCCATTGGAAGGCCCTTCCATTTTGCAACAAGGTATGCGTTCATAAAATCATCAAGGTCTCCGTCCATTACAGCCTGAATATTTCCAACTGAATAACGGGTACGGTGATCCTTAACCATAGTGTATGGACAGAATACATAAGAGCGGATCTGA
>JAEEGL011513173.1_pt1 | contig 12510 bp, 11 predicted proteins | sample 9134231 | NCBI WGS metagenome assembly JAEEGL01 (sample SAMN16246548, study PRJNA631951) | gut metagenome | biome: gut microbiome; feature: rumen; material: fiber-attached | host: Bos | place: Iran: Karaj | collected 2018-10
AGAAGGTAAAACAATCCTTGTCACTGGTGCAGCATCCGGCATTGGAAAAGCAACTGCTATAAAATGTGCCGAGATGGGGGCCAAGGTCATCCTTGTAGACTTGAATGAACATGGCTTGAAGGACTCAATGGCTCTCATTTCAAGAGATGATACAGAGTATCGTGCCTTGGATTTGACAGACCTTGATAAACTGATTGAGATGGTTGGCTCTTTGCCTAAACTGGATGGCGTAGCAAGTAATGCAGGTATTGTCTTGTCATTGCTTGCAAAGTTCAGCGAGCCAAAGGATATGGAACGTATTTTCAAGATTAATACGTTTTCGCATATCAACCTCATTCAACAGTTGATTTCTCAAAAGAAGCTAAATAAAGGTGCTTCTATTGTGTTTACATCATCTATGTCTGGTGTATATTGTGGTTTGGCTGGTGGCTCTTTATATGGTGCCACTAAGTCTGCCGTTTTAGGTTATACGAAGGCTCTTGCTATTGAACTTGCTCCACGTGGAATACGTGTGAATACCATTCACCCAGGTATGATTGAAACTCCATTGACCAATGGTACGGCTCTTTCAAAAGAACTTTTGGAAGAGGATGCCAAGAGCTATCCATTAGGACGTTATGGTAAGCCTGAAGAGATTGCCTACTCGATAGTTTACTTGCTCTCTGATGCTACAGTATGGATGACTGGTACACAACTGTTAATTGATGGTGGTTATTCTGTAAAGTAAGAAAAGATGGAAGCATTTATAAAAGCATTATCATATTATCTACCGGAGAAGGTTGTCACCAATGAGCAATTGGTAGAAGAGTTCCCTGAATGGAGCGTTGAGAAGATTGCTAAGAAGGTGGGTATTAATGAAAGACATATTGCCGCAGAGGATGAAACTGCTGGTGATATGGCTTTCAAAGCAGCAGAGAAACTTATAGCCGAGAATGTAATTGACAGGAGTACAATAGATTTTGTGCTACTTTGTACTCAGAGTCCTGACTATTTCTTGCCAAGTACATCCTGCATCATCCAGAGTAAGCTGGGACTGCCGACAAAATGTGGTGCTTTCGATTTTAATCTCGGATGTTCAGGCTATGAATATGGTCTTGCTGTAGCGAAAGGTTTAATTATTGGAGGTATCGCAAAAAATATCCTCCTGCTGACTGCTGAAACATATAATAAGCACATTCATCCAAAAGATAAAGGAAATCGTACTATCTTTGGTGATGGTTCTTCGGCATCTCTGATCTCAACAGAGGGTTTTGCTAAGATAGGTGAATTTGTACTCGGTTCAGATGGTAGCGGTTACGACAGGTTGATTCATAAGACCGGCGCCATGCGACATTATCAGGCTTTGAATGATTTGCATGATGATGAGAATGGCAATCCGTTGTCAAGTGACCATTTATTTATGGATGGAAAGGCTATTTTTGATTTTACATCAGATATAGTGCCTCCAATGATTGAGGAAACATTGGCTAAACATCAGTTAACAATGGATGATGTGGATTTGTATGTGTTCCATCAGGCAAACAAGTATATGATTAACTATCTTCGCAAGTTGATGAGTATTGATAAGGATAAGTTCTATGTTTTTATGGAAACCGTTGGAAATACAGTATCTTCAACAATCCCCATTGCACTTTGTGAGGCACAAAAAGAAGGAAAATTAAAGGGTAATGTGGTTCTTGCTGGTTTTGGCGTAGGGCTTTCATACGGTGCTACAGTTCTTAAAATAAAAAGTTGATAATAAATAATAATGAATATACCTTTTTTGTCTTTGCAAGAAGTTACAGCTCTTCATGGAGCTGAGATTAACGAAGCTGTTACCCGTGTTGTAAACGGAGGCTGGTATCTCCAAGGTAAGGAGAACGAGAAGTTTGAGGCTAATTATGCCAAGTTTATAGGAACCAAGTTTTGTATTGGTTGTGCCAATGGTCTAGATGCCCTCATCTGGATCTTCCGTGCATATATTGAGATGGGCGTGATGAAGCCGGGTGATGAGGTGATAGTGCCTGCTAATACGTATATTGCCACTATTCTTGCTATTACGGAGAATGGGTTGGTGCCGGTGCTGTGTGAGCCTAAAGCCAATACGCTGGAGATTGATGATGACCTGATTGAAGGGCTGATTACTCCCAAGACCAAGGCCATTGCCATTGTGCATTTGTATGGACGGAATGCCTATACGGACAAGATTGGGGCATTGTGCAAGAAGTACGATTTGAAATTGATTGAAGATAATGCACAAGCACATGGCTGCAAGCATACTGATGGTCGTGTAACAGGTAGCATCGGTGATGCTGCTGGTCATAGCTTCTATCCGGGTAAGAATCTTGGTGCACTTGGTGATGGTGGTGCTGTAACCACCAATGATCCAGAACTGGCAGCAGCAGTACGTGCTTTAGCCAATTATGGCTCGCAGAAGAAGTATGTGTTCAAGTACACTGGCCGTAACAGTCGTCTGGATGAAATACAAGCAGCTGTATTGGATGTGAAGTTGAAGTATCTGGTTGAAGATAATGCTCATCGTAAAGAGGGTGCTCACTACTATTATGAGCATATCAATAATCCTCTTGTTTCTCTACCAGATTTGCTACCTGATGAGCAGAACGCCTATCACCTATTCCCAATCTTGGTAGCTGATGGTAAGCGTGATGCGATACATGATTATCTGGAAAAGAACGGCGTGGGTACAGTTTGCCATTATCCTATTGCTCCGCATAAACAGGAATGCTATGCAAAGGAAAAGTGGAATATTCCTCAGTTAAGCTTGCCTATTACAGAGATGATTGCTGATGAAGAATTGAGCCTGCCTATTGGACCGGCAATTTCCATCGAAGAGGTCGCCCAGATTGTAGATTTGATCAATAAGTTTAAGTGATGGCTGAAAAAAAAGTTATTTGGTTGGTTTGTAATAATGTGCAACCTCCAGAAATTGACACGCATCTTCGACATCAGAAATTTGCAAAATTCTTGAAAGAAGATGGATATAAGGTGTATATCATTGGAGCTAGTTATCTACATTATAGTAAGAAGAATTTAATAGAAGGGAGTGAAGCTTATATAGAAAAACATTATCCTGATTTAAATTATTTTTTTATTAGGGTTTCATCTTATTCAAAAAATACTGGTGTAAAAAGATTCTATTCAAATTTCCAATTCGCTTGGCGTTTATACCTATTAAGAAAAGAGTTACCTACACCGGATATCATTCTTCATAATACAAGAATTCCATGTGATGTACCTATTTATTGGACTGCAAAGAGTTTAAAAGCTACTTATATAACAGAAACTTGGGATTTATGGCCATATGGATTTGTGACGACCGGGATACTTAAGGAAAAAGGGCTTCTAATAAGAATTCTGTACGGGGTCGAGAAGTATATTTATTCGCGTGCTAAATGCAACATTTTTACCTTGGCAGGCTGCAAGCAATATATAATAGATCACAAATGGGATAAGAATCATGGCGGACCTATTGATTTGAATAACGTTTATTACATCAATAATGGTATTGATCTTAATGATTTTGATAGCTTCAAAGCAAAATACCAGTTAGATATACCAGAGCTTAATGATCCTCATACTTTTAAAATAATCTATTTAGGCTCGGTAAGCTATGCAAATGGTGTTGACCAAATATTAGAAACCGCCAAATTGTTCAAAGATAATTCCAAGGTAACATTTCTGATATTCGGTGATGGTACAGAACGTGATGTGTTAGAAACAAAGGTCAAAAACGAACATATTGACAATGTTCATTTCTTGAATAAATGGGTTGAGATTAAGTATGTACCATACATTGTTTCATGTGCAGACGTTAATCTGTTAAATTACACTAGAACTGGTGAAATGAAATATGGTGGAAGTCAAGGGAAACTATTCCAATATCTAGCAGCAGGGAAACCTATAGTATCCAACAATATTATTGGATATGACATAGTTCGCCATTATGGGGCAGGAATATCTGAGGATATCACTACACCACAACAATACAAAGACATTTTGTGCTCCCTGATGGATGATAAAGATGCATATAACCGTATGTGTAAAGCAGCTAAGGAGGCTGCCAAGGATTTTGATTTTAGGAATCTTTATAATAAATTTAGCGCTATCTTGAAAGAGCTATAACGGTTATGTATAGGCATTTTTTTAAGCGTTTCCTGGATATTATATTATCCTTAATAATTATACTTGTCTTATCACCTGTCTATATCATCATTGCTGTGTGCGTCAGGATATGGATGGGTAGTCCTATCCTTTTCTCCCAGGAACGTATAGGTAAGGACGAGAAAATCTTCAAAATGTACAAGTTCCGCTCAATGACTAATGCACGGGATGCCAATGGAGATCTATTGCCTGAAAAGGAACGTCTGCCTAAATTCGGCATTTTCTTGCGCTCAAGTTCGTTGGACGAGTTGCCGGAGCTATTTGCCATATTGATGGGGCATATGTCGTTCGTGGGACCTCGGCCATTGCGTTCGGTGGATCTTCCATATTTTAAAAAAGAAGAGCGGGTAAGACATAAAGTTAGAGGTGGTTTGGTTCCACCTGACAGCCTCTCGCTTCGTACCATTACCACATATGAAGAACAATTCGAATATGAGGTGTATTATGCTAACCATGTGTCATTGTGGTTAGACATAAAGGTGATATTTACGACTTTCGTAATCCTCTTCAAACGCGTGGAGGACAACTATGGCACAGATGATCGACCACACTTGAAAGAATACAGAATAAATCAACAAAATAACAAGTGAATATGTTGAATACTATAAAGCAACTTATCAAACAAAACGGCACACCGTTCTATTTGTTTGACGAGACGGGATTTGTAGATAATTATAAGAAACTGGAAAACACATTCAAGGCAATCTATCCTGAATACCAGATTTCTTATTCGTATAAAACCAACTATACGCCATACGTGTGCCAACTGGTAAAATCACTGGGTGGCTATGCTGAGGTGGTCAGTGATATGGAGTATACGTTGGCCAAGAAGATTGGTTATGCCAATAGTCAGATAGTGTATAATGGACCCTCCAAGGGGGATGAGATGTATGAGCATCTGGAGAATCATGGCATCCTGAATATTGACTCTCTGGATGAAGCAAAGCGTGTTGTGGCATATTGCAATAATAATGTGGGAAAGCAATATACATGTGGCGTTAGAATAAATATGGATTTGGGAGCTAACTTCATTAGCCGTTTTGGTATGGTGGATGATAGCCCTGAACTCTTGGAAACTGTTCGTATAATCAAACAAACAGCTAATCTTCAGTTGGTAGGCATTCACTGCCATATCAGTCGTTGTCGTGGAGTTGCGGCTTGGGCTCAACGTGCTCAAATTATGATTGCAATGGCTGATAAGTACATAGAAGGCACACCAGAATATATCAGCCTCGGTAGTGGCATGTTTGCAGATATGCCTGAATTCTTGAAAGAGCAGTTTGGTGGTGATTCTGTGCCCACATACGATGATTATGCGGAAGTTACCATTCAACCCTTTGCAGAGCATTATAAGAATCGCGAGAAGAAACCAATCCTTTTCACGGAACCAGGAACAACAGTAGTGGCTCGCTATCTGAACTTTGCAAGCAAAGTGTTGAGCATAAAGGAAATCCGTGGGCGCCATATCGCCAATATGGATGGTGATTATCATAACCTAGGTGAGATCTGCACCATGAAGAAACTACCTGTTACAGTTATCCCTGGTGGTAACGAGCAGGAAACTTACACTAACCTGGATGTAATGGGCTTTACCTGTTTGGAACAGGATGTGATGGCTCCCGACTTTGAGCAGCCCATTGCAGTTGACGATGTTCTTGTGTTCTATAATGTGGGTGGTTATTCTGTGGTATATAAGCCTCAGTTCATTAAGCCACAAAGTGCTATGTTCGTATTGCGTGCTAATGGAGAAGTGAAGCAGATTATGCGAGCAGAGACCTTTGATGATATATTCGGAAAATTCAGTTTTGATTTTTAAGTCATGAGAGATATTACTGTATTAAGCACAGCCTGTGGCGCTTTCTTTATGCCAGGTTTTTTTAGATGCCTGAAGCATAATCATGAGCGTAATATCACTATCATAGGCGCAGATTTGAGTAATGATGCTACCCAGCAATTGCTTTTTGTGGATAAGTATTATCAGGTCCCAAGATATACTGATCCCACATATGTGGACGTTCTTTTGGATATCTGTAAAAAAGAAAATGTGGACGTATTCTTTCCCCATATTTCCATGGAGCTCCCCTATATCTTAGAGCGTATTAAAGACTTCCATAAGCTGGGGGTAAAGGTGGCTATTTCAGATAGTGAGACGCTTAATACAGCTAATAGTAAGTATCAGCTCTATGAGTTTATGAGGGCAAAGGACTTGACCGTTCCTCGTTATTTCCTTGTAAACTCATCCAAAATCCTCCGTTCTAGGATTGCGGAACTTGGTTATCCTCAAAAGCCTGTTGTTGTGAAGATGACTGAGAACAGTGGTAGCCGTGGAGTGCGCATTGTTAGGGCAGACCTTTCAAAGAGCGATTTGTTTATGCATGACAAACCTTCATCCATGAATGTCACATTGGATGAAATGTGTGAGATTATTGATGAGTGCAACCCAGTGCCAGAGATGATGGCAATGGAGTTTTTACCTGGAGTAGAATATACGGTAGATTTGCTGGCAGATAACGGAAAGACGCTTTTTATAGCTGGCCGTAGAAACACAACAAGTTCGTTGAGTATAGCTCAGACTTCAGTAGTTGAAAAGAAAGAGAGTGCATATAAGCTTTGCAAAGATATTGTTAGGGAGCTGAATCTGGATGGTAACATAGGTTTTGACTTTATGCTCGATGATAATGATACGCCTTGGCTGACAGACTTGAATCCGAGAGTGACAGCAACGATTATCCTTTATGCGGGAGCAGGTATGAACTTCCCGTATTTAAGAGTAAAACAATTATTGGGTGAAGAATTACCAAGAATAGAATTAAAATACGGCACTAAGTTGGTTCGCAAATATTGGGACGTGTTGTATAATGATAATGGAATTATTGAAATCTAATGGAGAAGTTATTATTTACAGGGGGAACAGGATTCCTTGGTAGAAACGTTAGACCAATATTAGATCAACGTTATGAGGTAACCACATGTGGTATAACTTCAGATGATATGATAAAGGCAAATCTGGCAAAGGAGGTTCCAGAGTTGCCCCTAAAATATGATATAGTATTGCATGCTTGCGGAAAGGCCCATATGGTTCCAAAAACGGAGGCTGAAAAACAGGCTTTTTATGATGTGAATTATACGGGAACCATTCATCTCTGTGATGCATTAGAGAAAGTGGGCGTACCTAAAGTTCTTATTTTCATCTCTACTATGAGTGTATACGGTGATGTTGCTGGAAATAATTCCACGGAAGAAACACCACTTAGAGGGGATTCTCCATATGCTGATAGTAAGATAAAAGCAGAGCAATATCTCACAGAATGGTGTGATAAACATGGCGTGACGCTTGGGATTCTCAGACCTTCATTGCTTGCAGGAGTTGGAGCCCCCGGTAATTTGGGCGCTATGGTAAATGGTATAAAAACAGGAAAGTATCTGAGTATTGCAGGCGGTAAAGCAAGGAAAAGCATTTTGATGGCTGAGGATATCGCAAATCTAGTTCCTCTGGTTGCTAAAAAGGGTGGTATTTATAATGTGTGTGATGACAATAATCCGTCTTTTGGCGAATTGGAGGAAAGTATTGCCAAACAATTAGGTAAAAGAAAACCGATTTCTATTCCTTATTGGATGGCAAAATGCCTTGCTTTAGTGGGAGATGTCTTTAGTTTCTTCCCTATCAATTCAGCAAGACTGAGGAAGATAGTCACTTCCGATACATGGAGTAACGAGAAGGCTAAGAGAGAACTTGGTTGGTCACCGATGGATGTTTTAAAGAATTATAAGATATAAATTATATGAAGTATTTAATAGTTGTTGCCCATCCGGATGATGAGGTTTTAGGGTGCGGTGCATCCGTTTATAAGTGGACAAAGAAAGGGGATACTGTAGATCTTTGCATTATGTGTGCGGAAGCAAAAGCGCGAGCATTCCGTCCAGATGATAAGGAGTTGGATGATGATACTCATGCAGCATTGAATTTCCTTGGAGTAAACAAAGAGTACGAGGGAAAATTCCCGAATATTGAGATGAATACTGTCCCGCATCTTCAGCTGGTGCAACATATAGAGGCGGCTATCAAGGAGAGCGAACCGGACATAGTGATTACCCATCATCCTGCAGACACGAACAATGATCATCTGCAAACTTCGATGGCTTGTCAAGAGGCAATCCGTTTGGCACAACGTCAGCCTTCGGTGAAGCCGCTGAAGGAATTTTGGTATATGGAGGTGCCCAGTTGCACGGAGTGGGCTATCAATAGTGCGATGAAGATGTTTACCCCTAATTGCTATGTTGAAGTGGGGCCGGATGGTGTACAGGCAAAGGTGAAGGCTTTGAGCATGTATCGTGGTGTGATGCGGCCATATCCGCACCCGAGAAGTGAAGCATATATTACCGGGCTTGCTGCCTACCGTGGTAGTCAGTTCCAATTGGATTATGCAGAAGCATTTGAAATCGTTTTGAGAAAGTATTAAGATGAAAATTTCACAAGCACTACTTGATAATCTAACTGAGAAAGCCAAGGCTTCGACGAGGTTACGTATGAACATGGACCTGCGCAACTCTGAAGCAGATAAAAGCCAGAGAATGCTTAACGCTATAGAGCCGGGCTCAGATGTGCCTATTCACAGGCATCGTAATAGCTCTGAAACTGTAGTGTGCTTGCGTGGAAGGCTGGTAGAGGAGTTTTATGATGAACTGGAACGGACCTGTACCGATAGAATTGAGCTCAGTCCGAACGGGCCTGTGGTGGCTTTAAACATTCCACAAGGCCAGTGGCATACAGTTCGATCTTTAGAAAGCGGTACTGTCATTCTTGAGTGCAAGGATGGGCGGTATGAGCCAATAGGCCAGAACGATATTCTTGCGTTATGAATTTGAAAAATGAAACTGCAGTATTCTATGTAAAAATGAACTGTAGAAGAATTTGCGAGTTTATTATGATTTGAAAGACGACTCATGAGAATTATCCTTTAATGAATAAAAAGCACACAATCAGCATAATAATAAGACAATATTTCAGTAAGAATGTAATGCCATATTGGTGCATTCTGTTGCTGGATACTGTAATTATATTCTTTTCCTGCCTGTTTACATATTGGGTAAGCAAGAGGACGGGAACGATGTACGATAATCGTTTTGCTGTTTTTTATACTGCTCTATTGTATTCTGGACTCAGTTGGGTGGGCGCTCGTGTGTTCAAGACTTATGCAGGAGTTGTCCGCTATAGTAGTTTTGTCGATTTGCTCAAGGTTGCGTATGCAAATTCTATTACTCTGGTTCTGGCATTAGTATGTTCTATCATTTTTAGAAGAACTGGCGTTGTCGCTCTTTCAGCCTTAACTCCATTAGAAACCGCTTCCGCGATAGCTATTGCGACACTCCTAATGTGGGCTTTAAGGATAATTGTGAAGATTCTTTTCGATGCTTCGAGTGCAAAAAATGAATCTGCTAGAGCTATTATTTATGGTGCGTTAACTGGTGGTATAGGAGTAGCAAAGAATATAAGGGCACAGAATCCTCGTCAGTTTGAGTTGTGTGGGTTTATCACTCACGACCGCCGGATGAGGGATATGAGATTGATGGGAGTGCCGGTTTATACTCTTGAAGATGATATTGCCTCAATAATAGAAAAGGAGAACATTCAGGCGGTACTTGTTAGTCCGCTTCGTGTAGAGGAGTTCAGGAAAAACCAGAAGCTACAAGACATTTTCATAGGGGCTGGCTGTAAAATCTTCATGGCTCAGGAGGCAAAGGAAGCGAGCGTCAAAAATGGTGAACTCAGCGATGAAGAGGTTGAGAACATGCAACTGCACGAAGTGAGTGTAGAAGATTTGCTGCCAAGGCAAGAAATCAAAGTAGATATGGATTCGGTAGGGGAGCTATTGACAGGTCATAGAGTCCTAATTACTGGTTCTGCGGGATCTATAGGTATGGAGATGGTAAAGCAAGTAGCAGAATTCAAGCCTTCTAAATTGATGCTGATTGACCAGGCAGAAACTCCACAGCACGATGTTGAACTGATGATGGCTAGGGATTTCCCTGAGATTGATTGTGAGGTAGTGGTGACAAGCATCAGTAGAAAAACCAGAATGGAATATATCTTCGAATCCTTTAGGCCTGATTATGTGTTCCATGCAGCTGCATACAAGCACGTCCCTATGATGGAGAAGAACCCAAGTGAGGCGGTAATGAACAACATCAGTGGAACAAAGATTATTGCAGATCTGAGTGTGAAATATGGGGTGAAGAAGTTCGTGATGATTTCTACAGACAAAGCTGTGAACCCAACGAACGTGATGGGATGCTCGAAGAGGATATGTGAGATTTATGTACAGAGTCTGAATAGAAAACTACAGTCAGAGGCAGAAAAGGCTGGCTCTACAGATTATACGCAATTCGTAACAACCAGATTTGGAAATGTCCTTGGTTCTAACGGTTCTGTGATTCCTTTATTTCGAGAACAGATTAAACGAGGTGGGCCGGTAACAGTAACAGATGAGCGGATTGTCAGGTTCTTTATGTTAATCCCAGAAGCTTGTAAGCTTGTATTGGAAGCAGGAACCAAGGGACATGGGGGAGAAATCTTTGTGTTTGATATGGGTGAACCGGTGAAGATCGCAGATCTTGCAAAGAGGATGATAGCATTGTCTGGGGCAAAGAATGTTGAGATAAAGTACACTGGTTTGCGTGAAGGCGAGAAACTTTATGAGGAAGTGCTGAATGATTTGGAAGGTACAAAGCCCTCATTCCATGATAAGATTAGGATTGCCAGTGTCCGTGAGTATGACTATGAGGAAGTGAATCGAGACATTGAGGAATTGATAGATATGGCTAAACGGTATGACAATATGGTTACCGTGAAGAAGATGAAACAGATTGTGCCAGAATATAAGAGTAATAATTCAGTTTACGAAGTTCTGGATAAAGCATGATAATCGATAAGATTCTCTTAAATACGGTTTCTGATCAAGCAAAGGCTTCGCCAAGACTCCGGATGAATTATAATTTTCATCAAAGCCTTGATGAGAAGTGCCATAGGTTCTTGAATGCAGTGGAACCAGGAACAGAAGTGCCCATACATAGGCATCCAACGAAGGATGAGTCGTTTGTTTTGATTCGTGGTCGTGTTAGGGTTACAACACATAATGATGATGGTAGTGTTATTGAGAATGTCGTCCTTTGTCCGGAAGAAGGGCGGTATGGCGTGAATATACCGAAGGGTGTATGGCACAAAGTAGAATCGTTAGCAACAGGTAGCTGCTTCTTTGAATGTAAGGAAGGGCCGTTTGTGGAGCATGAGGTGGATGGGATACTTCAACTTCCAAAGAAATGAAGAAAGTATTGTATGCTATTTGGGAGTTTTGTAGGTATGTGTTTTGGCCACAACGAAGACCAAAGGACTATTGTAATATGTAAGTCGAGATGATATATTCTGTGATTTTGGTATATTATTCAGTAATATGTGTAAGCCAATAATGAAGAATTGGTAGTAACTTTGCACCCGAAAACTAATACGGAAATAATCATGAGTAAAACAAGAACTTTACTGTTGGCAATCCTATTGATAGGGATATGCTTGAAGAGTAGTGCTATAAAGGTGGTGGTGCTATCGGACCCGCATGTGATGGCACCAGAACTGCTGGTGAACGAAGGTACTGCATGGACGACATATCTGAACGGACAGCGCAAAATGGTTGACTACAGCAAGCTGCTGTTTGATGACATGATAGGCAGAATCAAAGAAGATATGCGTCCGGAAATGGTTCTAATAACAGGTGACCTTACCAAAGACGGTGAGAAGGTGAGTCATGAGTATGTGACGAGCAAACTGGATGAGCTGAGAGCTATAGGCATAAAGACACTGGTGATACCTGGCAATCATGACAGGGGCAGCAATAGCGATGCGGTATATTATGATGGCGAGAGTACAACAGCAGCTACTGTGGCAACGAATGAGTGGTTTGCTACACAGTATGCCAACTATGGCTATGGTGTGAGCTCAGAACGTGAAGGAACGACGCTGACCTATGCTTGTGAACCCATCACGGGACTGGTGGTCATTGGCATCGACTCAGGAACAGATGGCACCGTGTCGAAACCGACACTGAACTGGGTGGTAGCGAAGGCTACTGCTGCCAGAGCAAGCGGAAAGAAGGTGATTGCCATGATGCACCATCCGCTGATACCGCATTTTACGGGTGTCGACAACTTCGTAAGTACTGCTGTGGTGGGCAACTACGGAACAGTGCGTAACACACTGGCTGATGCAGGCATCAGAGTAGTGTTTACTGGACATTTCCATACCTCTGACATAGCCAAGGACTGGAATGCGGACAAGACAAGGGAGATATACGACGTGAA
>JAEEGL011656865.1_pt1 | contig 12510 bp, 11 predicted proteins | sample 9134231 | NCBI WGS metagenome assembly JAEEGL01 (sample SAMN16246548, study PRJNA631951) | gut metagenome | biome: gut microbiome; feature: rumen; material: fiber-attached | host: Bos | place: Iran: Karaj | collected 2018-10
AGAAGGACTTGAGGTCGGTCGGGGCGATGGACACGCCGCCCAGCTCGCGCAGGCCGCTCATCAGGAAGGGATACATGGTGATGGCCACGCAGTAGGGATAACCCGGCGTGCCGCTCTCGTCATGCTTGTAGAGCACGTGCGACTCCAGGTCCTTGATGTACTGCTCGGCGAGCTTGTAGTCATACAGGGCCTTGATCTTGTCCTGCATGATGTAGCGGTTCTGCTTGATGTTGTTCTCCTTGTAGAGTTCCTGTCCCAGCGTGACGATATTCTTGCGGGTCACGTTGGCGTTGGCGTCGAACTTCGAACCCGTGGCGGCGTTGGAGGCCTTGATGTAGTCCCTGATGAAGTCGCGCTTCTTGCGCAGGTCGAGCCCGGCGTCGAAGGTCTCGATATACTCGCGGGCCACCTTCTTGTTGATGGACATGAGGGAATCGACCACCTGCCGGCGGATCTCCTGGCTGGACATCTTGTCATAGATATAGAGGTTGTCCACCACAGAAACGACCACGTCTTCCGGGCAGGGCTGGCCCGTCGACACATAGGCCTGACGGATACCGCGCATCAATTTCTCCTTATCATACTCTTCAAACGTGCCGTTTGTTTTCCTAACGTCCATACTATAAGCGATTTAGGTTTAAATTAGTTCATCGTGCAAACCGGAACGGGGCAAAAAATTCCGGACTGTCCGGCGACAATCCGACTTCGTTCCAACTTTTCGTAGACAAAGGTAGAAAAACGGGATGCATTTTTTCTATGCACCCCGTCAAAAGTTATCAACAATGTTTGTAACAATCTGAAACAAATTCGTTCCTAACGCTCAGGGACGGCCTCCAGCACGGCTTTCAGGAAATCCCAGGCTTTCTGGACCGAGGGGATGTACGCACGCTCGTCGGGCGAGTGGGGGCTCAGGAGGGTGGGGCCGAACGAAATCATATCGAGCCCGGGGAAGATACCGCCGATGATGCCGCATTCGAGCCCGGCATGGATGGCCATGACCGCCGGCTCCTTGCCGTAGAGTTTCTTGTAGGAAGCCTTCATCACGCGCAGGATCTCGCTCCCCTCGTCGGGCGCCCAGCCCGAATAGCCGCCCGTGAAGCGCACCCGGATCCCGGCGGGCTCCAGCGCGGAGGCGACCCGGCGTGAAAGGGCCTTCTTGGCACTGTCGACGAAACTGCGCATGAGGGTCACCACCGACACCTTTCCGTCGGCGATGCGCACGATGGCCAGGTTGTTCGAGGTCTCCACGGTTCCGGGCATGGTCTGCGACATCCGCTCCACCCCGTCGGGGCAGGCCAGGACGGCACCCACCAGGCGGCGGGCCTCCTCGTCACGTACATAGGCGCGGCGTTCCTTGGCGGGCACGAACAGGATCTTCATGCCGGGATCGGTCTGCCGGAACTCATCGAAGATGGCACGGCCTTCCTTGCGCACGATACGGGCGACCTGTTCCGGATTCTTCACATAGAGGGTCAGGCGCGCGTCGCGCGGGATGGCGTTGCGCATGTTCCCGCCCGCAAACGAGACGAGGTGCGCGTCGGCCTTCGAAAGGATGGCGTCCGCAAGGCGGGCGGCGATGCGGTTCGCGTTCGCCCGGCAGAGGATGATGTCCATGCCGGAATGTCCGCCCTGGCAGCCCTTCACCTCAAGGGCATAGGCGTGGTAGCCGCCGGGACGCGGCACCCGCGTATAGCGGCCGCTGCCTTCGGTGTCGAGGCCGCCGGCGCAGCCCACATAGAGTTCACCCTCGGTCTCGGAATCGAGGTTGATGAGGATCTCGCCCTTGAGCGAGCCGGGCTTCAGGGCGTTCGCCCCCGTCATGCCGGTCTCCTCGTCGTAGGTCACAAGCACCTCCAGGGGGCCGTGGGGAAGGTCTTTCGACTCGGCCACGGCCATGGCCATGGCCACGCCGAGGCCGTTATCGGCACCCAGGGTAGTACCCTTCGCACGCAGCCACTCGCCGTCGACCCAGGTCTCGATGGGATCGGTCTCGAAGTTGTGCGTCGAATCGGGATTCTTCTGCGGCACCATATCCATGTGCCCCTGAAGGATCACGCCTTTGCGCTTCTCGTAACCGGGCGTCGCCGGGATGCGCATGATCACGTTGCCCGTGGCGTCGGTTCGGGTGTCCACGCCGTGGCTCTTTCCCCACTCAAGCAGGAAAGCGCGCACCCGCTCCTCGTGCTTGGACGGACGGGGCTGGCGGGTGAGCTGATAGAAATTATTCCAGACAATCGCCGGAGTCAGATCTTTGATACTTGCCATAAGTTATTGCTATTAGTGTCTATTTCGTTACGGGCCAGGAGGCCTGGATGCCCAGCTGGTACACCGGTACGCGAGTCTGCAGCAGAGTCGCCACGCCATCGGTCAGGCGGGCCTTGCAGATGGCCGGGATGCGGTACTGGATGCTCTGCGCGGCCTTTGCCGCCTTGGGGTCCGCTTCGGGCTCGGCCACGGTCTCGGGCTTGAGTTCCAGATAATACGGACGGCCCGACATATTGTCGGCCGGCACGAGGCCTTCGGAATCAGACAGACGGAACGCCACATAGAGCTGGTTCTTGGTCTGCGGGGCCGGAATCACCTCGAAGACGGCGGACTGGCTGCCTTTTTCGGAGTAGCCGGTGAAGAGGGTGAGGTAATCGGCTTCCAGCTTATCGAGGGCGTCGATGGTGGCCTTCATGGCTTCGCCGCTGTAGGTGGCGTCGGTGTCACCCACCAGGATCTTGTACTTGTTTTCCCGGATCCGGAAGATCATTTCGGCCACTTCCTGGGCCTTCTTCTCGAGCGACTTTTCCACCACCACGCTCTGCTGCACCGTCTCCTGTCCCTTGTTATACAGGGTGTTCGACGCGCGCGTCAGATTGGCGGGAATACCCCGGGAAGCGAAATCGGCTTCAGACTTGAGCGGATACTTCCAGCCCGACTCTTCCGAATAGGCTCCGGATGTGCCGGAAACGAGCCCCTGCGTGGTGAGCTGCAGCATGGCTTCGGGGACACCCGCCTTGCCGGGCACGAAGGTAAAACGCTGCGCGGCATCGGCTTCCACATAGGGGCGGAGCGAGATGGAACTGATGTCGAAACGGGTGTAATCCTGCTCGGGAGCATCCACACCGAGGTATTTCTGCGCATAGCGCGCATAGGGACCCGCGAAGAAAACTTCCTGTTCCACGTCTACGCGGAATACCAGGACGGTCTGGGGCAGGGCGTAGGAGACGCTCCCCTGCGCCCGCAGGGAACCCGCTCCGAAAAGGCCGGCCAGCAGGGCCGCCAAAACGATTTTTCTGTACATAACGGTCAGATTCATTTCCACCGCCGGTGCGTCCAGAGATAATTCTCGGGCATGGCCTCGAGGTCCTTCTCCAGCAGGCGGTAGTAGGTTGTCATAATCTCTTCGGCGCTCATCTGCGACGCATCGCGGCAGATGGCCGTGTATTCAAATACGTAATGCCCGCGCGAAACGGGTTTCATGTTCAGGTAGGCCACGGCGAAACCGAACTTGCGGGCCAGGGTAGCCGCCCCCAGCATGGTCCGGCAACGCTGATGCATGAAGGACACCTCCATCTCGTTCATGGCAAAGCCGTAGGGACGCTGGTCGGTGTTGATGTTGTAGATCTTCTTTTCGGCCTTGTGCGTGATGGCGTAGCGCAGCAGCGCACGTGACTCCAGATAGCCGGTAAAAGTCCCTTCCCGCAGCGGCCGGCAACGGTTTTCGGCCATCAGCTCATCCCACAGGCGGCTCGAGAGCTGCTTGTAGACCGCGCAGAAATTGTCCTCCCGCAAGCCGGTGGTGCCGTCGTAATGGGGCAGGCCTCCGAAGAGCTCCCAGTTGCCCGTGTGCGAATACATGACCACCACGCTCGGCGCCGCGTCGAAGAGTTCACGCAGCACATCCGGATTGGCGATGGTGCAGATTCCCTGACGCTGCAGACGCTTCACGCTGCTGGCGCCGAACCAGACCGTCTCCACAAGCAGGTCGGCGAAATGACGGTAGAAGGCGTGTTTGATCTCACGGATCCTGCCGTATTTGTAGTCGGGGAAGGCGCGGGCGAGGTTCACCGCCACGTCGTCGGTCCGGTAGCAGATCACCCGTTCCGCCAGGAAGGCGAGGAAGGGGGAGAAAACCGCATAATGGACACGCAGCGGCAGATGGCCCAGCAGCCGCATCAGGCCTTTCAAAAGATATTTGCCGATCTTTCTCATCCCGACAAAGATAGAAAAAATCCACCACTTCTTTGGGAAAATCCTTATATTTGTACGCTACGGACAAACAATAAAACACCAGTATATGTTCAAAGGACAGCCTAAAGGCCTTTTCGCCCTCGCGCTTGCCAACACCGGCGAACGCTTCGGCTACTACACCATGCTCGCCATCTTCCTGCTTTTCCTGCAGGCCAAGTTTGGCTTCTCCGCCGCCGCGGCGGGCCAGTTCTACGCCATTTTCCTGGCAGCCGTCTACTTCATGCCGGTGATCGGCGGATGGCTGGCCGACCGCATCGGATTCGGCAAATGCGTGGTTACGGGCGTCTGCGTCATGTTCGCCGGCTACCTGTGCCTCGCCATCCCCACCGACGCCTTCGCCTCGCGCGGCTTCGCCCTCACGCTCATGATCGGGGCGCTGCTCCTCATCGCCGTGGGTACGGGCCTGTTCAAGGGCAACCTGCAGGTCCTGGTGGGCAATCTGTACGACGATCCCAAGTATTCCGCCCGGCGCGACAGTGCGTTCAGCCTCTTCTACATGGCCATCAACATCGGCGCCATGTTCGCACCCACCGCTGCCACGGCCCTCACCAACAGCCACCTCGCCAAGGCCGGTCTCATCTACAAGGCCGACATCCCCGCCCTCGCACATCAGTTCCTGGACGGAACCCTGGCCGACCCCGCCGCGCTCGAGACCCTCAAGGCGGGCATGCCCGGCGCGGATATCGCCGGCATGGACCTCGCCGGTTTCAGCCACTACTACATCGAACAGCTCTCCACGGCCTACAACCTCGGTTTCGCCGTGGCCTGCATCTCGCTCATCTTCTCCATCGCCATCTATTTGGGCTGCCGCAGCTGGTTCAAGCACGCCGACGTAAAGGCCGGACAGGCCCCCGCCGGGGATGCCGCACCGGTGCAGGAACTCAGCCCCAAGCAGACCAAAGACCGGATCGTGGCCCTCTGCTGGGTGTTCGCGGTGGTCATCTTCTTCTGGATGGCCTTCCACCAGAACGGTTCCTCGCTCACCTATTTCGCCCGCGACTACACGCAGAGCAGCGTGAGCGGCCCGCTCAAGATCGGCTTCAGCATCTGGCCCCTGGCGCTCATCGCCATCTCGGTCTACACCCTGCTGGGCATCTTCCAGTCCGAAACCTCCAGAGGCAAGACCGGCTGCGCTCTCGCCACCGCCGCTCTCTGGGCCGGCGCCATCGCCCTCTACAAAGGTATGGCTCCCGAGCTGCACATCCTTCCGCAGCAGTTCCAGCAGTTCAATCCCTTCTTCGTGGTAGCGCTCACTCCGCTTTCCATGGCCCTCTTCTCGGCGCTCGCCGCCAAGGGCAAGGAGCCGTCGGCTCCCAAGAAGATCGGCCTGGGTATGTTCGTAGCCGCAGTGGGCTACCTCATCATGCTGGCGGCCTCCAAGGGCCAGCCCGCTCCTTCCGAACTCATCGCCGCAGGCGGCATCTCCCCCGATCCGGTGGTGCCCACCTATCTCATCTCCACCTACCTGGTCCTCACCTTCGCCGAGCTGCTGCTCAGTCCCATGGGCATCTCCTTTGTCTCCAAGGTGGCTCCGCCCCGATACAAGGGGCTGATGATGGGTCTGTGGTTCGCCGCCACCGCCATCGGCAACTACCTCTCCTCCATCCCCTCCATGCTTTGGAACAACGTGCCGCTCTGGGTCAACTGGACCATCCTCATGGCGCTCTGCGTCATCTCGGGCACCGTCATGTTCTCCCTGCTCAAGAAGCTTGAGGCGGCTACGGCCTGATGCCGAGACTCTACATACTTTCCGGATGTAACGGGGCGGGCAAAACGACCGCCTCGTATACGCTGTTGCCGGAACTGCTGGAGTGCAGCGAGTTCGTCAATTCCGACGAATTCGCCAAGAGCCTCTCGCCTTTCAATCCCTCCCAGGCCTCGGTTTCGGCCAGCCGTTACATGCTCATGAAGATCCGCTATCTGCTCGACAAGCGGTCCGACTTCAGCATCGAGACCACCTTGGCCACGCGCTCGCTGGTGGGCATCATCCAGGATGCACGTGAACTGGGTTATTCCGTGACCCTGCTCTATTTCTGGCTCAACTCGCCGGAACTGGCCATCGCCCGTGTCCGCGACCGGGTGGCCGCCGGCGGGCACCACATTCCGGAAGACGTAGTGCGGCGGCGCTACCGCATGGGGCTCGGCTACTTTTTCGAGACCTACATCCCCCTGTGCGACCGCTGGGTCCTGGCCGACAACTCACAGACCCCCTTCACCGTGGTGGCCGAAGGAAACCGTCTGGGAACCTATGTGAAGAATCAGGAGAAATACCTGCTCATCCGTTCCATCGTCTATCCCGATGAGCTGGATGATTGACCCCGATCCCAAACTGCTCGAGCGCCTGGTCCGCGAAGGCCTGCGCGGCGGCGGAAACTGGTGCGACCTCTATTTCGAAGATACGGTCTGCACCGACCTGCTGCTGCGCGACGGAGCCGTGGGTTCGGGCGGCGTCAACGTGGACTGCGGCTGCGGCATCCGGGTGCTCGACGGCGATAGGACGGGCTATGCCTATTCCGAATCGCTGGAAGAGGGAGCCCTGCTTTCCGCCGCCCGGGCCGCCGCCTCGATCGGGGACGGCAGCGTCTGCGCCGTTTCCTCCGCCTTCAGCGCCGCCGGTCCCGCACCCGCCCGCAACTTCTATCCCATGCGGGAAGACTGGCGCAGCACCGACGCGGCCCGTTTCGTGCCGGCCCTGCAACGGCTCGACAGCCTCATCCGCACCCGCGACAGCCGGGTACACAAGGTCCACGCCATGCTTTCCAGCCAGGTAAGCGAAGTGCTGATGTACAATTCCCTGGGCGAGTGTGTGCGCGACACCCGTCCCATGGGCAGCCTGAGTATCTCGGTGGTTTTCCTTCAGGATGGCCGGAGCGAGACACGCACGGTCTCCCGGAGCTTCCGGACGGGCGCCGAGATGGTGGACGAAACGCTCCTTCAGGAGCTGGCCCGCAAGGCAACGGACGGGCTGGACGCCCAGTTCGAAGCCAGCCGCCCGAAAGGCGGAACCATGAGCGTGGTGATGGCCGCAGGCGCTTCCGGAATCCTGTTGCACGAGGCCATGGGGCACGCCTTCGAGGCCGATTTCAACCGCAAGGGCCAGTCGGTCTTCGCCGGCAGGATGGGCGAACGCGTGGCCCGGAAGGGCATCTGGATCTACGACGACGGCACGCTGCCCGGCAACCGGGGCGCCTGCAACTACGACGACGAGGGCATCCCCGGCCAGAAAACCTGCATGGTGGAAGACGGCATCCTGCGGAGCTACCTGCACGACCGCATCAGCGCCCGCCACTACGGCGTTACACCCACCGGCAACGGCCGCCGGGAATCGTTCCGCTACAACCCCATCCCCCGCATGCGCGCCACCTATATGGGGCCCGGTCCGGACGGAACCGCCGCCGACCTCATCGCCGATGTAAAGAAAGGGGTATACGTGGAAGAGTTCGCAAACGGTGAAGTGAAGATCGGCGAGGGCGATTTCACCTTCTATGTAAAAAGCGGATCCCTCATCGAAAACGGACGGCTCACCCGTCCCGTGAAGGACATCAATATAATAGGTAACGGACCGAGGGCCCTGCGCGACATCGTGGCGGTGGGCGGCGACCTGCTCATCGACGACGGAGCCTGGACCTGCGGCAAGGAACAGAGCGTACCGGTGAGCTGCGGCATCCCCTCGGTGCTGGTACGCGAACTGACGGTGGGAGGAGCTTAGATGAACGGAACGAACGAAGACCGCGCCCGGGCACGCCGCTGCCTGCAGATGGCCCTGGAAGCCGGGGCCCAGAAAGCCCGCGTGAGCCTGAACAGCAACGTGATGGACCTGGTCGCCACCCTCGACGGGGCGGTAGACCGCATCACCCACTGCTTCGACCGCTCGCTCAGCCTGGCCCTTTTCGCAGACGGGCGCTACGGCGTCTTCTCCACCAACAAGATAGATGACGAAGCGCAGCTGCGTGCTTTCGTGCAGCAGAGCCTTGCGCTGGTACGGATGCTGGAAGCCGAACCCCTGCGCGACCTGCCCGATCCGGCACGCACTGCAAAGGATGCCCGGGAGGGCGACGAAGCCGGCCTTTTCGATCCCGCCTACGGGACGGTGGGGCCCGAACAGCGCAAAGGTTTCGCCCTTTTCGCCTCGCCCTGGGGAGCGGCGGCGCCCGACGGCAGCTGGCGGCTCATCTCGGAAGAGGGTGAGTACTCCGATTCCCTGTACGAACAATACATCGTGGACAGCCAGGGGCTGGAGTGCCTGCACCGGGAAACCGCCTTCGAATATGGGATAGAGGTCACCATCCAGGACCGTCGGGGCGACCGCTACAGCGGCTACTGGTGGGATTCCGCCGCCGCGCTGCGCGATTTCGACCCCTCCTACTGCGGCCGGAAGGCCGTGCAGGAGGCCGCGGCGGCCATCGGCCCCCGGCGCCTCAAAAGCGGACGATACCGCGCCGTGATCGACCGCGAGGCCGCCTCGCGCCTGGTCTCCCCCATCCTGAAGGCCCTGGGCGGCTACGCCATCCAACAGGACAATTCCTTCCTGCGAGACGCCCTGGACAAGCAGGTCTTCCCCGCCGGAATGAACCTGCGCGACTGTCCGCGCAGCATAGGACAGACCGGAGCCCGTTTCTTCGATTCGGAAGGCGTGGCCACCCGGGATCGCGACATCGTGCGCGAGGGTACGGTCCGGACCTTCTTCCTCAACAGCTTCATGGCCGCGAAAACCGGTCTTGCACCCACTACGGAAGAGCCTGTCAGGCCGGTCCTCGAGCCGTTCTGGTCAGCAGCATCTCCGCAGCCGAAGCACATCGGACGGGACGAACTGATGCGCCTCTGCGGCGACGGGATCCTGGTAACCGGCTTCAACGGAGGCAATTCCAACAGCGCAACGGGCGACTTCTCCTACGGCGTGGAAGGCTTCCGTTTCAAAGACGGAAAGATTCTTCACCCCGTGAACGAAATGGTTATGACGGGCAATTTCCTCCCGCTCTGGGCGGGCCTTCTGGGCGCCGGCACCGACGCCCGCGCCTGCCAGCAGAAAAGCATCGGGTCCCTCGCCTTCGAGGGGGTCGATTTCAGTGGAACATAAACGCATAAAGATATGAAAGTAGACAAGCACAAAGTGGTAGCCCTCAGCTACGAACTCAAGGTAGAAGGCCGTACGGCCGACAAGGCCGACGCCGACCGGCCGCTCGAATACATTCACGGAACCGGTATGCTGCTTCCCAAATTCGAAGCGGAACTCGCCGGCAAAACGGCGGGCGAAGAGTTTGCCTTCACCCTCACCCCCGAGGAAGGCTATGGCGCGCACAAGCCGGAGTACCGCTTCGACATCCCCAAGAAGTCGTTCGAGGTAGACGGCGTCCTGCGCGAGGACCTTCTGGTCGTGGGCAATCTCATCCCCATGCTCAACGGCAGCGGACAGGTGGTCCAGGGCCGGATCGAGGCCGTGGGGGCCGATACGGTGACCATGGACTTCAACCACCCCATGGCCGGCAAGACCCTGAACTTCACCGGGAAGGTCCTGTCGGTGCGCGACGCTTCCGAGAAGGAACTGACCGAAGGCCTGCACGGCGAGTATCTCCCGCCCGAGGAGCACGAATGCTGCCACGGTAAGGGCGATGGCTGCTGCCACAAGGGAGAAGGCCATCACCATAAGGACGGCGAAGGCTGTTGCCACAAGGGAGAAGGCCATCACCATAAGGACGGCGAAGGCTGCTGCCACGAAGGCGGCGGCAAGTGCTGTAAAGAAGAAAAGTAGTCCCCCCTAACAGACGGCAATCTGGCAGCTGCGCATCGTTTCGAGCGCAGCTGCGTGCTTTTCGGGTGTCACCCCGGCGCAACAGGCCGCATCGACCCGAAAGTCGGCCCGGTCGTACAGCGCCGCCTTAAGCAGCAAAGCGTTGGACACCACGCAGATATCGGTGCAGAAGCCGCAGATTTCAATGTCCAGCTCTCCCGGGATGGCCTGGAGCAGCGACACCAGCTCGAGCGAGCCGAAGGTGGGTTTGTCCACGATCTTCACCTCCACTCCGGGACGGACCCACGCCAGAGCCTGCTGCACCTTTTTGTCAAGCGCCTGACCCGGCGTGCCTGCGATGCAGTGCGCCACCGGCAGCAGCAGCCCCTCACGCGAAGAAAGATAGTCCGGACCATGGGTATCCCGCGTCGCCACGACCAGGTCGCCGTCAAAGGCTTCGACCTTGCGCACGATGGCGGGCACGGCCGCCTGCGCGTCGGGATTGGAGAGGGCTCCGTCGATGAAATCTTTCTGTACGTCAACCAGGACGAGGATGCGGGTTTTCTTTGCCATAGCGGATTCGTTTTCGCAAAGATAGCATTTTTTCACTACTTGAGCCGGTATTCGGAAAGCGACTGCAGCCCCGGAATGCCATAATAGGCCTCCACCAGATCGCCTTTCAGGAAGACCTGCCGGCCCAGTAGCTCGGGCTGGTCCACCAGGTTGAGCGCATCGCGGATGTCGCCCTTGGCAAGCTGCACCGAGAGGCAGGCGTCCTTGTCGCGGCAGGAAGATTTGGCCGCGATGACCAGGTTGGTGCGCGCCTTGAAGGGCCCCTCGAAGGCGCAGTTCGACGAAGAAAGGTCGCCCCCCACGATGTAACCGTACACCCACACGTCCTGGGCGCCGGCGCGGTCGCGGGCCTGCGTCACGCTGAGTGACGACTCTTCCGATCCGCCCCCTTCGCTCCCGCCTATGGTATAGTCTTCATAGAGCCAGAACCGGCTGGTATCCAATTGGATGGACACGCGTCCGGAAGCCTGTCCCCCGCCTTCTTCCTCCGCCGCGGAAACACGCAGCGTGAGGATTTCCTGGGCAGCGAGCCGGCGCGACAGCAGGCTCTTCTCCCGCCCGCCCTCGCTCAGGAGCAGCGATACGGTGCCCGGCTTGAAATAGGCGATGCGCCGCTCCGAATAGCCGTAGAGAAGCCGGCCCGCATCGGAAGACAGGAACAGGGTCCCGTCTGGGAAGGCCGATAGAAAGGAAGGGTCGATCCGCAGCCGCACGCCCGCATTCATCTGGCTGCAGACGAGCGCCACCGTAACCGTCTTGCCCTCGCCCACCACCACGGCCTGGCTGTCGCCGTACTGGGGCCGGTCGAAAACAGGCTCGCTGAAGGCGCAGGAGCGCACGTCTATCTGATAGGTGCCGGGCGCCGTCACGATGGTCTGCGGCGCGGCGCCGTAGGTTCCGTCATAGACCGTGCGGCCCGAGGCGTCCCGCACGGTGAGCAGGAAGGCGTTGGTGTCGGGCAGGGCCGCGCCCGCACGGGTGGGAGCGGCGTCGAAACCCGGCACAAAATGCAGGCGGATTCCGCCCGTACGGGGCTCATCCGTCTTGTCGGGAAAGATGCGCGAACAGGAAAGGCCCGCGCAGAGCATCAGGAAGAAGAAGGGGCGCGCGAAGGCGCGCAGTGCAAGGGAAGTCTTCATAGTACAGAGTTAATGGTTCTGCCGCAAAACTACGGATTTCCATCCTCCCTGTCTAACAAAAACAGAAAAAACGGCTTTAAAAAAAATTCACCGGGCGCATGCATCCCTGCAGGCGCCCGGCTACTTAACCTAAACTTAAACTATGAAAAACTTCGTGGCTAATATAGATATTATTTTATTACATTTGCAAGAATTAAAGGTTAATTATTACAGATGAAAAAGTTTTTTTATGTTTTGCTGCTTTCCGTCGCGGCCCTGACCGTTTCCTGCGGAAAGTACGAGAAGGTCTCGGGCGACCCGCTCAAGACCCGGATTTATACCCTTGACAACGGCCTGAAAGTCTTCATGTCGGTGAACAAGGAAACCCCGCGCATCCAGACCTACATCGCCGTGAAGGTGGGTGCCAAGAACGACCCCTCCGAAACCACGGGCCTCGCCCACTATTTCGAGCACCTCATGTTCAAGGGCACCGAGCACTTCGGTACCAGCGACTACGCCGCCGAGAAACCCCTGCTCGCCGAGATCGAGCAGCCCTTCGACGTGTATCGCAAGACCACCGACGAAGCCCAGCGCAAGGCCCCCTACCACCGGCCCGACTCCATCAGCTACGAGGCGTCCAAGATCTCGATTCCCAACGAGTACGACAAGCTGATGGCCACTATCGGCGCCCGCGGCACCAACGCCTGAACCTCCTATGACGAGACGGTCTACACCGAGGACATTCCCTCCAACCAGATCGACAACTGGGCGCGTATCCAGGCCGACCGCTTCCGCTACACCGTGATCCGCGGTTTCCACACCGAACTGGAGACCATCTATGAGGAGAAGAAC
>JAEEGL011668774.1_pt1 | contig 12510 bp, 5 predicted proteins | sample 9134231 | NCBI WGS metagenome assembly JAEEGL01 (sample SAMN16246548, study PRJNA631951) | gut metagenome | biome: gut microbiome; feature: rumen; material: fiber-attached | host: Bos | place: Iran: Karaj | collected 2018-10
CCGCCTTGTGGTCGGCGTAGATGGCGTCGCCCGTGTCGGGATTCACGCCCAGGTACTCATACACCCACATGGAGTAGAGGGGATAGCCCTCGAAGAGCTTGAAGGGGGTGTAGTTGCCGGACACGTCGGAGGTAAGCTTTTCGATGCGGTTCTTGTTGTGCGCCAGGGTGAAGGTGGTGCGCCAGGTGAAGTTGCCGCGGCTCATGTTGAGCGAAGAGAGGCTGAACTCGATACCCTTGTTGCTGATCTCTCCGGAATTGTCCACGATGGAAGTGAAACCGGTCTTGCCGGGCACGGACTTCGGGAGAAGCAGGTCGTAGGTGTATTTGTCGTAGTAGTTGAATTCAAGGTCGATGCGTTGCTTGAACAGGGAAGTGACCAGTCCCACGTTCCACTGGCGGGTGGTCTCCCACTTGAGTTTTGGATTGCCGAGCTGCTCGGGTGCGAGGCCGGCGTTGCCGTCGTAATTCGCGCCGCCGTTCCACAGCGACAGGGAGGCGAAGTCGCCGATGTTCTCGTTTCCGCCCAGACCGATGCTGGCCTTGAGGCGCAGGCTGTTGACATAGTCGTTGGCGCGGAAGAAGGGCTCGTTCATGATATTCCAGGAGAAACCGAGGGCCGGGAAGTAGCCGAAGCGGTTGTCCTTGCCCACGCGGGAGGAACCGTCCGCGCGGAGGGTGAAGTCGATGCCGTAGCGGTTGTCATACATGAGGTTGACTCCGCCGAAGAAGGAGAGCAGCGAGGAGCTGGTCCCGGTGGCGTCGGCCGTCTGTACCGCGGAGGAGGTGATGCGCTTGAGCTGGTCGGAAGGATAGCCCTCGCCGCGCATGTAGGTCGTCTGGAGGAGGGTCAGCTGGTAGGAAGACCCCAGGAAGCCCGAGAAGTTGAAACGTTCGCCGATGTTGTGCAGGTAGTTGAGCACGGTTTCAGCGGAGAAGATGTTGCTCATGTTGCTGCCTTCGACGCCCGTGCCGTTGGGCTGGCCGTAGATGAGGTTGGTGTTGTAGTAGAACAGTTCCCGGTAGTAGGTGCGGTCGTTGTTGACCGAAGCCTTGAGGGTGAGCCCGTCGGTGATGTCCCAGTTAAGGGACAGGCTATTGGTGACGCGGAAATTGGAGGATCCGCCGTCCCAGTTGTCCAGGATGGCCTGGTGGTTGTCAAAGGAAGTCGGCTTGTTGTAAGAGCCGTCGGCGTTGAACACCGGCTGGAAGGTCGGGTTGTGCAGGGCGGCCTGGAAGAGGCCGGCGGGGCCGTCTCCCAGACGCATCAGGTGACGCGCGGTGAAGACGACGGAGTTGCTGCTGGAGAGTTTGAGGTTGCTAAGCAGGTTGTGGTCGAGGTTGACACGGAGGCTGCCGCGCTTGAAATCCAGGAGCTTGAGGGTGGACTCCTCATCGGTGTACTCGCCGCCGATGTAGAAACTGGTGTTGTTGCCTCCGCCGCTGACCGAGAGGTTGTAGGTCTGCTGAAGGGCGTTGCGGAAGATATCGGACAGACGGTCCACGGTGATCTGCTCCTCGGGCGTGCCGTAGGCAGGATAGCCGGTGACGGCTTCGTTGCGGGGGCGGAAAGGCCGCAGGTTGGGATCCTTGCCGTCGTTGATCCAGGCGGCGTTGACCAGGTCGGCGTGCTCGGGACCCGTGACGAGCTGCCAGAGGTTCCTGGCCTGCTGCACGCCGAGCTGCGCCTTGAAGTTGATGCGGGTCTTCTGGCCCATTTCGCCGCGCTTGGTATTGATGATGATGACGCCGTTGGCTCCGCGGGCACCGTAGGAAGCCGTCGCGGAGGCGTCCTTGAGTACGGTGATGGAGAGGATGTCATCGGGGTTGATGTCGGAGATGGGGTCGATCGCGAGGCCGCCGAGGTCCGTCTGGCCGGGGTTGCCGGTCGAGACGAAGACGCCGTCCACGATGTAGATCGGGGTGTTGGAGGCCGAGATGGAGGTGGCGCCGCGCAGGCGGACCATCGCGGAGGAACCCGGCACGCCGGAGTTGTTGGAGACCAGCAGGCCCGGGACCGCGCCCTGGATCTTGTCGTTGATGTCGGAGGTGTGGATGTTCTCCAGTTCACCGGCCTTGACGGTCGTGGTCGCGCTGGTCAGGGCGTTCTTGGTCGTCTTGGTGTAGCCGACGACGACCACTTCCTCGAGCCGGTCCTGGTCCTCTTCGAGGTAGAATACCAGGGGCGTGGAGGCACTCTCGACCGTGACGGTCTGGGTGACGTAACCGATGAAGGAGATTTCCAGGACGAAGGGGAAGGATCCCTGGACCCGGAGGGTGAATTCGCCGTTGAAGTCGGCGGTGGTGCCGGCCGACTTGTCCGCCAGGATGACGGAGGCACCGGTCAGCGGTTGCCTGGAATACGCGTCGAAGACGGTTCCCTTGAGGATTTCAACCTCGGAATTGTCCGGAGCGGCCGCGGCGCATACGAAGCTGCCGCCCAGCAGGACCAGGATTCCGATCAGGCTTTTCAGAGAGGGTTTCATGTAAACGTTTATTAAGGTATTATGATAGATCGATGGAGAGCTTCTCACCTTCGGACTTGCCGACGATGACCGCGACGCAGGTATCGCCATAGACATTGACCGCCGTCCGGAACATGTCCAGGATGCGGTCCACCCCGATGACGAGGCCGATGCCCTCGGCGGGGAGGCCGACGGCGCCCAGGATGATCGCCATCATGACCATGGCCGACATGGGGATGCCGGCGGAGCCGATGGCGCAGAGCAGGCTCATGAAGGAGATCACCACGGTCTGCAGGAAGCTGAGCTCAATGCCATAGACCTGGGCGATGAAGATGACGGCCACGCACTCGAGCAGGGCGGCGCCGTTCATATTGATGGTGGCCCCGAGGGAGACCACGAAATCCGTGACCTTGGAGGAGACGCCGTCCTTCTCCTTGACGGCCTGCAGGGTCAGGGGCAGGGCGGCACCGGAGGAGGCGGTGGAAAAGGCGGTCAGCAGGGGCAGGCCCATGTTCTTGAAATGCTGCAGGGGTCTGACCCGGCCCAGGAAGCGGAGCAGCAGGGGCAGGGTGATGAACATCTGGATCATCAGGCCCGCCGTGACGGTGACCACGTACATCAGCATGTTCTTGAGCAGGGCGCCCACGTCGCCGGCGTCGGCGAACTGCTTGGCCACGATGGCGAAGACGCCTAGCGGGGCGAAGCGGATAACGAGTTCCATCATCTTGATGGTGACCTCATAACCGCCCTTGAGCAGGGGGATGATCGCAGCCTTGCCTTCCGGTGAGATCCGGGTGACGTAGAAGCCCAGCAGGATGGAGATCACGATCACCGGGATGGTATTGTTGTTGGCGAAGGCGTAGAGGATATTGGACGGGATGAATCCCGAAACGATGTCGGTGACGGAGAAGCTGCCGACCTGGCCGGGCATGTCCTGGGGGAGGGCGATGCCGGAAATGGAGCTGCCGGGACGGATCAGCCAGACCAGGGCGAGACCCGTGGCGATGGCCAGCAGCATGGTCAGCACATACATCCCGAGGGCCTTGCCGCCGATGCGGCCGAAAGAACCGGCGGGACCGGAGCAGATCCCTTCGACGCTGGTCGAAATGGAAAAGAAAATGACCGGCACGATCAACATGCTGAGCGCATTCATGAACAGGTTGCCGATCCAGCGGATATAGGGAACAATGGAGGGGAGGAAGGTCCCGCACACCATTCCAAGGATGAGTGCTGCAATGATTTGCAGGTAAAGCGGAATCTTTTTCACGTAGGCCTGTGGGTTTTGTACCGGATGCAAATTTCGCTTTTCCCGCGCAGGTGCGCCTAACACTTTCCGTCATATAATTGGTAATTCTGTACTTTTTGAAAAAAAGGCTTTCCGGCATTGGTACTTTTTTCCTGAGAAAGTTGTAAATTCGTCCCATGCTTACTGCGTTGGATATCGTCCTTATTGCGCTCACGCTGATCGCAGCGGTCTTAGCCGCGCAGTTCCTGCGGCTGCGGATCCGGGATCGGGAATACCGTTCCATCACCTCCCAGGCCTCGCCCAGCACCGTGCATGCCCTGGCGGACCTGGAGCGCCTGCGCCGCCGGCCGGACGAAGTCTTTTTCATCCGGCTGGTCCAGGACCTCAAGTCGCCGCTTACGCTGCTGGAGGGCCCGGTCGAGCAGCTGCAGCAAAGTAAGAACCTTTCCCCGGACGACCGGAAGATGCTCCGCGTGATGCGTAACGCCGTCCGTCGCATGGACCGTATCGTCAGCCAGCTGTCCGACTTCTCCCAGCAGGAGTACCACGACCTGCGCCTCGCCCTCAACAAGGATTATCCCGTTTGCGCGCGCGTGCGCCAGGACCTGGAGTATTTCCGCTCCAACGCCGCCCTGCTCGGGGTCACCGTCCTGGAAGAAGGCACGGACGGGGAACTCTGCATCCCGCTCGATATCGTCAAGTTCGAGAGCGTCCTGTACAACCTCCTCTACGAAGCCCTCAAATTCGTCTTCCGAGGCGGGGAAGTCCGCGTCCGTGCGGGGACCATCCGGGGTGCGGAAGTCTCCCGGCTCGCCCGGACCGGGACCCCGGATCCCGAGGAGGAATTCTTCCTGCTGAACGTCTTCCATTCCGGAGAAACCCTCAACGAAGATGCGCTGGAGGCCATTTTCGGCAAGGAATACATCTACCTGGACTCCCGCGCCTTCGCCGGCGTCGGCCTCTATTATGTGCGCGCCCTGGTGGAAGCCCACAAGGGTTATATCTGGGCTGCCAACGACCCCGGCGGCGACGGCGTCAACTTCACCTTCGCCATCCCGATGGACGAGAGCGCCTATGCGCCTTCGGATTTCAGCGTGTCCGCCCCCGTCCTTTCCGTGACCCCCTGGGAATCCGAGAACCTCGCGGATTCCGGGGATGAAGCGGCGGCGGAAGGCCTGCCCTTCCTGCTGGTCGTCGAAGAGGATGAGGACCTGCTGTCCTACCTGACGCTGCTCCTGCAGAACGAATACCGCATCGCCCAGTGCCGCTCCAATACCGAGGCCCGGGAGATCCTGGACCGGGGCGTGCTGCCCGACCTGGTGATCGCGGACAGCGCCAACTCCCGCGAGAGTGCCTTGGAATTCTGCCGCCAGCTGCACCGCGATGACATCACCTGCCGCATCCCTTTCATCATGCTCACCCGGGAGAAGAAGGACGAGGGCAATATCGACGCGATGGAAGCCGGCGCGGATGCGACCCTGGAGCATCCTTTCAAGCCGGCCATGGTTCCGGCCCTTGTGAAGTCCCTGCTCCGCCGGCGCAACCTGGCCAAGGGCCATGTGATCGCCCCGGACGACATGGTCTTCTCCGAAGGGGAAGCGAGCATCGTCTCCGACGAGGACCGGGCGCTGTTCGACGCGCTCTGCCAGGTGATACGGGACAATGCGGGCAATCCCGAGCTGACGGTACCGCTGCTCTGCGAGATGCTCCACATCTCCCGCACGAAGCTCTACAACAAAGTCAACGACATGATCGGGATGTCCCCCAAGCGCTTCATCCACGAATACCGCCTCAAGATTGCGGCGCAGATGCTTGCGGAGGGACAGATGACGGTGGGGGAGATTGCGGACGCCACGGGATACAGTTCACAGTCGTATTTCTCCAAGGCTTTCCGCAAACAATACAGGCGTATGCCCTCCGAAATCAAGCATGCCGGCAACACGGCACCGAACTGATAACCGATATGAGAAAACCTTTACTCCTGTTCGCCGCGGCGCTCTGTGCGGCGCTGGTCAGCTGGGATGTCGCAGCGCAGACTTCCTTCGGACGCAGCTCCCTGTTCAATGACGGCTGGACCTTCACCCTGGGGGATCCGGATGGTGCGGCCGCTCCGGATTTCGACGATGCCCGCTGGACGGCCGTCCAGCTGCCCCATGACTGGTCGGTGCGGGGTACGCTTTCGCCTGCCAACGCCTCCGCGACGGGTTACCTGCCCGCCGGCATCGGCTGGTATCGCAAGCATTTCAGCGCCCGCCGCCTGCCCGAGGGACAGACTTATATCTACTTTGAAGGCGTGTACAACCGTTCTTCCGTCTATCTGAACGGCCACCTGCTGGGCGAGCGTCCCAGCGGTTATGCCTCCTTCCTGTACGACTTGACCCCGTACCTCAACCGCGAGGGGGACAATGTCCTGGCGGTGCGCGTGGACCACAGTCGGATAGCGGATTCCCGCTTCTACACCGGTTCTGGTATCTATCGGGATGTCTGGCTGGTTTCCGCGGGACAGACGCATTTCGCCCTCTGGGGCGTCGGTTATGCGACCCACTCGCTGAGCGACAAGCAAGCTGTGGTGCGTGTAGATACCCGGATCGAGGGACCGTTGCCGGCGAACGCCCGGGTGAGCCTCTCGCTCCGGGACGCCGCCGGCCGGGAAGTGGCTCGCAGTTCCGCCAAGGCAGCCGCTGTGCAGGACATTGACCTGAAAGTCCCTTCGCCGCATCGCTGGGACCTCGACGATCCCTATCTCTATACCCTGGAGGTTGCGCTGACCGCCGGAAAGGAGGAGTTGGACCGGACCGAGGTGACGGTCGGCCTGCGTACCCTCGCATTTGACGCGAATACCGGTTTCTTCCTCAACGGTCGCAACCGCAAGATCAAGGGCGTCTGCCTGCACCACGACGCCGGGGTGCTGGGCGCCGTGGTCCCGCGGGAGGTGTGGGAGCGCCGTCTGCTGAATCTCAAGGTGATGGGCGCCAATGCCGTCCGGACGGCGCACAATCCCCAGACGCCGCTTTTCTACGAGCTTTGCGACCAGCTCGGCCTGTTGGTGATGGATGAAGCGTTCGACGAGTGGGAATTCAATAAGAAAAAGTGGGTCGAAGGCTGGAACGTCGGGACGCCGGCGATGGACGGAACGGCCGATTTCTTCGACGAGTGGGGCGAGCGCGACGTGACTGACATGGTGCTGCGCGACCGCAACCACCCGTCCATCTTCCTCTGGAGCATAGGCAACGAAGTGGATTATCCCAATGATCCCTACTCCCATCCCATCCTGGACGGGGGCAATTCCGAGTTTACCCAGCCTTCCTCCGGCGGTTACAAGCCGGAGGCGCCCAGCGCCATGCGCATCGGGGACATCGCCCGGCGTCTTGCGGCCCGCGTCCGCGAGGCGGATCCGTCCCGTCCCGTGACGGGCGCTCTGGCCGGGGTGGCCATGTCCAACCTGACGGGCTATCCCGAAGCGGTGGACGTGGTGGGTTACAACTACACCGAGAGCCGCTACGCCCGCGACCATGAGACCTATCCCGGGCGCGTGATCTACGGCTCCGAGAACGGCGTGGGCTTCGATGCCTGGAAGGCCGTACGCGAAAATGACTTCATCTTCGGCCAGTTCGTCTGGACGGGGATAGACTATCTGGGCGAATCCAACCCCTGGCCGTCCCGAGGCTTCTACAGCGGCCTGCTGGACCTCGCCGGCCACCTCAAGCCGCGCGGTCACATGCGCGCCGCGATGTGGAGCGAGGAGCCGGTCTGCTATATCGGCACCTATCCCAAGCCGCAGCCCCGGCCCGGACGCGGACCCATGGGGGACAGCAGTGACGCCTGGGATACCTGGAATTACGAAGCGGGCCAGATGATCCGTGTGGTCTGCTATACCAACGCCGCACAGGCCCGCCTGCTGCTCAACGGGCGTGAGGTCGGGGCCATGACTCCATACAACGAGCAGAGCGGCATCATCGGCTGGGACGTTCCCTACGCCCCTGGGACGCTGAAAGCCGAAGGCTATGACGCCTCCGGACGCAAGGTTTCCGAGTACGAAATCCATACTTCCCTGCGTCCTGCGGGGCTCCGTGCCGTTGTGGACCATGCGGACGTGGATGCCGGCGGGGTGGTGCATGTCGAGGTGGAGGTCGTGGACGACAACGGTCACCGGGTCGCCCTGGGCGACAATCCCATTACCTGTACGGTGGAGGGCCCCGGCCAGTTGCTGGGCCTCGAATCCGCCGATAATACCGACATGAGCAACTGGCACGACAACGTGCAGCGTGCCTATCGCGGCCGCCTGCTGGCCTATGTCAAGACGACGGGCATGCCCGGAACGGTCAAGTTGAAGTTCAGCGCTCCCTATCTCGAAGGGACGGAAGTGGAGATCCGCGCGCACCGCTATTCCCGGACGGAAGAGATACGCCTGAGCGATCCCTTCATCTTTGCGGACCGTGCCAGCGGCATGTACTACATGACCGGCACCGGCGGCAGCCTCTGGAAGAGCAGCGACCTCAAGGTCTGGGACGGTCCTTTCACGGTCGCCCGGCCCGATCCGGAGTCCTGGATGGGCCCGCGTCCCTCGATCTGGGCGGCGGAAATCCACGAATACAACGGGAAGTACTACTACTTCGCGACCTTCACCAACCAGGCTGAGATCATCCAGGAGTACCGCGGCAACCGCATCAACCGCCGCGCCTGCCACATCCTGGTGGGGGACAGTCCGGAGGGGCCTTTCTACCCCATGGCGGACCCGACCTACCTCCCGGCGGACCAGCCGACCCTGGACGCCACCTTCTGGATCGAAGACGGGCAGCCTTACATGATCTTCTGCCACGAGTGGCTGCAGAACTGGAACGGCACCGTGGAGCGCATCCCGCTTAAGCCGGACCTGTCCGGAACCCTTCCGGAAGGCCGCAAACTGCTCTTCCGCGCCTTCGACTCGCCCTGGAGCAAGGAAAAGGACGAGGAGGGCAACGAAATCCCCAACAAGGTGACCGACGGCCCCTTTGTCTTCCGGACGCAGACCGGCCGCCTGGGCATGCTCTGGACCAGCTGGGTGTACAGCGACTACACCCAGGGCGTGGCCTACTCGACCACGGGCCGGCTGGACGGTCCCTGGGTCCAGGAAAAGAACCCCATCACCCCGCCCAACTTCGGCCACGGGATGATTTTCACCACCTTTGACGGCAAACGCATCCTCTGCTGCCATTCCCACCGTCCTTCCGACTCGATGCGCATCCCGGCTTTCTTCCTGCTGGACGATTCCGGGGACAAGCTGAAGGTCGTCGGGCGTTACTATCCCTAGCATCACACTTTCATTCTGAGATATTATGAGAAAAAGTGCTTTCATCCCCGTGTTGCTGGCCGCCTTGTGCGTCGGCAACCCCGTGCAGGCTCAGGTGTCAGAATCACCCGAGCTGGCAACGCTGATCAAAAATGAAGGCCTGGGCAACTCCAAGGTGGAGGAGCTCTCGCAGTTCATTACGGACTTCCTCGGCTCCCGGCTGACGGCTTCGCAGCAGAAGCGTCGTGCCGACGGGCTTGTCGTGCAGAAACTGGGTGAAATCGGCCTGTCCAATCCCCGTGCGGAGTACGCCTACGAATTCACGCGCGGCGGCTGGGATGTGGTGAAGACCTATGCGGCCATGACCTCGCCGTATTACTGCGCCTTCACCGTCAATCCCAAGGCCTGGAGCGGCAGTACCCCGGGCCTCGTCAAGGGGGAGTGCATCGTCTTCGACGTGCAGACCAAGGAGGACCTGGAGAAATACCGCGGCAAGATCCGCGGCAAGGTCCTGCTCATGCCTGTCAGCCAGACCTACACCGTGAGTTTCGATCCGCTGGCCACCCGCTACACGGACGAGGAGCTCGAGTCGCTGACGCAGGACACCCGCATCAACCGCCTCTACACCCAGGCCCGCCCGCCGCAGGCAGCCCCTGCGCAGGCCATTGACCGGGAGGCGCGTGCCGAACTCCAGCGCCTGACCAACGAGCTTCTGGCCAGTGAGAAACCCCTCTGCATCGTTACGGGCCGCGGCTCGTTCAACGTGCCCAGCGGCACCGGTGTCTCCTACAAGGTCGGCGATCCCGAGCCCACTCCCGAGGTGCTGATGCCCATCGAGGACCACGGCCGCATGGTACGCCTGATCAACAGCGGCCACAAGGTCGAGATGGAACTCGAGCTCATCAACAAGTTCACCGACGACCAGGAAGTCCACAATGTCTATGCGGAGATTCCCGGGACCGATCCGAAGCTCAAGGATGAGATCGTGCTGATCGGCGCCCACCTGGATTCCTGGCACGGCGGTACCGGCGCGGCGGACAACGGCTCCGGCGTCATCACCATGATTGAGGCGATGCGCATCCTCAAGGCCGTCGGCGTCCAGCCCAAGCGGACCATCCGCATCGCCCTCTGGGGCGGGGAAGAGCAGGGCCTGTACGGCTCCCGCGGCTATATGGAGAACTTCCTCTACAAGGATCAGAAGAAGCTTCCGGGCTACGACAAGTTCGCCCTCTATCTCAACATGGATAACGGTTCGGGCCGTTTCCGCGGCATCTATCTGGAGAACAACGACGCCGCCTTCCCCTTCTTCGAGGCCTGGATGAAGTACATCGAACCCCTCGGATTCAATTTCCTGACGCCCCGGACGACCGGCTCCACCGACCACGTGACCTTCAACCGCATCGGTCTGCCGTCCTATCAGTTCATCCAGGACGAACTGGAGTACTTCCGGACCTACCACACCATCATGGACACCTACGAGCGCCTGCTCATGGGTGACCTGACCCTCGACGCGACCATGGTCGCCTGGCTGGCCATCTGCGCCGCCAACGACCCGGGCCGCATCCCCCTGAACCCCACGACGGCCATACGCTAAGCCCATGGGCCGTCTGAAGTCACTGTGGGAGAAGTGGACCGGGTCCAGCCTGGTACTGCGTATCCTGTGCGGCCTGCTGGTCGGCGCCGCCCTGGGTCTGCTGTGCCCCGCCTGGACGGGTATCGGCATCCTGGGCCAGCTGTTCGTCGGCGCGCTCAAGGCGGTCGCCCCCGTGCTGGTGGCCCTGCTGGTGAGTTCCTCCCTGGCCCGTGCCCGAGGAGGGCTCGGAGGCCGTTTCCGGACGGTCATCACCCTTTACCTCATCTCCACCCTGTGCGCCGCGACCCTCGCGGTGCTGGGGAGTTTCCTCTTCCCGGTGACGATACAACTGACTTCGGAGGCCGCCGGCGACGCCGCTCCCGGCGGCCTGTCCGAGGTCTTTTCCTCCTTGCTGGACAGGTTGGTGGCCAATCCCGTTCAGGCCCTCGCCTCCGCCAACTACATCGGCATCCTCTTCTGGTCCGTCCTCCTGGGTATCTGCCTGAAATTCACCGCCTCCGAGACCACCGTCCGGGCGGTCTGCGACCTGGCCGAGGCGGTCTCCCAGATCGTCAAATGGATCATCCAGTTCGCTCCTCTCGGCATCCTGGGCCTGGTGTTCAGCTCCGTGTCCAGCAGCGGCCTGGAGATCTTCTCGGACTACGGCCGGCTGCTGCTCCTGCTGGTGGGCTGCATGCTCACCACGGCGCTGGTCGTCAACCCTTTCATCGCCTGGACCCTGTTGCGTTCCAATCCCTATCCACTCTACGGGACATGTCTGAAGGAAAGTGGATTGAATGCATTCTTCACGCGCTCTTCCGCCGCGAATATCCCGGTCAATCTGGACCTCTGCCGGAAGCTGGGCCTGGATGAAGAATTCTATTCGGTGAGCATCCCCCTCGGTTCGACCATCAACATGAACGGGGCGGCGGTGACCATCACCGTCCTTTCACTGGCCATGGCGCACACGGTGGGGGTGGAGGTCGGCTTCCTGTCCGCCCTGCTCCTGAGCGTGGTGGCGACCCTGGGTGCCTGCGGAGCCTCCGGCGTGGCCGGCGGCTCGCTGCTCCTGGTCCCGATGGCCTGCTCTTTCTTCGGCATCGGCAACGACATCGCCATGGAGGCCGTGGCGGTGGGTTTCATCATCGGCGTGGTCCAGGATTCCGTCGAGACGGCCCTGAATTCCAGCAGCGACGTTTTCTTTACAGCAGTAGCGGAGCTGTATGACCGTGGTCGGCGGAAAGGAATGACTTCGCCACGTTGAACAGGTGATCGGCGATACGCTCCATGTTGGATGACAGCGAAAGGTACTGGGCCCCGACTTCCGGGGTGCAGATGCCCTTGCTGAGCCGTGCGATGTGGTTCTCTTCCATCATCCGGGTGAAGTCGTCCGTCTGCTCTTCGATCTCCTTGGCCTCCCGGAGTGCCTGGAGGTTCTCGTACTGGTATGCGAACACCACCTTGTCGTAGAGGGCCTGCAGGATCTCTTTCAGCCGCTTGATTTCGTCCAGGGCCGCGTCGGAGAAGTGCTGTCCCCGCTGGTGAAGGGCCTCGGCGTATTCGACCACGTTCTCGGCGTGGTCCCCGATGCGTTCGAGGTCGCGGACCGTCTTGTAGGTCGTGGACAGGTAGCGGGCGTCCTTCTCGCTGAGACCCCGCTGGGCGGTCAGGCGCACGACGTATTTGACCAGGGCGTCGTTGAGGTAATTCAGTTCCTTTTCGGTTCTCTCAAACTGGTCCGTCTCGCTGAAATCCAACGTAGAGACGATGGCCAGGGAGCGCTCCGTATTCTCCATCGCAAGGGAAGCCATGCGCAGGATTTCCCGCTTGACCTGCTGCACCGCCACAGGCGGGGTGCGGAGCATGTTGTCGTCCAGGTACTGCAGGTGCGGGGCGGTTTCCTGCGCCGTCTCGGGCTTCTCGGGAATCATGCGCATGACCATGGAGACCAGGGGTCG
>JAEEGL012075107.1_pt1 | contig 12510 bp, 9 predicted proteins | sample 9134231 | NCBI WGS metagenome assembly JAEEGL01 (sample SAMN16246548, study PRJNA631951) | gut metagenome | biome: gut microbiome; feature: rumen; material: fiber-attached | host: Bos | place: Iran: Karaj | collected 2018-10
ATGATTTTCATTTTGGTGATGTGCTTGGTCCGGTAATTTTTGGTGTGGTGGTGATATTTGTGATGTTGATCTGGTTTAGCGAACCGGTATTTAATGTTTATTAGGTCAAAAGTTTAAAAGGAGGTAATAATGGAAGAAAAAAATAATAGTGCTTTGCCCACCAATAATGACGCAAAGAAGAGTTCAGCGCCGGTCGCTGATGATCCGAAGAAGGTCTTAGCTCCGATCGCAAAAGACATAAAAAAAGTAAAGCCGGCTAAGGAAAAGAAACCTGGCTCTTTCGGAATCAAGTTTGCTGTATTTATGTCTATTGTAGCGCTTGGGCTCGGTGGTACAGGACTCGCTTTTGGCATTCTAAGCTATAATAAGTTTTCGAAACCGATCACTTTTCTTGATCCGGGCGCGGATGGAAATTCCGCAAACTTCGTTGAGGGTTCTATTGCGGATGTAGTTGATAAGGTTGCTTCGAGCGTTGTTTCTATCAAAACCACCACTACAACAAGAAGTTATTATGGCAGGAGTTATGATTCTGAGGCGGCCGGTACTGGCATTATTGTTTCGGCTGATGGTTATGTACTAACCAATAAACACGTAATTGAAGGCGCTAATAAAATTTCTGTAGTGTTAGCTGATGGCACCACCTATAGTGGGGTTGAGGTAGTAGAAGTGGACCCACTAAATGACGTGGCCTTTCTCAAGGTAAAAGATGCGACCGATCTCAAGGCTGCAACCCTTGGTGATTCAAAAACGATTACGGTCGGCCAACAAGTAGTTGCGATTGGTAATGCACTTGGTCAGTATCAGAATACAGTCACGTCTGGTATCGTTTCTGGGACTGGGCGCTCTCTTACCGCCACTGACAGTGATGGTTCCAATGCAGAACTGCTTTCGGATATGATTCAGACCGATGCTGCTATTAATCCTGGCAACTCTGGTGGGCCGCTCGTAAATGCAGCTGGGCAGGTGATTGGTATTAATACGGCAACTGGTACTTCGGCTGAGAATATGGGGTTTGCGATTCCGATTTCGTCCGTTAAGGGCATGCTTAGGCAGCTAACTGAAAGTGGTTCGGCTAAGAGGGCATATCTTGGTGTTTATGGCACTACTGTCACTCCTGATGTTGCTAAGGAGTATAATCTGCCAGTTACTTCTGGTGCATATCTCTACAGTGCTTCTAGCTATTCTTCTATTATTAAAGATTCGCCTGCGGCAAAAGCTGGGCTTAAGGATAAAGATATTGTCTCGGCAGTCAATGGTGTCAAGGTCGGCAAATCTGGTTCGCTTTCTTCGTTAATTGGTGAATATAAGCCTGGTGACACCGTACAGCTTACTGTCATTCGTGATGGGTCGGAAACGGCCGTTAATGTCACTTTAGGTAGCTACGAGGACTAGTTCTTAATTCATTCTTGACTCGTACTTTGAAGAGTCAAGGCAAAACCACGGGTTTCTTTTAATGAGAAACCCCTTTTGCTGGCGTATTTAACTATATCTTTGTGCTGGCAAGGGTCTGCCTCTAGGATTATATATTTACTGTTAGCGGTGTCGATTAACTTTTTGATGAGAGCGAGACCGTGATCTCCCGCGTACAAGGCTAAACTTGGCTCTACCGAGAGTGCTTCTTTATCTAGCCATTCCCATGATTCGTCTACGTATGGTAAATTTGCTATGATCAGATTCGGCTTAATATCCTCCGTGTTCTCTAGGAGATTTGATTTTCTAAACTCAATGTTCACCTTGTGAGCCTTAGCATTGTCCTTGGCTACTTTTAGGGCTTTTTCTGAAATATCTACAGCATAAACTATAGTTTCGGGAAGCTCTTTTTTGATAGTGATAGCAATACAACCAGAGCCGGTGCCTACATCAATAATGATAGGATTTGTCGGAAGAGTGCGGCTTGATGGCTTTACACCCGGTAAAAAAGGCTTGCCGGCAAGGCTTAGTACTTCGTCGATTAGCTGTTCAGTTTCTGGACGGGGAATTAAAGTGTCTTTTGTTACCAAAAAATCTCGCCCATAGAAATCTTGATAGCCAGTTTCGTAGGCTTTTGGCAGTTTCATCTTAGGCGTTTTCGTCTTTGTTTAACGCACGCTCGTTCTTGATAAGTTCGGTAATAATGTCTTCGATATCGCCATCCATTGCGGCAGGAATATTGCTGCGGTTATAGTGGATGCGATGGTCTGTGATTCGATCTTGCGGGAAATTGTAGGTACGGATTTTCTCTGAGCGATCACCAGTGCCGATGAGGGATTTGCGCGCCTCGGAGGCATTTTTCATCTCTTCTTCTTTTTTGCGCTCAAGAAGACGGGAACGAAGGATATTCATAGCTTTGACACGGTTTTGTTGCTGTGAGCGTTCATCCTGCATGGCTACGACGAGACCGGTAGGAAGGTGGGTGATGCGGACGGCGGAGTCGGTAGTGTTGACGCCCTGGCCACCATGACCACCAGAGCGGTAAATATCGATACGAAGGTCTTCCGGGTTGATTTCGAGATCTTCTTCGGCGGCTTCTGGCAATACGGCTACTGTTGCAGTGGACGTGTGAATGCGGCCCTGAGACTCGGTGACAGGAACACGTTGTACACGATGTACGCCACCTTCAAATTTGAGCTGGCCATAGGCATTGTCGCCGGAAATCTTAAAGATTACCTCCTTCATGCCGCCGGCTTCATTTTCATTTTGGCTCATCAGCTCAACTTTGAGGCCTTTTCCTTCGGCATATTTTGTATACATACGATAGAGCTCGCCCGCAAAGAGGCTAGCCTCGTCACCGCCGGCGCCAGCACGGATTTCAATAATGGCTGGCTTATCATCTTCTGGATTATGTGGAATTAGGAGCTCTTCGAGCTTGGCGGATTCGGCCTCAAGGGAAGATTCAATAGTCTTAATATCTTCTCTTGCTATCTCTCCAAGTTCTGGGTCATTGATTAGGGTTTTGGCATCCTCAAGGTTGTTTTTAAGTTGGGCAATTTTGTTATCCGTGTCTACGATTTCACGAAGAAGACTTGCTCTTTTGGCTTTAGAAGCAAAATCTGGCTTAGAAAAAGCATCTGGCGAAGCCAGAAAGGCCTCGACCTCATTTAGTTCGTCTTTATATTTTTGAATATCCATGTTATAATTATATCATACTCTACAGGTTGATTTTGGATCTTTAGCTCAGTTGGCTAGAGCGTACGATTCACATTCGTAAGGTCACTGGTTCGAGCCCAGTAAGATCCACCAGATATATAGAACTCGGCATTTTGGCCGATTTTTTAGTAGTAATTGTCTGTTGATACCCTAAACAATTTGGTCGCTAAAAAAGCACCTGCAGATCAAGCCCACGGTGCTTTTTCGATTTTTGATTAGATTTTTTCTGGATTTGAGAACATCGTTTGGATTTTCTCTTGTACTTCGTCAATATGGAGATTGTAATCGCAACTCCCGTGACGAGAATAATTCCACATTAATCCTTGGGTGGTCACTTATTCTATCTATTCGCTCGTTGTTTTCCATATTGGTTTTGTTTTTCGCAGAATTATTCATGCTACAGATTAAAACCCAAAGTCTTCCGTCGCTTTTTTAAATGCTTCGTCGTCTCTATCTACCGGCTTTTCTTTTGCGGATTCAGTAGTACTGTCATCTGGTTTATTTATAGCTTTTTTAACTGCATCAATGCTGCCTTCTAGCTTTTGGTGTATGGAATAAGCTGTCTCATCATCTGCAGCTAAACCCTCGACCAGCTTTTTATCTGCTTCTTCTAATGCAATTTCTTTATCTAGAATTCCATTTTGTTCCTCAATGGTCAAATTCTTTTCGGCGGCAAAATCAAGTCTCCTACGAGATGCTTCATCTCTATAAATTGCGGCTTGGATGATTCGCTCTTTTGCATCTGGAGTTATTTTAGAGGTTGGAGTTGGGATCGGATCTCGCTGGAGTGATGCCATATGTTCTTCGAATGATGGCATTTCAGAAAGTGAATCCGCTGGTGTTGGGGCTGGTGTTATTTCACTTAATGAATCTGGGCAAGGCGTTGGCATTTTAATAATCCTCCAATAAGTAATAATTATATTGTAACATAGATAATCGGCTTATTGAAACATGTTGGTGCTCGCCTCAGCCTTGGTTATATCATAGACTTTTTCCCGCTTAACGGTCTTTTTCTTCTTGCTCCCACCCATATTCTTGATAAAAGATGTCACCCTTTTTATAGCAATCTAGAATTACTCTTCGCGTATCTATAAGATTATCTGGCAGCTCGTCCGAATTAAACCACTTTAGTTCAGCGACTTTCTCTGGCTCTCCGATTTTGATGTCACCCGTGTAGCGGTTGATTTTAAAACAACCTAGGAGTCTTGGTGTGCCGTCTACGAAAGAGTGAAGTAACCCCATAAACTCGATATCTTCTGGACCTACGTTGATGCCAATTTCATTTGCGATGCTCCCCATTATTTTGGTCAGGTTCGCAACGATTTCGGGTACCAGATTTAGGATTATGCCGACCGGCTTATCCTCCTTTCTGGTTTCGATAAATCTTTTCAAATTCTTCGTTGCTACACTGTAGGAACCGGGGTTCTTTGTGAACTCATCATGCATTTCGGGCGAATACCCATGCAGAGTAAAATCCACTTCGTCGATGTATTCTGCTGCTTCGGTAATATCGACCGCCACGCCGCCATTCTGATAGCTATGCGTGTTTGACAGCACCACCGTGTTTAACCCTTTTTCCTTCGCATGCTGAAGCAGCTGAACTAAATCAGGGTGCCTGCATGTGTCATAGCATAAATATGACCGTCGAAAAGGACCGGATCGCCAAATGGGCGACAACTAGGCTTATCGCCATTGATAGTCGACACGAAATTAACTTTTGTTCTGTTTTTTAAGAAATCAAATGTTCTTTCCATACATTTTTATTATATCACTGCTTTAAGCTGTAAGATACTAGCGCTTTTCGTTGTTTGTGATAAAATGTAAGTATTATTGGAGGTACAATGGTAGAACTTGCAAAAGCGGCGGTTATTCCGAAAGATCGGAAACCAGGCACACTACATTCTTTTTTTGCTCTTAAGTTTCATGATGGGGAAGAGGATAAAGCTAAAATTGAATCTATCGAGAGGGCTTTAAATGAGGCCTGCATTACTATTACGGTAATGGCTCGTGATGTTGAGAAATGGGGTGAAGCAGTAATTCCGGAGGGTAAGACTTTAATGACTGACTATGCTTTCCCGGCAATGAGGCAGTGCGATTGTAATATCATCGAGTTTAGCGAGAAAGGCGTTGGTCTAGGTATTAATGCCGGTTACTGTTATGCAATCGGTAAGCCTATATTTGTCATCGCAAAGACTGGCAGTGATATCTCTACTACGATTTCAAACCTTGCTACACAGGTTATTTTCTACGATGAGCCGGAAGATTTAATCGAGCCGTTTAAAAAAATCGTTAACGAATTGAATGGTGTAAAGAATTAAGGGTGAGTGGCATGGACAGCGAAGCTACACCAAAAACATCCAATGAATCACAGGGTGACGGTTGGCAAACAATAGCCGACTCCGTTGGTTCGTTTTCGAATCATATCGAAAGGAATCACCAGGAAAGGTTGCAGCGTCTCATGGAGCTGTCTGGCGTTAAGAGCGCTAGGTCCGAAAAGGATCAATTTGACGAATCTATAAAAGAGCTTGACGCAAGTAGTGCGTATCGCTTTTTGACACACATTAATGCCGTCCTTCGAGGTATCGGCAAAGATGAAAGTGGCCGAAGGAATAATGTCCGTGTCGGTGAACATGTTGCTCCAGACAAGGGTGTTCAAGGCCAGGTACTGACGGAGGCCGTAAACGCCATCAAAAGCATTGAAGATGATAAATACCGGGCAGCACTTAGCTATTACGTTATCAACGGGCTCCATTTATTTCCGGACGGAAATGGCCGCGTTTCGCGCGCGGTTTATGAGATATTTGAAAATCCCGATTTTGATTTTAACAATGACGATTCCTTAGCTTTTCATTCCCAGGATGCCTCCTATGGACACGGTGGGTTTGAGCGTAAGAAGAATATTAGGCCGGCATCCCAGGCTTTAGGCCAGGCTCTCTCTTTTGTAAAGTACGACCTTGTAAAGGCAGGTAAGATTAACCCTGTAGTCATGGATCGCACGGTGACTTTGGGTATAATTGCAGGTGATGTTCCAGACTTATATCTTACAGAAGATGCGAATGATAATCTTTCTCGCTCCGAGAAATATTTCCTAAATAATGCTTTTTCTGAAATCGACATTGCGACTATTGCTTTAAACGCTATGCTCACGAAAAAAGGAACTTTTGATGATATTGCTGCGGCCAGCACTCGTAAATTTAGCGGTGAAGAATCGATCTGTTTTGAAATAATGTCGTATGATCTTGATACCTCTGGCCCAAATGAACTTTCGAAAAAGACTTTTGAGGGCTGGACGGCGGATGACTATCGGCAATTTGGTAAAATATTTCGAAGTGTACAGGTATTACAATATCGAAAGCTCATAGATTTCTTTGCCAATCCTGACCAAAATAAATTCAGCAATGGCGTGCGGGTGGCCGACTGGCTTTCTGGTAAGAATAATTGACTAATGTTTAGTTATATTGTATAATAATATTGCTAATATATAGTATGTTGGCAAGGAGCCTTTTTGCGTATGCAATGAGGCAGTATATTAAAAAGGAGGTACTCGTATGGGTACAACAGTCAAAATCATTAACTATGACATCCTTGGTGGCCCGAGCCGAGGGAGGCTATGTGTTGCGCATGAATATGCATGCGATAAGGACGACTTCATTAAGGTACATTTTGAAGTCGCCCAAGGATATACTAAGAAAGACGGACAGACGGATTACATGAAAGTAGGATTAAATCATGTTTCCGTACTTAGTCTAAAGCATGATGGGTATAGCCCTGATCGCTTCATAGTTGAGGGCGAAGCGCTCGTACTTCTTCCGAATGAGGAAGATTATCGATTTAAAAAGTATCGTGCCCACTATGATACTAAGGGGCGAAAGGGTACTATTTGTTTCTTTTAATGTTCTGCCTGGGCTTTTTAGCTCAGGCTTTTTCTTGTCGCCGTAGGAAATACATCCCTTTTCTTTTTTATAAAAATGTGATATAATTAAGATAGTATAGTCAAACACCAAATAGCCCCGCGAGGGTTTTTTAAGGTTACTCAAAATGGTCAGAAAAATTGCGGATTACATTACTAAGTATTGCTACACGGTTTTCGTGATTTTTTTGGTGCTTGCCGGCATTTGTGGCTTTTTGTCGCAAAAAGTGAGCATTAACCACGATATATATTCTTACATGCCTGCTGATTCTGAAACGACTCTCGGCCTCAATATAATGAAGGATGAGTTTGACTATGGTAGTACAAGTAGCTGGAAGATGATGATTGAGGATTTGCCGCACGAGAAACATGCGGAGATTAAAAGCTATCTAGAGGGTGTTGAGAATATCAAATCTGTCGCCCATGAGGATAACGATGAATATGTGCGCGAGTACAATGGCCATCAATATGCTCTTTATGATATTACTCTTAATGCGCCCTCTAATTCTGATATTGCCAATAAAGCCTACAATGAAATCGATAAAAAAATCCGAAGCGAATATAAAGTATATGTAGCTGGTGAGGTAGCAGACAATAATGGCTCGGTAGTATCTTTTCTAATCACTGGGCTTGCAATTGGCGTTGCCATGCTAATCTTGACGCTCATGAGCGAGTCTTTTATTGAACCATGGCTGTATCTTTTTGCGATTTTGATTGCGGTGCTTCTTAATAAAGGCACAAATATTCTTTTTTCGAATGTCTCCCATATTACTGACAGTATTTCGATGATTTTACAGATGGCTCTCTCGATGGATTACGCTATCATGCTATCATCTCGCTATCGCCAGGAAAAAGCGGGGAAGGACCAACCAAGCAAATCCCTTGCGATGAATCGCGCGCTCAGGTATTCGTTCGGTGCAATTATGTCTAGCTCCGTTACGACTATTGTTGGGTTACTCGTTCTTATCTTTATGAGCTTTACAATCGGGCGCGATATGGGCTTCGTGCTTTCAAAGGGCGTTCTACTTAGTCTCGTTTCAATCTTTACGACTTTGCCGGCGCTACTCCTCCTCTTCGATAGGCTAATTACTAAGACACACAAGAAAACTCTAAAATTCAAGCTTGGTTGGCTCGGCAAAGGTGAGTACAGATTCCGTAAGCTCGCTATTCCAGTTTTTGTCCTTATCTTTGGTGGTGCCTTTTTCCTCAAAGGGAACACAGGGATTTTATTTACTGGGTCTGAAAACAACTTTGTTAAGGATGTTTTTCCAATTACGAATCAGACCGCAGTTGTCTATAGGAATGAAAATGAGGAGAGGCTCGCCGAGCTTTGCCGTAGCTACAATGATAAGAGTGAGGTAAAGCGTGCGCTATGCTATGCCAATACGATTGGTGAGCCGGAAAAATACAATGAAATAATCGCAAAAGCCAATGAGCTGGGTAAGACATCTGTTTCAGGCCAAGGCGCTGGTAATATCAAGACGGTTTCGGCCGAAGATTATCTCGTAAAGGTGATTTATTACTATTATTACCGCGGGAATAATCATGAAATGGATCTCGTTACCCTTGCACGATTCTTGCGGGATACAGTGTTAACAGACGAAACCTTCTCTGGCGATTTGTCTGCCGGCGAACGCGCCGACATTAAACGTTTGGTCAAGTTTATCATTCCTGAAGAAGCCGTCAAGCCACGGAGCCGGGAAGAGCTAGCTTCTTTGTTTGAAACCGATACCTCCGATCTCGATGATCTATTCGTACTCTATCTATCGAAGTACGGAAAACCTGTTCGTTTAACGCTTCTCGATTTTGCTAGATTCGTTAATTCCAATGTGCTTACAAACCCAAATTACGCCAAGCTTGTCACAAGTGACCAGAGAGAGAAGCTGAGTAAGTTGCTAGTCTTAAGCAATCCAGATATCACTAATACCACAATGAATACTGAGGAACTCGCAGGTATTTTTGGCCTTCCTACTGAGACGATTGAACAGATTTTGACCTATTATAATTATGCAAGTATTTCTGAGCCGACTATCAAGGCTACGCCTTCTGAGCTTATTCATTTTGCATTAACAAACGAGCGCGTTCTTAATGAACTTTCCGTCACTGCAAAGCAGGCTAATACTATTATTAGTGCTGTGGATGATGCGCGCGAAAAGATTCAGCCGTATCTAGAGGAGTATCCGGCTCTTTCGAATGTGCTCGGATTCATCAGAGATAAGTACTCTTATGGAGACTTTCTTGGTTATTATGACAGTATTCGTTCTCATATCGATGATATTAGAGACGAGGTTATCAACCTCAAAGCTACGTACAATATCGATATTGATGTTGATACTCTGATTTTTGACAGAGTTGCGGAGTATGAGGGCAGTGTCGATACCTATTTTGACAAACTAAAACAGATCTACATTCTGTATCAAACTGAAAATACGAAAAAGCAGGCTACGCCGAGTCAGCTCGTCAAATTCCTCGCTGCACATCTAGATGATGACCTACTGGGTCTCTCTGGCGAGCAGAAGAGCCTAATTTCACTTGCCAATATCGTTATTGATAACCAGGGCACCTATTTCAGCGCTGAGGCCCTATCTAACACCTTTGGGCTTGACATTGAAAGCCTTAAGCTTGTCTATGCGCTTTATGACTATCGCTATGAAACGGGCGATCCGATGCTTTCGATTTCCAAGTTAATTGATTTCCTTAGGAATACCGTCTTTAATGATGCTAGATTTTCTGAGCGTCTCAGTAGCGAAAAGAAGGCCAAAATAAACGCTGTCGCGAATTTGATGGATTCTGCAAAACTTGGCACGAAATATGACTATAATGAGCTCTATCATGCGCTCCAGCCACTTTCAAATGGCATTGATAAGAATCAATTGGCTTTACTCTATCTTTACCATGGGTCGCTTTATGATTACAATGAGTCCTGGACTCTTACGATTGAAGAGTTTGTTCGCTTCCTAAATGACTCAATTGTAAATAACGAAATGTTTGCTTCTCGCATTAGTGATGAAAGGCGCGATAGCATCATGAGCGCTAAAGATACGGTAAAAGAAGCCAAGGCGCTTCTCGTTGGCCCTAAGCATTCTCGTATCCTGATTGAGACCGAAATGGCCGCCGAGGGCGATGAGACTTTTGGTTTTCTTAGTGGAATCAAAGATGACCTGAAAGGTCTTACAGCTAAATCTGACTATTACCTCGTCGGCGACTCGGCCATGGCCTACGAAATGTCGCAGAGCTTTGGAGATGAAATTAACTTTATTACGATTCTTACGATGGCTGCTATTTTCGTAGTTGTAGCTTTTACCTTTAGGTCTATCCTGATTCCGCTTCTTCTAGTATTTGTGATTCAGACTGCTGTTTATGTCACGATGGCTTATTTATCAATCACTGGGCAAAGTATTTACTTCATTGCGCTTATTATTGTGCAGGCAATCTTGATGGGCGCCACGATTGATTATGCCATTCTTTTCGCTTCGTATTATCTCGAGGAAAGGAAATATTTTGATCTCGGTGTTCGCGATGCGTTAATTGCTTCCTACCAAAAGTCTATCCACTCAATTCTTACATCAGCCTGTATTCTGATTTTTGTCACGGCTATCGTTGGCAATATGGCCACGGCCATTGCGGCGAAGATTTGTCAGTCGATTTCTGTCGGCACGCTTGTTGCCTCGCTTATTATTCTGTTTATTTTGCCGGCACTCCTTGCTGCATTCGACCGATTTATTATCAAACAGAAAAAGCAGTAATTACTAGTTTGTTGTAAAATTTACTTTATTTAGCATAAAAGTATTGAAATACTATATATGGTGGTGTATCATGGTAATAAGACACTAGATATGGTGGTATTACAAAATAAAAAGTGTCGTAATACAGAAATTGATGCCATAAACAAACCTGGTGCTTTAATTATAAACATTGAAGATGAAATACAGTTAAGGAGGTAATTTCATATGTTCAAGCGTATCATCAAACGTGATGGTAAAATCGTTAAATTTGATCCAGAGAAAATCACTGAGGCTATCGCTAAGGCTGGCCTCGTTACTGAAGAGTTTAAATATGATCGCGCCAAAACCTTAGCCGAGAAAGTTATAAAAAGGGCCGAAGAAACTATCAAGGAACGTACTCCACACGTAGAGCAGATTCAAGATATTGTTGAAGAAGTCTTGATGCATTCTGCGTTCAAGCGTACTGCTCGTGAGTATATTCAGTATCGTCAAGAGCGTTCAAAGAGACGTGAGGCAAAATCTGACCTTATGAACGTTTATCGCACCATTTCGATTGCCGATGCTTCTGAGGATTCCGATGTAAAACGCTCAAACGCAAACGTTGATGGCAACTCTGCCATGGGCAAGATGCTCCAGTTTGGCGCTGAAGGTGCTAAGGTCTTCGCTAAGACTGTACTCCTTCGTCCAGAAATTGCTGCAGCCCATGATAATGGTGACATTCACATTCACGACCTAGATTTCTATGCTACTGGCACACTCACTTGCTGTCAGTCTGATCCTTTTGTGCTATTTGAAAATGGCGGCTTCAATACTGGCCACGGCCATCTTCGTACACCAAATTCTATTAGCTCCTATGGCGCTCTTGCTGCTATCATGCTTCAGGCTAACCAGAACGAGCAGCACGGTGGTCAGTCCATCCCTAACTTTGACTACGCTATGGCGCCAGGTGTCAACAAATCTTTCCGCAAAGCCCTCAAAAAGAACTTGGAGAAATATAATCTCTTTGCCGGAAAAAAGCTTGATCTTACCGTAGCCGACACGATTGAATACGGTGATGACAAGAAGCTCGAGAAAGCCAAGTGGCCGAAAGAGGTCATCAAAGTATCCAATGAAGATGTTGAGCGTGAGACTCTCCAGGCTATGGAGGGCTTCGTACACAACCTTAACACCATGCATTCTCGTGCTGGTGCACAGGTCCCGTTTACTTCAATTAACTTCGGTACCGACACTTCTCCAGCCGGTCGTCTCGTTTCGATGGATTTGCTCCAGGCTACTGAGAATGGTCTTGGTAAAGGTGAGACTCCAATCTTCCCAATTTCGATTTTCAAGGTTAAAGAAGGTATCAACTACAATCCGGAAGATCCGAACTACGATCTCTTTAAAAAGTCTATGGAGGTATCTGCTAAGCGCCTCTTCCCGAACTTCTGTTTTATCGATGCGCCTTACAATTTGAAGTACTACAAGAAGGGCGATTACCGCACTGAGATTGCGACCATGGGCTGCCGCACACGCGTATTTGCATCTGTATTCCCAGAGAGCGATGGTATCGTGACTGGCCGCGGTAACCTCTCATTTACTACTGTCAACCTAGTCCGTATCGGTATTAAGCACGGCATTTGCCTTGGTGAACGCAAAGAGGCCGACTGGGATGGTTTCTACAAAGAGCTTGATGAAAAGATGGACCTCGTTAAAGAAGAGCTTCTTGATCGCTTCGACTTCCAGGCCAACCAACACGTACGCAACTTCCCA
>JAEEGL012517812.1_pt1 | contig 12510 bp, 13 predicted proteins | sample 9134231 | NCBI WGS metagenome assembly JAEEGL01 (sample SAMN16246548, study PRJNA631951) | gut metagenome | biome: gut microbiome; feature: rumen; material: fiber-attached | host: Bos | place: Iran: Karaj | collected 2018-10
CCAGAACGACGATCGGCACCCAGAATTCCCAGCCCATCACGTAATTCACGATGATGACGCCGGCTGATCCGAGTGTGGCAACAAATAAGACCAGTTTTTCGTTTGTTTTCTGATTCATGGTGATCCTCTTTTTGCGGATTAGGGTTTTTTCTATACTTCCCTTAAAAAATCTCAGTTTGAAATTTATTCTATCACACTGAATATTACGACAATATCACAAATTTGAGCCGAATGCAAAAAAATCATAAAAGATATATGGCATTCCAAATCTTTCTTTTTAGCGGTAAAAGGAGTAGAATGGCGGGGAGGCATCGAGGGCATCGAACCCATGTGAGGTAATTATGGAAACAAAGATCACGATCGTAATCGATAATAAGTCAAATGATGACATACCTGGCGAATGGGGGCTTTCCATTCTGGTTCAGTATGCCGGAAAAAAGATCCTTTTGGATGCGGGCGCTTCTGATCTGTTTCTTGAGAACATGAAGCAGCTTGGGATTGACGTTGCCGATATCGATCAAGCGACGCTCAGCCACGCCCATTATGACCACGCCAACGGCCTTCCGGCATTTCTGGAGAAAAACAAGAAAGCGACGCTCTATCTGAGGGATCACACGGCTTGCGACTGTTATTCGAAAAAAAGCTTTTTCCGTAAATATATCGGGATCCCGCGCAAGCTGTTAAAAAAATACGCCGGCCGGATCGAAATGGTATCGGGTGACTATAAGATCATGGACGGCGTCTATCTTTTGCCGCATAAGACAAAGGGGCTCGACAGCATCGGAAAACGGGAGCTGATGTTTCGGAAGACGCCGCGTGGCTGGGTCCCGGATGATTTTTCGCACGAGCAGAGCCTTGTGCTGGATACGGATAAAGGCCTGGTCATCTTAAATTCCTGCTCGCATGGCGGCGCCGGAAATATCATCAATGAGGTAAAAGAAACTTTCCCGGGCAAAAAAGTGTACGGCCTGATCGGCGGGCTCCATCTATTCAACAAGTCGGAAGCGGAGATACGGGAAGTCGCGGGAAAAATCCGCGAAACCGGCATAGAATACGTCTGCACAGGGCATTGTACCAAGGACAGGGCGTTCCATATCCTAAAAGATGAACTTGGCGACATGATCGAGCAGATGAAAGTAGGCTATCAGATCGTGATATAAAACATGCTAGCGGATCCCGTCACTTGATCTCGGGTTCGGGGATCTGCGGCAGCGAATTGATATCATCTCCACCGGCATATCTCGATGAAGTTACCTTGATCTGTTTACTGTTACTCACTTCCACCGTATAACTGATCACTGTAGCATCTTCATCCGATTCCACCCAGGGGCGGGAATAAGTAAACGTCAGCTCTGTAGTGCCTGCTGTTTCAGGCGTGAACGTATAGATCTGCTGCCCGCCAACGCCGACCATATTCTCGTCATGCGCATTTTCCTGATATTCTTCATCGATCCGAAAGAGCTCCGGGTCCTGCGTTACCGTCCAGGAATAGCCGGTTGTCGGATTGGAGTCAAGCGCCAGTTTCATCGTCTGCGGCTTGCTTGCGCCGCAGCCTGCCATAACCAGCGCGATCCCAAAAACAGAGCAGAGCTTTACCATTCGTTTCATAACTTCATCTCCTTATTGTATCCTGTTTGCCTTAGTCGCTTCGCGCGGGAACCGCTTTAATCAGCGTTTCCCTATCGCTGCATGGCGATCAATTCTTCGCGGATCGTCGAGACCTGCCGGATCGCCTCTTCGCAGTCTTTTTTTGCCTTGCTGATCTGTGTCTGAACCACCACATCCACCAGAAAACCATCGAATACAATATCCGCAAACGACAGGAAACTGTTTATGTGTATGGAACTGTATCCGTGTACGTCCTGCAGCTCTTTGCTGAATCTCTGCAGAGCCTGCTTTGCTTCCTCAATTTCCTGCTCCGCGTCCCCCATCCTTCCGTGCTTGATCATCCCGGAGATAAATCCTCCGCCAAGCAGGTCCAAAACGCCCCAGTTTCCGGCACTTTGCAGGCACTTTCTGGCGCTTGCCAGATGATAGAGCGCATCATCCGCGGCATGGATCGCTTCCTGCAGCTCCCTGGCTTCCATCTCGTTCATATTTTTCTCCTTATCCCCTCGGAGCATTCGCTCCGGCAAATGCGATGAACGCTTATTTCAACGCCCAAAATCCCGCCTGAAGGTACGAAGTCCAAAGGATGTCCACTGACCTGAAGCCGCATTCCCGCAGAAGCTTAATATGCTCTTCTATCGTGATCGGAAACACCTCCGTGCCTCTTCTCGCAAGCTGCATCTCTATTTCTTCTTCATCGCTCCCGTGGTCTTTCAGAAACTGCGTCCACCGGGAAAGCGCTATGGCATCGCTTTCATCCGCAGACATTCTTATATTTTCAAACGCGACGAACACACCGTTTTCCCGCAGCGCATGATAGCACTTAGAGACCGCGTCCTTTCGTTCCTCACGCTGCAGGTAATGATGGCTCTGTACTGCTGTCACTATGTCAAACTCAGAAGCGAACATGAGCTGCTGTGAAGACAGATTAAAAAAGCGTGCATCTACGCCGGTCAGCTTCTCCTTTGCTTTTTCCAGCATCTTTTCGGATGGATCACAAAGCGTAAACTTCACATCGCTCCTGTCCTCAAGGACTCTTCGCGCCAGCGTTCCCGTCCCGCATCCTGTATCCAGCCAGTCCGGTTCCTTCAGTTTCATGTTCTTCACAAGGTCTATGATCTGGCCGTGATATTCTCTGTAGTAAGGCAGGACATGGATGACCTTATCATCATAGATCGTGGAATTGTATGCTGCTTTATTATCGTTCATCGTTTCCATTCCTTTAGCGTAATGATGCGTTTGTCAGATCTTTGACCACCTCTCCCGCTATGATGAGCCCTGCGACCGAGGGGACAAACGCAGTGCTGCCGGGGATGGCTCTGCGCGCACTGTGAGCGCTCTTTGCATCGGATGGGTCCGTTTGGCAGCTGTCCTCCATATCCCCAACAGGGCGGACCGGCTTCTCCTCGGAATAAACCACCTTCAGCTTTTTGATCCCCCTCTTTTTCAATTCACGCCGCATGACTTTTGCAAGCGGATCCACGTTGGTCTTATAGATATCCGCAACGCGAAACTGCGTGGGGTCAAGCTTATTTCCCGCCCCCATGGAGCTCATGATCGGAACGCCCATTTTTTCGCACTGCATCACCAGCTCTATCTTTGCGGTGACGGTATCAACGGCATCGACAACATAATCGTATTTTTCAAACGGAAAATCCGATGCGTTCTCCGGAAGAAAAAAGCATTGATATGTGTTCACTTCCGCCTCCGGATTGATAGAAAGAATTCGTTCTTTCATAACATCCGTCTTGTATTTCCCGACAGTTTCCACGGTTGCGATGATCTGCCGGTTTATATTTGACGGGCAGACTTTGTCATCATCTATGAGGTCAAACGTGCCGACACCGCTTCGCGCCAACGCTTCACATACATATCCGCCAACCCCGCCGATACCGAATACCGCCACGCGGCATTTGGAAAGGCGCTCTAAGGCTTTCTTTCCAAGCAATAATTCCGTCCTCGAAAACTGGTTTAACATGTTCATCTACGTTCAACCTTGCTCCGCGTTACTCATATTTTTCAATCACAATACTATATCCATGAGCGGTTTTCAATATCATCTTTTTTGTTCGACAAGTTCTACTGCTTTGATCGATTCCTGTTCAACCTTACAGTCATTTGCCAGCATATACTCCAGAACATCCTTATATGCTAAGAGCTGGTTATCCTTTTTTGACTCTATTACCTTTTTATCCCTCGCTGTTAAACTTTTATACAATCCTGCCCGATAAAACCGCTCTATTGTCTCCACATCCATAAACAACGGTTTGAAAGGGATCCGGGTTTTCGTGATCAGGTTCTCTAAGATCAGGAACCCATACACATCAAGATCACCTTGATGGCAGTATTCTCTGTCGTTATTTTCTGCATAGATCAATTCCAGAAGCCTCTGTTTAGATGTATTATGATAGCCCCCAAGATAGATATAAACTGCATTCGGCTCATTGCAATCATGATAGGCCGTGAGATTCTCGACCGTTATAACTATATCTGCCTTAACAGTAATCTTTTGGATTCCTGCAAGAGAAGCATTGGATAAAGCGATGCCGCCGGGCATTTCTGACAATTCAATAACTGACTCTGAAAACACAATCTGCGCATTTCCTTTGATAAGTACATACGTCGGGTTCTCGTAGAGATTATAATATCCGAGGATGTCCTCTTTTTCTACGGCATCTTCCGTATAATCAAACAGAATGCTTTCTATCGTTGCCCTATACTCTCTTTGGAATTTCTTCGAGTCCTTAAACAATGCCGTGGAGAAATTGCGTATATAAGTCTCCGATGTAAGTTTGCCCACAGCCTCAAGAACTTTCAGCACTTCTTCCACGCGCCGCGCATCATATCCAAGATCATAGGGGAGCTTCTTATATTGTTTGATCTGCCTGCAAAAATCTTTTACGATCCTTCCGGCCAGAGGTGAATCCGCATGATCATTCTTTGCTAAAACATCCAGGACTTTTTGGCATTGATCCGGTATACTGGTTCTTTTTAGTAGCACGTAGCACTCGTAAACCTTTGCAAGATTTAACTTGATCTTGGAAAATTGTCCGGCCTGGTCCTTTTTTGCGATGACCAGGCCAGCCTCCAGGTTCCTCTCAATAGCAGCATCGATCTCTCTGTACTTCTCGTTATCATACCGGTCCTTGTAAATGGGATACTCTTTCGAGACCTCAAACTGTATGGCCCGAAGCTCCTCCGGCCTTTTTGCATAACCGCCCCTTCGCTCATAGATATCCAGCAATCGGTTGATCATATCTTTACCATACTCCATTTGTACCAATCCTTTCAAAAATGCCGATTGCATTTCTATTACCGGATTTTACGACCGAGTATGTAATATCGCAGTATGGGAAAATAGCCGTAGCCTTTTCCGTAGTTGCAATAAGTACAAGCTGAAGCTTCAAAGACCTGAACATATTCATCATCGGCTCAATGCGATCGCTGGTCATGTTATTGAATGCCTCATCCAAAAGGACCAGTTTGATACATCCGTCCGGATTCTGCTCATATATCTGAAGCAACGATGCGCAAATAGCAATATAAAAAGGTGCCTGATTCTCTCCTCCGCTTCCTTCCCCACTTACCTTTGACAGCGGCACCTCGATTCCGGTAACACTGTTTTTTACAATAATGTCATAATCAAGATAGGTTCTGTAATCAACATACGTTCCCATACTCTTGGCTCCGGATTTTGTGCCGGAAAGGTTCTCTCTGGCATGCTCTTCCACATCGCTCATAATGCGGTTCATAAATTCCTCAATCTGGGTTTCAAACACTTCAGACCTGTTATTTTCAGCCAGATACATCATGATCTCGTTATCCTGATCGATCTGCTGATTGTCCTTGTCCATGATGATGTCATAGAACATTCCCAGTTCTTTATCCTTGCTCCGATCGATCCTGAAGCTATAGCTCTCTTCACCGTACCGGAGATTCTCCATAACACGGCTGATCTGTTTAAACTGTTGTTTTGCGCGCAAAATATCGTCTTTCATACGGAACAGGACCTCTTTGCGGAATCTGTCCTTACAGCGGATCTGCGCCTGAACCAGCTCGGTTTTATGGCGTTCCAGCTCAATGTTTTTAAGTGCAAGATACTCTTGCTGATATCTCGCAGCACCGGCAATTCCTTCCGGGAAATCACATGTGTATGTAGCCGTATACTTATTCTGTAACGGAATAAGATTCTGGTTCAAATAATTGTTCAAGTTAATCGTTTGTTGTATAGCGGTACTTTTGAAGATACGCGAAATATCCGCGGCTTTTCTTGTCTTGCGCTCATCCGCATACTTTTTCATCACTTCTCCGGAATACTCTTCGGCTCCCTCCAACTGCCTCTCATATCCCGATTTTACGTTCTCGTGCAATCCGGCAAGTTCCTCATTACGTAAACTAAGGGTTTTGACTTTATCTTCGAGGTTTTGCTTTTTAGCCTTTTCGGAAGTTACCTCATCACTGATCTCCCGCAGATTCCTCTCGCACTCACTAACATGATCAAACATCGCGCGAAGAACAGGATTCTTTGTTAGCTCTTCGATGCGTTTTTCTGTTTCTTCTATTTCGATACGAAGTCCGATTGCTTTTTTCCGAGACTCCGAATACTCCTCCATCTGCTCAAATCTGTTTCCCGAATTGAATTTTTCATACGCAGAAGAAACGTCATCAAAAGACCTCTTTTGCTCCCTGGTGACGTCCAGTTCCTGTTGTCTGAAAGCCAGCTCTTTTTTCGTTTTATCCAGTCTCTTTTGGATCGCATCAACACCAATATAGTGGTCTTGCTTTGCCATCCTCTGCAAAGTGAAATTCTGAAATCTCAGGCGGTCTCTGGTTACGCTCTTCTTATGCTCTTCAAGATCCTCTGATTTTTCACAACAAACAACACCTCGCATGATATAGTCGACGTATCTCTTCGCATGAACATTTTCAGTTTCAACAGTATCGCTAAGATATCTGAACCCATCCGCTTTATTTATAGCGCCGTTAAGCTTCCGGGTATCTACAAGGCCTATTCCCCTTACCCTGTCTCCCAGAGAAACAAACACTTTCTTTGCCAATAAATAATTCTCAGGGGATACAATAATGTTGAATCTTTGCGTATTCAAGTAACTCTCGACAGCATCCTGCCAACTGTCATCACTCATATATAACCATTCACACAAAAGCCTCGCATCTTCAGTCCTGTTCTCTGCCAGAAGCGCTTCATTGATCTGATCTCTGACCAGAAGAGCTTCTTTCGGGTAAGGCATCTTTCCGGACGACAGCTGTGCGATCAAGCCTTCCATATCTGCAATCGTTGTTTCCATTGCCCTGATATGAGTTCTGAAATCCGCATCTTTATCTTTTATTGTCTCACGGATTGCGTTCAGTGCATTTCTTACAGCTCTGATCGTGGATAAATGTTCTTCTTCTGAAATGTCGCGATCTTCGAGGATGAGTTCATCCCATTCGCATACAATACCGGATTTAGACAGTTTCTTCTTGAGAGATTTAAGCTCATTTAATATCCGCTCATAGATATCCGCTTGCCTGCAATACTCTTCGCAGGAAGTTATCCTGCTTGCATTCTCCTTTTGCAAACCAGCCAATTCCCTATTATCTTCATCCTCCTCCGCAGCCTTCTTTGCCTGGTATAGAAGATCTGAGGCTTCCTTCTCCCTTTGAGACAGCTCTGTTATTTTTCGTAATAACACTCCTATGCTCGACTCATACTGCTCGATCAGTTGCCGATTATCCTTCTGTTCTTCCTCATTGTCCTGATACTCCGCATAAGCGACCAGAAGCTCGTTTACCTTTACTTTTGCATATCTCTCTTTTGCTTCAACGATCCGATCGTTAATCTGTCCAAGAAGATTTTCTCGATCCTGCGCCTCTTGTAAAATCTCCTGAAGGCGCTCCAACTCCTGCATATCTTTTTGCAAAAATTCAATATTTACCTTAGGTTCCGGAAGTATGTAAGTATAAATGAATTCACGGATATCCTTGATATCTTTAAGGCTCGTTCCCATATGAAAAACTTCGTTGAATTTCTTGCCGATCGGCGATTCGGAATCACCTATTCCAAGGATCCTGCAGATACGTTTTCTGGCATCCGTCTGGTTAGACGCTCTATCCATGCCTTTATTTTCCAGTCTAAAAGCATCTCTGGATGTAGGTCTCTTACCATCTTTCACAGTTGTAAGGAAAGGAACATCCTCCAATCCATATCCCGGTTTCGTTATATACCAATCCTGGATCACGCCTTTCAGATCCTGTTTCGGTGTTTCCGACTCCACGCGCGCAATGATAACGAAGGTCTTGGCTATCGCTTCGTCCCAAAATTCAACACCGATGTATGAAACTGTATGCCCCGGGCGTAAATAACTATCAACCGCTCTCTGCTTCTGATGGACAGAGCCCAGAAGTGTTCTTCCGCTCTTCTTATTTCCGGCGGTATTAAAATCCTTATTCGTGGTAAGGCAGTATCTGATCGCATCCATGATCGTTGTCTTACCTACTGCATTTAATCCGAGAAGGTAGGTTATATTCTTAAACTCAATCGTATCGTCCTGAAAATTATGCCAATTGATCAGCCGAAGCCTTGTCATTTTAATCATCGGTTTCTTCCTCCTCGTCTGAATTGACATATTTCTGAAGAAACGCGCTGGTCTGTTCATATGCCTTGTTGATATTGGCATCAGGCATTGCGAGCATAACCGAAGGGTAAATCTGTATTCTTGCACTCATATCCACAAGCTTATCAAGCGGTTGAACCAGATTATACCGCTTTATATTCCTCATCGAATCCTCAAGAAGCGCACGGTCAAACTTCTTCGGAAGATCAAGTTTCTCGTACTCATTTTTTACCTCTTCAACAGTAGCAACCACCTCGTCTATATTTGTAGACAAGCTTTCTCTTTTCTCAACATATAAAAGCCTGAAGATCAAAAGCATAATGCTTTCATATTTTTTCAATGAAAGCCTTCCGGTCCCATGATTGTTCACAAGCTGCACTACTCGCAAGTTCCTATGGATGACTAAAGTATATCCTATCGGTTGGAATAAATTACGGATAGCTTCTTCATGATTAATCACGTAGTAGTATTTCTCTCTTGTAGAATCAACATTTCCTATGAGGAAGCAATTATTCAGCAAGTAATTTGCAATTTCTTCTTTGATATCTGCAGCCATGCCTATACTCTTCGCCTTTCCACAATAAATTCCTTAAATCGAAAACCGTTGCTTTCCACGAAATTATCCTTCATCTTAACGTCAAATTCTCTTTCCGGAGAATTTTGATACGTAAAGAGCCCGATAATCTTTACCAACTCATCCGGATGCTCTTCAAATATATGTCCCGCCGAAGCAGCGGTCTTGTTCTCCAGTATGCTCTTCGCGTAAGCATTGACATTTTCTGATGTCAAAGCATTCCGGATGTATTCCATCATTTCCCGATTCTTCTCATTCACCAACGATAGATCCAGCTCCTCACCCATCAACATCGGATCGATCGGTGTAGCCTTTCTTTTCTTTATTGGTGTAGCCAATGATGCGCTGTCAAAGAAATTCTGCCCGAAGATTTGAAATACATCGTAAATGCAGGTATTGTCATCTTCATAGATATCATCCTTTGACCTTATTTCGCCTGCATAATACCTAAGGAGATTATTGATCTTGCTCTTTACACTTCCGTCAGAAAGCAACATAAACTGCGCCTTCTGCACTGCCCGGGTCCTGTATAGAATGTGCCTGTCATCAATAGTACGCATGATAGCTTCCATCTCTTCAATATCCATGCGAAGCTTCTGGATCAATTCCCTGATCCGGGCAGCCGCTTCATCTTTGCCAACCCGCTCCGCATCCATGTAGTCCTCCACCAATGCATCCATCAACACATCTTCACATTTATCAAGGCTTTCATACAGGCTCGTCCTGTAATAGAACAGGTTATCATTCGTTTTAAAGCGATGGTATGACCCTACGACGATCTTCTCCTCATACTTTCCAAAAAATTCCAGCACCTCCTCCGGCTGTTTTCCTGAAGTCAGAGTATTGATGTGATCCTCAATTGAAGCCGCAAGAATTCGGAGCGCCTGGTTTAGATTATCAAAGTCTTCCGAAGCCTCCTTCAGAACGCCTTCATAAGGACTTCCGTGTTCCGATATGTGTTCGAGCATCGAATATATCTTAAACAACTTCCCTTTATACGTGATGATCGAAGGGCTGACTATTTCCTGAAACGACTTGATGATAGGAACGATCTTATAGTTGATCGCTATCTTAGACTCATCCTCATACTCTCCGTCCTTTTCAATAAACCACCCTGTATCCCTTAATCTTCGAATAAAGCCGGTGGCAATGATACGCGCCTCCGAAGAGCTGTTATCCAGTTCCTCTCTTTCGTCATCATCTAATTCGATCTGTTCATCAAGGCCTACGAAGTAATCTTCTGCCATATCAAAAATGGTACTCTTCTCCACGGCATACATGGGCATACGTTTACACTTATCCCATGCAAGCGCAAGTAGGTCTACATATTTTCTTTTGTTGATTCCCGTAAGCGGGCGAAATAAATCTTCCCCAATCTCTTCAAAAAGATTCATCCGCTAACCCCTTTTATCCAAATTCTTGAAGGACTACTCCACCCTATCCGTCTTCACCCACCAGGTGCACCGGTCTGTATTCATGCCCTGTCGCCGGAAGGAATTTATCGATCACGTCCGCTGTCTTCATCTTCAGGCTCGACGTACAGACGCAGGGATGGCAGCCCAGTTCTTCCCCGGCAAGGACGTCCTCATCGATCAGCAGCTGCACGGCGTGGTCCACATCATTCATAAGCCCCATTATGCTCACCGCTCCCGGTTCGATATCCAGATATTTCAGCATATATTCAGGATCCGCAAAGGAAAGCCTCGCCGAGCCGATCTGCGATGACAATTCCTTTGTCTTAAATTTCTTGTCCCCCGGCATCATAAGAAGATAGAACCGCGTTTTCTGCTTGTTGCAGAGAAAAAGGTTCTTGCAGATCAGCACACCCAGTACCGCATCGATCTCGTTACAGGCCTCCATATTATCCGCCGGTTCATGATCCGTCCGGAAGTATTCGATCCCAAGGTCATCCAGAAAGTCATAGGTCCTGATTTCCCGGGGAAGCCGCCCCTCTGAATTTTGGGGTCTGCCCTTATACAATTCCATACTCTCCACCTTCATTCTTAATTTGCTGTATTCCGCTTCGACTTTCTGTGATCAGCGTAACCAACCGAGCCCACATAAACCATAAACAATCCCATGCTCAGTAAGATCGAACCTATAATGTCGGTAGCCCAGTGAACACCGGCAACCAGTCTTCCGATCACCATAAAAGCAGAAAACAGGACCACAAAAACAGTGGTAATGATCCTGATCGTTTTATTCTCCGTCCGCCTGTCAATCTGGAGCTTCAGCGTCGGCATTACAGAGAGTACCAGCAGAGTCGTCGATGAAGGATACGAAGCCTCCATGACCCCCTCGATCGGAATCGGCCTGTAGTTGATCGGTACCATCTCAAAGAAAAGATATCCGAAGAAGACCAGAAAATAATAGATCCCTAAAAGGATGATATCCGCATCCACCTTAAAAAGGCTCTTCCGCTTTATCAGCTGCACGACACCCAGAATGGCAAAGCACACGCAGATGATGACCGGAACAAGCCCGAGCCAGTCCGTGATCGTATAGATCACCATATGCACTCCGGTCGCTTGATGAAACCAAGTATTAAACGCCGCAAAACCGATATCGGTCCCGTTCTGTCCTACGGACTGCACATCCACATGCATGATCAAAAACGTCCATAAAACAAACGCTGCAAGAAGTATTATCCCTATTATGCAATTTCTTTTCCTGTTGTTCTCCATTTTGTTCTGCTCAAGCCTATTTACGTTTTTTCGGTGCCGGAAGTTCATCATACATCGCTTCCAGAAGTTCCCTCAGGAAGTCCTTATTCTCAACATCATCTACCAGAAGCATCTCCTTGGCTCCATCATAAGGCAGTTCTAATGCCGCCTCAGGCATAAGGGCTGCTGCCGCCTTGATATTCTTTACCAGAAACCGATCGTCATAGATTCCGCCGACCACCTTTCCGCGATAATAAATGATGTACTCCCCCATCATCGCCCTGTAGCTTATCTCATCCAGCATGGACAATTGCTCCACCACAAAGTCCAGATATTCCTTACTCGACGCCATGTTTACTCCTCCTGTTCTTTTCAAAAGTCACTCTTATTATTTCTCCATATAAACAAAGATCAGGTCATCATCAACGACCTGCCGGTCAAACTCTTTATATCCGTTCTCCTGATAAAAAAGGATATTGTCCTTGCTTCTTGTGCTTGTAAACAGCTCATATCGTTTATCCGGGAAACAGTGTTCTATCTCCGCAAGAAGCTTTTTCCCATAGCCCTTACGCCTGTGATCAGGATGCACCATCAGTTTACCGATATAAACTGTCCCATCCGCTTCTTTGGCGCGTACCGAGCCGATAATAGCACCATCCTCGTCGGTCATCTTAAGGATCAGGCCCTGCTCGAATTCGCCTGCCACTTCATCTATCGTCTGTTTCAGCGGAGGAATATCCATATTCCCAAACAAAGCCGCCTCGCTCTGATACGCCAGATACTGCAGCCGGAGGATCTCTTCCAGGTCTTTGCGCTCCGCCTTTGCTATTCTAACCATGATTTTTCCTCAAAACTGCTGCAATCTTTTCAGATATGCCTTCGCCGTATTCTCCGCCTTCTGCGGATATGCATATCCATTCGCAGACGCAACCCCGGCTGCAACCTCCCTGAACAATTCGTGTGTTTGAATAAGCGCTTTTCCGATATCATCCTCCTCGTAATGCGCAAAGCACACTTTCAGTTTTTCCAGGATCCACTCATCCGCCCAGCG
>JAEEGL013726630.1_pt1 | contig 12510 bp, 10 predicted proteins | sample 9134231 | NCBI WGS metagenome assembly JAEEGL01 (sample SAMN16246548, study PRJNA631951) | gut metagenome | biome: gut microbiome; feature: rumen; material: fiber-attached | host: Bos | place: Iran: Karaj | collected 2018-10
ATCAGGCTGGGCGGAACGGGCTGTGCACCGATGTGCATCAGTCTCCACTGGGAAAGCTCGTAATCTTCCAGTTTAACCTCTCCGCTGTCGATGGCATCCAGAATATCCTGTGCCCAGGGAACCAAAAGCCATACAATCGTACACTTTTCCTTGGAAATCGCATCCAATATTACCTTCGGCTTCGTTCCTTTTAAAAGAACTGCCTTGCCGCCTGCAAGGAAAGATCCGAACCAGTGCATCTTTGCGCCGGTATGATACAGGGGCGGGATGCAGAGGAACACATCATCCTTGGTCTGTCCGTGATGATTCTGCTCCACTTTGCAGGAATGCACCAGACTTCTGTGCTTATGTAAAATCGCCTTCGGGAAACCTGTGGTTCCGGAGGAGAAATAAATCGCTGCTTCATCATCGTCCGTCAGATGAATCTGCGGAGACTGGCTGGACGCATTTGCGGTAAGTTCCGAATAGGATTCCGCAAAGGACGGGCAGTTCTCACCGACATAGAATAAAAGACGGTTTCTGGAGATTTTTTCCGCAATTTCCTCGACACGGCCGATGAATTCCGGTCCGAATACCAGAATGTCAACGTCCGCAAGGTTTAAGCAGTATTCGATTTCGTCGGATGCATAACGGAAGTTTAAAGGAACCGCAAGCGCACCGGTTTTTAAAATACCGAAGTAAATCGGAAGCCACTCTAAGCAGTTCATTAAAAGGATGGCAACCTTATCGCCCTTTTTCACGCCTCTGGAAATCAAAAGGTTGGCAAAACGGTTTGCTTTCTCTTCGAATACGTTCCAGGTAATCTCTCTGCGGTAGTGTGTGGTGGGATTGGGCTCAATCAGCTCGTATTCCTTCCATGTCACTCTTCTGGTTTCCTGAATCTCCGGATTGATTTCCACCAGGCAGATATCATTTCCGTACAATTTGCAATTGCGATCGAGAATCTCTGTAATCGGCATCTCTACATCTCCTAATCCATTTCCTGAATTCTTTATTAAAACCGTTTGCGGGATATCAAACCCACAAATAAGATTATGCTACTTTAAAGCGCAAAAGTAAACCCTTATTCCTTGGAAAAAACAGTTTTTATGAACTCCGCACGCTTTTTCGGGCAGAGGTCCTTCGGACAGTTTGCGCAACGAAGTGCGGCATTGGTTCTTTCCAGAAACCGCTCCGGATGCAGGTGATAATTCACCTCCCAGATAACAGTGTAAGCAATTGCCACGGCAACTAACACCAAGGGCAGGATTCCCGGCACCACAACCAGCGGAAATACAAGAAAAATCGCATCCCAGTTATAGATTCTGCAAACACTGCAACAGCGATTTTTCATCACAAATTTGTATGGGCAGAAAATATTCACGCAGATCATATCGCCCACAAAATAAGCCATCACGACCAGAAACATCTCAGAGGTCGTAAAAATCTTCATAAAATACAGCACAAACCATACAGCCGTTACCACACAGTAAAGAAGCAGTCCCCGGATGAACTGGCTCTTCTGCCGTTCGAGCTCCCTGTGGTCTTCTTTCGTCAGATGCGGGTTCTCCGCATAATCCCTTGTCGGTTCAAACGTGCTCTTTAAGTGTTTCTTCATGCCGATCGGAAAGATTTTAAGAGGAAAGAAACGAATTACGAGCGAAAAAAGCAGGATTCCGCACATAACATACATTCCCTTCCATTTCGGCAGAAATGTAAGGTCCAGAAGCGTTTTTTCGCCCAGATACACGCCAAAGCAATAGCAGGCCAGCATAAAACGAAATACCAGTCGCAAAGCCGCGAGTTTGTTAAACTCCGGCCGCCCGTCGTTGTGTTTCCTGCGCTTCCGATGCGAATCTTTTCCTGTATGCTTTGCTTTCAGGTCCTTATCCACCTCTCTTTTTCTGTTTTCTTTAAAATCCTCTTTCTCTTTCACTCTGTTTCATCCTGAAAAAAGAAAAGCCAGGCCAAAGCCTGGTTGCTTTTTTCCCTTTATGACATATCCCTAGTATACCGTAATTGTTTCGATCTGAAGCATGGACTTATAATCCACGTTGGCCTTCTCAATCTTCTTTCTCATTTCCATTTCGTCTTTGCACTTCACCGCATTCGTAACATCCGGCGTCATGTAGAAGCCCCTAAACAATTTCTCAGCCAGATATTCATCGGTCTTTGTATTATGTGCAATGTAGAATTCCCCTGCCATAATGCATCCCTCGACAATCTATATTAAAAAAACTGATAATTTACACAAACACTTCGATACAAATAATATTATATCGTTTTGGGGTAAAAAGTCAACCGAGCCAAACGCGTAAAATTGTTAATTCTTGTACACATTTGCAAAACTCTTTACTTGCAAGCAGGAGATTCATTTGCTAATATTGTATTTGGTTTTTGTAAATCCACACTATTTACAACGGAGGTTTTTATGAGCGAGATTTTACACCCCATTAAAGAGGGAAAAGTACGTGAAATTTATGATAACGGTGACAGCTTAATCATGGTTGCGACCGACAGAATCAGCTGTTTTGACGTTATTCTTAACAATATCGTTACCAAAAAAGGTACGGTGCTGACTCAGATGAGCAAATTCTGGTTTGATTATACCGAAGACATTCTTCCCAACCACATGATTTCCGTAGATGTAAACGATATGCCCGAGTTTTTCCGTCAGGATCGTTTCAACGGCAATTCCATGATGGTAAAGAAGCTTGAAATGCTTCCCATCGAGTGCATCGTTCGCGGTTACATCACCGGCAGCGGCTGGGCAAGCTACAAAGAAAACGGAACCGTTTGCGGCATCACCCTTCCCGAAGGATTAAAGGAATCCGATAAATTACCGGAACCCATCTACACTCCTTCCACCAAAGCGGAAATCGGTGATCACGATGAAAACATCTCCTTTGAACAGTCCGTTGATGTTTTGGAAAAAATCTATCCGGGCAAGGGACAGGAATATGCGGAAAAGCTTCGCGACTGCACCATCGCTCTTTACAAAAAATGTGCGGATTACGCACTTTCCAAGGGCATTATCATTGCGGATACCAAGTTCGAATTCGGTCTGGACGAGAACGGACAGATTGTGATCGGTGATGAGATGCTAACTCCGGACAGCTCCCGTTTCTGGCCGCTTGAAGGATATGAATCAGGACATTCCCAGCCTTCCTTCGATAAGCAGTTTGCAAGAGACTGGCTCAAAGCAAACGAAGGCCACAACTGGACACTTCCTCAGGACATCGTGGACAAGACCATTGCAAAGTATCTGGAAGCATACGAGAAACTGACCGGCAAGCCGTTAGCATAATTCGGACAGCATTTCCGGAACCGAATCAGATAATCAGACAAAATATAAAGGTACCCAGGCCGTTATGGCCCGGGTACCTTTTTTAATTACTTATATTCTCCCTCTCCAAGCTCTTCAAACTGGATTTCATAAGTAACCACATAGGGCTCCACCATTCCGTCGAACTGGAAGGAAACCTGGAACTTACTGTCAATTCCGAGTTTGGACTGATCCACGCGGTTCTTTCGAACCTTTCCTTCAAATCTGGTTCCGAATGTTCCCTTGCTGCCAATCACATCGGCATAGGGTTTAAAGAAATTGCCCGCATAATCCGCAATACGGTCCGTTACGGATCCTTCCACCAGGAATTCATTGTGAACCGGTGAAATGGCCACTTCATCGAAGTGGGTTCCGTCCGCAACAGCTGCATCCGAAAGCAGATCCCAGTCGGAAATTTCATGAATTTCCGGTGTGGACTGCACATATGCTACCGGGAATTTCATGCTCCAGCCACCTGTGCTGTATTCATCCTTGTAAATATAGAGTTCTGCCACCGGGTTGGTAAAAATCGCCGGCGAACGAAGTGTGTTCTTCTCTTCTTCCGTCAGGGATTTGCCGGAAACGGACTCCAGATATGCAATCATCTCATCTGCGCCCCGAACATCCACTGCATTGATGATACCTGCATAATATCTCTTGGACATATCCTCGATTGTAACATCGTGATCCAGTTCCAAATCCTCATCGCTCATTCCGTAAAGATTCGGAAGGTCGTAACCGCTCGGATCCGTATCACCGAATCCAAAGCCTTCGGAAGTTCCGTACTGCTGCATCAAAGCTTCAACATCGAATTCAGACTTGAATTGCTCAATCTTCTGTCCGGCTTTCTTTGCAGCGATGCTGATTAAAATAATGATTACCACAACCGCCACAACGACAATCAGTGCCAGGGAACCGAGGATGGCAAGAAGTACAACCAGCCAGGTCTTTTTCTTCTTTTTCGGCTGCTGATTCTGCGCATTCATCGGAGCAGCTCCCATAGGAGCTGCTGCCATCGGAGCACCCTGAGGCATTGGTGCTGCTCCCATTGGAGCGCCCTGAGGCATCGGAGCGGGACCGGGCTGCGGTGCATAATATGCCTGATTGGGATACGGCTGCGCGCCGCCCATCGGCTGACCGCCATAAGGCTGATTTCCGTACGGTTGATTTCCGTATGGCTGATTTCCATAAGGTTGCTGCATATAAGGCTGTGCCTGAATGTAAGGCTGTTCAACATAAGGCTGCGGTGCAGGTTCAGCTACTACAGGTGCAGCTTCAACTACCGGTGTCTCCGCTGCCGTTGCTACCTGCTGCGCAGGTGCCGCCGCCGCTACAGGCTCTGCCGCTACAGGAGCCTCCGCTGGCGCTGCTACCTGCTGTGCCGGTGCCACTGCCGTTGCTGCCTGCTGCGCAGGTGCCGCCTGCTGCACAGGTGCCTGTGCGCCGCAGTTCGGGCAGAATTTTGCCCCGTCATCCATCGGATTTCCACAATTTACACAAAACATATTCATTCTCCTCTCTCAGGCTTCCTATTTTGCCTGTTCCAACACGGAATCCGGATCGTTTTTATCCAAAGGTTTGTCTTTTCCGAGTGTCAGTTTTAATACAAAGAGCGTTCCGATTGTAAGCGCTACGCCAATCAAAAGGCAGATTACCGCATTCTGAATCAAACCTGCCAGGATATATGTTACAAAGCTGACTCCGGCCACGGTAATCGCATACGGAAGCTGTGTCGATACATGTTTTACATGCTCCACCTGCGCACCTGCGCTCGCCATAATCGTCGTATCGGAAATCGGTGAGCAGTGATCGCCGCAAACCGCACCTGCAAGGCAGGAGGAGATACCGATTACGAACAAAGCACTGTCCGCGGGGAAAATCGCCGTAACAATCGGAATCAGGATTCCGAATGTTCCCCAGGAGGTACCGGTTGCAAATGCAAGGAGACATGCAACCAGGAATATAATCGCCGGCAGGAACAGATGCAATCCGCCCGCTGCATTCTGCATCAGATCATGCACGAAATCCGCTGCGCCGAGCGTGGAGGTCATGGTCTTTAAGGATACCGCAAGCGTCAGAATCAGAATAGGAGGAACCATTGCGAAGAATCCTCTCGGAATGCATTCCATCGCCTCTTTAAACGTAATCACGCGTCTTGCGCAAAGATAAATCATCGTAAAGAGCAGTGCAATCAAAGCACCCCACGGAAGACCGATGGTGGAATCCGTATTGGCGAACGCATTGACAAAATCCCATGCACAGTCCGTGCCGCCCCAGGCATCCACACCGAAGAATCCGCCGATATAGATCATTCCGATTACGCAGGTAATGATTAATACGACAACGGGAAGGACAAGGTCAATCATTTTTCCCTTCGGGTTGAACGTAACATCTTTGCCTTCATCCTGCGCGCCGAGTTTACCGGTTAATTCCGCAAGTTTTTCATGGCGCTTCATCGGGCCGTAATCGAATTTCATAAGTACGATTCCGATAATAAATACAAATGTAAGCAGGGAATAATAGTTATAAGGAATCGCTTTCACGAAAAGCTGAATTCCCGAGATTCCGGTACCTGCATCCTCTGCAACGGAACTGACTGCTGCCGCCCAGGAAGATACCGGAGCAATCATACATACCGGTGCTGCCGTAGCATCGATTAAATATGCGAGCTTTGCTCTGGAAATTTTCTGTCTGTCGGAAATCGGTCTCATAACGGATCCGACCGTCAGGCAGTTAAAATAATCATCCACGAAGATTAACACACCCAATACAAATGTCGCAAGGGAAGCACCAACCTTGGTTTTGATGTTCTTCTCAGCCCATCTTCCGAATGCAGCGCTGCCGCCCGACTTATTAATCAGTGCAACAAGAATTCCGAGAAGAATCAGGAACAAAAAGATACCGGCCGTTCCTTCAATCGCGGCAATTAAGCCGTCACTGATCACCGTATCAAGCGTTTTGGCAAAGAATGTTCCGACACCTTCCGACAGAGTCGGGAAGCCGACTACAAAGATTGCGCCGATTAATACTCCCACGAACAAAGAAGAGTAGGCTTCCTTCGTAATAAGAGCCAGTAAAATCGCCACCAAAGGCGGTACCAGCGCCCAAAACGTACCGTGCATATCCATCAGACTGTCACGGAAAATCTGAAATACAAATTTTAACCAATCAAGCACAAATTTTAACCAATCAAGCATATTAAATAACCCTCCTGTAATTCAACAGTTTACTCTATGATGCTTTCTTTTGCAAAACGGAATCGTCCACTTTGCCGAATTTCTTGGCCTGCAGATATACATCCAAAGCATGTGTGAAATTCCTCGATGCGGTACAGTAAAAATCCAGAAGAATGATTAACGGACCTGCCAGGGCAAGACCGTTGTCCGGCAATTTCAGACTGTTTAACATGACGCCGACACAAATCAGAGCACCACCGGAAACAACGGGCGTTGCAATGGAGAATGCCACACTGTAAAAGCCCGCTAAGATAAACCAGACCACGGAAACCGGCGTTTTCGTACTCTCCGCCAGTGACAGCATAGTAGTCAGGAAAATCAGCATATATCCGGCTGTGTACAAATTCAGTCCGATGGGATAGGTAAAATCCACGAACTGTTCTTCCAGCCCGAGATTCTTCGTCAAATCCTCTTTAATGGTTGCATATGCCACAACACTCGATGCAGTGGTAAAAGATACAAAAGTTCCCTTTGCCAGACCGCGGACCAGCTTAAACGGGGACACGCGATGCCGAATGGAAACATACAAAAGTGTTACCGCGGTCAGAATGAAACTGAGCACAACGGTTACCACAATCGGTTTCCAGAGGGAAAGAAATACATCAAATCCCAAAGTCCAAAAGATGGAAAGAAGCGATGTAAAAATAAAAATCGGAAGAACCTTGCACACGATTCCAACTGCTTTGGTAATCAGTTCGTTTCCCTGAATGATAACGGTTTTAAAGCTTCGAACCCTGTCGCCGAGCGCCAGCATGACAACGCCGATAAATACCGAAAGGAAAATAATCTGCAGCATGTTTCCTTCCAGGAAAGGCTGAACCGGATTGGACGGGAAAATACTCAGAATGATGGATTTTACCTGATCCAGAACGCCGTTTTGATTTACCGCTCCGCCCCACTCAAACTTAAAAAAGAAGGTTGCCAAAAAGGTAAGCAAAGCACCGCTCAAAAAAGAGAGGGACAGATATCTTCCGATAATGCTTCTTCCTACCCTGGAAAAATCGGACACGCTGCCCATGCCGCAGATTCCGTTCATCAGTGAGAAAAATATAATCAAACCGCTGAACAGTCCCAAAAGGTGCATAAACATATCGGATACCAGGTCCAGACCATAGGTTGTAATCCCTTCCCTTACGGATTCCGGGATATAATTTCCCAAAAGACCGAACAGAATGGCAAGCAGCATGGCGAGCACCATGTAAATCTCGGCTTTGTAACGCTTTTTCGGGATGGAGAAGCGAACCGTATTTATATTTGCCTTATAATTATGAACCGCCTTATTGCGTCCCAATTGGGACATCACGACATTGGTCCACTCATCCGCGGATTCTTCGGATTCTCCGAGCGGGTTAAAGCATTCTCCCTCGTACTCAAGAACAACCGCATACGACTCCAGTTTGGAAACAATCCTTAACGTAACCGGTTTCGTTTCGTTGTACTTTTCGCATAAGACAGCCACGCCTTCCTCCACGGCCAGACGAAGATGAATCAGGTCCTTCTTATCTACTTTTGCCTTTTTACACCACTCCTGAATCTTTTCGGAAATCTGATCCGCTTCCTCTCTGGTGGCTGTAAAACTGTAGGTTTCTTTTGTCATCCTAAATTCTCAATCTTTCTTTGCAAGAACTCCAAGGATAAAATCCCAGGTTCGGATTGTACTTTGAATATCCAGTTTTTCTCTGGTTGTATGAATCTCTTTGATATTCGGTCCGATGCTGACCGCCTCGAGGCCGTCTATCTTCTCGGCAAGGATTCCGCATTCCAGTCCCGCGTGAACGCCGGTAACAACAGGTTCACCGCCGTAAAGCTCCTTGTATACGGCAATCGTTTTCTCGCGGAACGGGGATTCCCTGACATATTCCCATGCGGGATAATCACCGAAAGTCTCCCATTTTCCTTCGAAATCTTCGGTAATCTCAGCCACTTCTTCAGTCAGTTCCTTCTTGTCGGCCGAAACACTGCTGCGGATGGCATAGTCCGCGCTCATAAAGCCCGGCGTGCATTTTAGAATCCCGAGATTCAGACTGGTTTGTACCATGTCGATATCGTCGCACATCTTAACAACGCCGTCCGGTACTTCCAGAATATAATCGATAAACCGCTCGGAGTCTTCTTCGGAAAGACAGTTGCATTCCTGCGGAAGCTGGATTCCGACCGTAATGGAAATCCCGTTTTCGATTCCTTCGTAATCCGCGATGCATTCCGATTCGATTTCTTCGACATACTGCATGAATTCATCCGGATCGCCGAGATCGCAGATTAAGAATTCCGCGCTGCCCGATGCGGGGATTGCATTGTCTTTTTCACCCGCTGCCATTGAGATCAAGCGAACATCGTATTCATCCATGATTTCGGAAATGACTTCCGCCAGAAGATGAGCTCCGTTTGCACGCATCTTGTAAATCTCCGTGCCGGAATGACCGCCCAGAAGGCCGTCCAGGGAAAGAAATACGCAGGGGGCGGTGACATTTTCGGTTTCTCCCGAAAGTTCTGCATGCAGACGGATTCCGCCTGCGCAGGAAACCGTGATTACGCCCTCTTCCTCGGAATCGATGTTAAGAAGCCGTTTTGCTTTCAGCTTAGATAAATCAATCCCCAGCGCGCCGTCCATACCGACTTCTTCATTCACGGTAAAAACCGCTTCGAGTGCGGGATGCCGGATATCATCCGCATCGAGAATCGTCAGTGCATATGCCAGCGCAATACCGTCATCTCCGCCGAGAGAGGTATTCTTCGCAAAAAGATATCCGCCCTCTTCCGCAACATCCAGACCCTCTTTTAACATATCTTTATTCGGATCGTCGCTGACAGCGACCATATCCATATGGCCCTGAAGAATTACCGCAGGCTCGTTTTCGTATCCGGGTGTCGCATCCTTAAAAATGATGACGTTTTTCAGTTCATCCTGAATAAAACGAAGGTCCCTGTTGCGTGCAAAATCAGCGAGATAATCGCTTATCTCTTCAATATGATACGTTCCGTGCGGAATAGCACAGATTTCCCTGAAGAATTCAAATACTTTGTCGCATGAATATGCCATATCCGAGACCTCCTTAATAATCATAAAGGGAGCAGATTTCTCCGCTCCCTTTTCATTCCGTAAAACCGTGCGGAAGATTCCGCTTTTGTTACTTCATTATGCGATTTTGCTCTTAGCGATATCTGCAAGTGCCTTGAAGCCGTCTGCATCATTTACAGCCATCTCTGCAAGCATCTTTCTGTTGATATCGATTTCAGCAAGCTTTAAGCCATACATAAACTTGCTGTAGGAAAGTCCGTTCATTCTTGCTGCTGCATTGATACGTGCAATCCAGAGCTGACGGAACTGACGCTTTGCCTGCTTTCTTCCTGCGTAGGAGGATGCAAGTGCTCTCATTACGGACTGCTTTGCAATGCGATACTGTTTGGATCTTGCTCCTCTGTATCCCTTTGCAAGCTTTAATACTCTATTGTGTTTTTTCTTGGCATTTAAGCCACCTTTAATTCTTGCCATGATTCATTCTCCTCCTATCGATTAAACGTAAGGTAAAATCTTCTTCATATTCTTTACGTTTGTTGCATCAGTAATAGTAGCCTGACGGAGATTACGTTTTCTCTTCGTGGACTTCTTTGTTAAGATGTGGCTCTTGTAAGCCTTGTTTCTCTTTAACTTACCGGTTCCGGTTACTTTAAAGCGCTTTGCAGCTGCTCTGCTTGTCTTCATTTTAGGCATATCTTTTTCCTCCTGATTATTCTTACCGATTACTCGGGTTTGTACATTTTATTTCTAACTGTCCCTTTGACAATTAAAATCGTATTCATGTGCGCTGCGAAGGATTACTTCTTTGCGGAAAGAATCAGAATCATGCTTCTTCCTTCCACTTTCGCAGGTTTTTTGATGGTGGAAACATCCGCAAGGCTTTCCGCAAAATCATCCAGGATGTGTTTGCTGTTTGCCATGTGTGCCATTTCACGGCCGCGGAAACGAAGAACTACCTTTACTTCCTCGCCCTTGGTTAAGAACTTTCTGGCTGCAGACATCTTTGTATTTAAATCGTTGGTATCAATGTTCGGGGAAAGGCGGATTTCCTTTGTTTCGATGGTTTTCTGTTTCTTGCGGTTATCCTTTTCCTTTCTTGCCATTTCATAACGGAATTTACCGAAGTCCGCGATTTTACAAACCGGGGGATTCGCAGTGGGCGCAATCTTAATTAAATCAAGCCCTGCTTCCTCAGCAATGTGCTGTGCTTCTTTCGAGCTCATAACTCCGAGTTGTTCGCCGTTCTCGCCGATTAAGCGAACTTCTTTGTCGCGAATCTGTTCATTAATGCTATAGTCTGTAATGGCTTTACCCTCCATAAAAAAATGTGGATACAACCAAAGTATCCACATACATAAACGCATTGCGCGCATCTTACATTCTTAACGCCTGAAGCCCTATTGCCGCAGGGTGAGAGTGGAAACTCTGCTTGTTTTTTCAATTGAAACCTTGATTAGAGTATCATTTCGGGATACATCTGTCAAGCATTTTATTTCCCGACAGTTTCTTTCTCTTCCCCCGATGTCCCGGCAATTACTTCCATTGAACCGGTTGCATAGAAATACCGGTATAAACGGAAGAACAAAGGTACGATGCAGACAAATGCAATGCCCGCCAGAAGAATCAGAACAACACTCTTTCCCCCGAGCGTAATTCCGATCTGTGTTCCCGCCGCATCACCGAGTCTGCCGAACAAAAGACCGAATCCGAAGAGAATACCTGTTCCGTAAGGGATTTTACCGGTAATTTCTTTATCAAGTTTGCACATATCGGAGAAGAGAACAATTCTGTATACCGCAAAGAAACCGTAGAAGAAATAGTCAAGCGCCCAGAGCACGGTTCTTGAAACCTCTTCCCTCGCAAGCACGAGCATAACAAACGGAAGAATCGTTGCGGCAAGCAGACTGATCATACCGTATCTTCTGTTCCGGTCGTTAATCAGCCCGGCAAGCAAAAGGCCTGCCGCGTAAAACAGTCTCGAAGTTTCCGGACTGATTCCGTCCGCAATGTCCGCCGCCGGAAAATAGAATGCCATTTCCTTAATCAGGCTGACCAGTAAAATCGCTGCCGCGGATACAAAAAGAATTTCAATGCTGATGCGCTTACTTTGCGCCGTTTTCGAAAGTTTCCCGCCGGCCACGGGCATGGAGCTTTCGATTCCGTCCTGTTCCGTCACCGTGCTTTTCGATGTACCGTCTTCCGCCGGCAGATCTTTATAAATCTGCTTCGCGCAGTAAATTGCTACTGCGCAGAGTGCCGTAGCAAGACCTGCATAGATTAATAAGGAAAATGACGATTTTAAAAGGTATCCGTTTCCGATTAGCGAAATCAGCCAGACTGCGACGGAAGAGACGGAATATCCCGCGCCGAATACGATTCCTCTTCTGCCGTAGTCCACAAGATAGGCAAGACTGTGCAGATATCCGCCCGCAATCATACCGCAGATTAACTGTGCGATGAATCCGAACAGGAAGGTTCCGGTTAACGACTCCGCAAACATCGCAGGTGCCAGGAAGAACACATAGAGGACATACATCGGCAGGACAAAGATTTTACGCTGGACAAAACCAGGTTTCAAGCGTACAAACAGCGTATAAATCCCGATTCCGACTGCCTGGAGAAGGTATGCGACAACAGTCGATATCACATCCACATCCCAGGTAGTCTCCACTTCCATCAGATGATACAGCCAGGAAATATATCCCGCGCTCGTTAACGAAAACCCGAGAAATATATATAAGAATCCTATGAAATTTCTGCTTTTTACAACTGCTTTCATAATTCCCGATTCACACAAAAAATATAATGAAATATCCCTGTTAATCATATAGTAAACGAGCTCAAAAAACAACCGAAATCCGAACCTTGAACAACCTGTAAACACTCTTTGAATTCTCTGTGACTTCACTGTACAAACCCGCACGGTTATAGGACAATAAGAGTGTGGGGGA
>JAEEGL013879329.1_pt1 | contig 12510 bp, 11 predicted proteins | sample 9134231 | NCBI WGS metagenome assembly JAEEGL01 (sample SAMN16246548, study PRJNA631951) | gut metagenome | biome: gut microbiome; feature: rumen; material: fiber-attached | host: Bos | place: Iran: Karaj | collected 2018-10
ACAAGCAAGTCCCATTAAGTACAAAGCGTTAACGCCATAAGTTTGTTCAGCCTTTACAAAAGCACTACCTAAACCATGCATTTTTGTTCCTTCTAACATCTTATCAATTTCTTCAGCAGAAATATTTGATTTTGTTCTAAGATCCATATCTACAGTTAAGGTATAGTTTTTTACACCCTCAGGCAATACAACTTCTTTTTCTTCTTCTTGAGATTCATTTGTCACTTCAGTTTCACTAGCATTTTCAGCCACATCATTATAACCATATTTATCCCTTAAACCAGAATAAACATCTTTTTGGTTACCAGTTACTATAGAACTGTTTAAAAATGTAGTAAATGCAATAAGCAATATACCAAAACCAACAACTCCTCTCTTAATTTTTTTAATAACCCCGTTCCCCCTGTTAGTACTCTTTCTCATATTTTTTACCTCCAATCTTTTAATAATATTTTTAAGAGTATAACAATAGGTCTTATCCTTGGCAATCTATGATGAAAAAATAAAAATAGGGAGAAAACGTACATATCTCCCTATTAATTGAAATATTTCCAAAATAATACCTAAAAATATTATACCACAAATTCCGTTTTATGTAAACATTTTTAAGCAATATTATGTAATTTATTTTGTATTGAACATATTAATATAAAAGAAAAAGTGAGGAGATTAAACTCCTCACTATTATTATTCTGCATGGTACGTATAATAAACGTCCCACGAATAATCTTTACGTATTTGAGTAGAACCGGCAGCACATCTTTCAAATCCTTTTTCATAAGCTTCAGAAGCTTCATTAATAGAATATGGATTTTTGAAAGTTGAACGATGTGGTTCATAAAACTCACGGGAATCTAATTCAATCATTAAGTATTCAATTTGGCATTGTAAATCACTGTGCGCTTTGCCCTTGCTTTCACAATAATTAAACAATTTTTGCTTACGGCCATATGACCATTGCACTAAACCATAACCTTCATGATTGTTGCCATCTTCAACAGCGTTAGTTTTTAGACCATCAGATTCATGTATTAAGTTACCAATAACTGCAGCAGTTTGGATTTCACTATAACCATGTTCTCTTAGTGTATTCCATAATAACACCTCCACTCTGACGTCAACTTTTTTCCCTTTTACGTATCTGTATTCAGATTGAGCTTCAACTTTTTTTAGAGTTTTAGCAGTTTCTTTAACTTCTGTCTCAGTTACTACTTCATTTTCTCCTTCATCAGTTACTTCAACCTGATCAGATTCATCAGCACTTTGTACAATACCATATTTTTCCTTTAAAGAAGAATACACTTCTTCTTGATTACGTGACGTAATATAATTAGAAAATATAGATACTCCCATAACAAGTACTAATGTAAAAACAAATCCCCTCTTAATATTCTTTTTAATTTTCATTCTTTTCCTCCAATCTCTCTTTCGAGATACTTATTTATTTCTGTGTCGACAGAAACATTTATATTTATTTTTGTTATTATTTTCGAGTTTTTATTTTATAATGGGCAAAAAGAATGCCAAAGATTTGGGGACTACGACTATATCCCACTAATCACTGGCATACTATAAAAAATATTACTCTATTATAATTATACCACTTTATAAGTTTTATGTCAACGTAACCAGAACTTTTGGAAAAGCACAAAAAAGCTCTAGAACCAAGTCTAGAGCTATATTTACTATATTATTCTTCGTCTTCTTCTACTGCTTCAGGCACCTCTTGAGCTGGTATTCCTGTTCTTCTTTGTTTTTCAGCAGCAGCTTTATCTCTTCTTAATTGACCTTCAATTTTTTCAACTAAAGAATCAATTCCAGAATATAAATCATCTGTGTTTTCTTCAGCTAGGTATGTACGAGATTTGTATTCAATTCTCATATCTACATGATGTTTACCTCTTGATTTGTCTGTAAATGTTACGTGACAAACAGTATTTTCATCAAAGAATTTATTTAATTTCTTAATTTTCTTTTCAGTGAAGCTTCTTATTGCATCTGTTGCCTCAATTCTGATTCCTGTTAAATCTAGTTCCATAATAATCACTCCTTTTTATACTTTTATTATAACGTATAAATTTTAATAATTCAAGCTATTTGACAATTTATACTATAACAAATCAAACATATCCATTTGCTCAGATCTAGGCATACCATCTAAACATCCAGAAAGTCTTAATGTTTCAACAGCAGCCTTACCAAGCTTAGCTTTAAGAGTCATATCTTCAATAGATGAGAATGTCTTTCCTTGCGCAACAAGTTCATCACGTGCTGCAACAAGTTTTCTAGCATCTACTTCACCAAATCCTGTAAGTTTTGCAAAAGGTGGCCTAATGCCATCTTTTTCAACTAAAAAGTTAACAGCATCGGATTTATACAAATCTACAGGTAAGAAGTTAATTCCTCTTTGATTCATTTCAAGTACAAGTTCTAGTATTGGATACATATTTTTATCCTTTGGTGCAGCAGCATTTCCTTGCTTATCTATTTCATCCATTTTAGCAAGAACTCTCTCTTTACCATAAAGCATAGAATCACTATCAAATTCATCTGCTCTAATAGACATATACGCTGCATAATATGCTTTTGGAATATGCACCTTAAACCATGCAATTCTAAATGCATTTGTAACGTAAGCTGCAGCATGGGCTTTAGGGAACATGTATTTTATCTTTTCACAAGAATCTATATACCAATCTGGTACATTATTGTCTATCATAAGTTGCTTATATTCTTCCCCCCATAGAGGCTCTTTCTTCTTAGCAACTTTACCTTTACGAACTGCTTCCATTATTTTAAATGCTTTGTCTGGTGGTAGTCCTTTTTGAATAAGATAAATCATAATATCATCACGACAACATATTGCCTCTTTAAGGGTAACAATACCTTGTTCAATTAAACTTTGAGCATTATTTAACCATACATCTGTACCATGAGATAGTCCAGATATACGAATAAGTTCATCAAAAGTAGTAGGTTTTGTATCTACAAGCATTCCACGTACAAACTTAGTACCATATTCTGGTACACCATAAGTACCAACTTCAGATTTAATTTGCTCTGGAGTTACTCCAAGTGGTTCTGTAGATTTAAATATACCCATTGTATCTTTATCATCTAGAGGAATCTTAGTAGGATCAATTCCAGTTAAATCTTGAAGCATACGAATAACTGTTGGATCATCATGACCTAGTATATCTAGTTTTAACAGGTTAGTATCGATTGAGTGATAATCAAAATGTGTTGTTACTATATCTGATCCAAATTCATCTGCTGGATGTTGTACAGGACAAAATTCATAAATTGTTCTTCCTTTTGGAACAACTATAATACCACCCGGATGTTGTCCAGTAGTTCTTTTTATACCAGTACAGCCTTTAGCTATTCTATTTATTTCTGCTGTAGGAACATCCTTTCCTCTTTCTTCAAAATACTTCTTAACAAATCCAAAAGCTGTTTTATCTGCAACTGTACCTATAGTACCGGCTTTATATGTAGTACCAGTACCAAAGATAACTTCAGTATATTTATGCGCTTTAGCTTGGTATTCTCCAGAGAAGTTTAAGTCGATATCTGGCTCTTTATCTCCTTTAAATCCAAGGAATGTTTCAAATGGTATATCCATTCCATCTTTATCTAAATCTGCGCCACATTTTGGACATTTTTTATCTGGAAGATCAAATCCATTAGCATATCCATAATCTGTAAAATCTGAGTATTTACAATTTGGACATCTATAATGTGCTTTAAGTGAGTTAACCTCTGTTATACCTGTCATATATGCTGCTAAAGACGACCCAACAGAACCTCTAGACCCTACGATATATCCATGGTCATTTGAATCCCAAACAAGTCTTTGGGCAATGATATACATTACGGAATATCCATTAGAAATAATAGAGTTTAATTCTTTTTCAAGACGTTCTTGTACTATTTCTGGTAATGGATCTCCATATAGTTTATGTGCTTTATCATAAGCTATGTTACGTATATCTTGTTCACATCCTTCAATATGTGGTGGACATTTCTCATCACTAATTGGGGAGATTCTCTCACACCATGAAGCCACAAGATTAGTATTTGTGACTACTATTTCTTTAGCTTTTTCTGGTGGTAGATAATCAAACTCAGCAAGCATTTCATCAGTAGTTCTAAAATATAGTGGTGCTTGCATATCTGCATCATCATATCCTTGACCAGCTTCAATTACTCTTCTATATATCTCATCTTCTGGCTCTTTAAAGTGAACATCACAAGTCGCAACACAAGGTTTTCCAGCTTCATCTGCAAGAGAAATAATTTGCTTATTTATACCTATTAAATCTTGATGAGTAAGTTTTAAATATTCATCTTCACCATCTTCTTTTTTAATTTTTATTCCTTTTCTTTCATAGAACTCATTATTTCCTAATGGTTGTATTTCTAGATAATCATAAAAATCTACTATATCTTTTAAAGAATCAAATTCATCTAGATTTGTATTTGTTCTTTCCTTAAATATTGCTTGATATAATTCACCACGTTCACAAGCAGAACCTACAATTAGTCCTTCTCTATAACGTCTAAGCATTGAACGATTAATTTTTGGACGTTTGTAATAATTCCATAAATGAGAATATGAAACTAGCTTATATAAATTAAATAATCCTTTTCTATTTTTAACTAAAATGATTATGTGGTTAGATTGCATCTTACGACGTTCTTCATTGCTTTCATCAAAAATAGATGTAAAAATATAATCATTTACTTTTAGTCCTTGTCTTTCTACTTCTTCACACATTTTAACAAATACTTTAGCTGTAGCACGAGTATCATTTATAGCTCTATGTGCTCCTTCAAGTGATACACCTAAATATTCAGCAAGTGTTCCAAGTTTATGGTTTTCTACACCATTATACATTTCTCTAGATATCTCTAGAGTATCTATTACATACGGATTAAATTCTAGTTTTAATTTATCACAATTATACTTAATAAATGATGTATCAAAATGCGCATTATGCGCAACTAGTACACAGCCCTTAGTAAACTCTAAAAACTCTGGTAACATTTTCTCTACAGTTGGAGCATCTTTAACCATATCTTCAGTAATATGAGTTAATTCTTGTACCCTTTGAGGTATAGGTTTTTCAGGATTTACAAATGTAGTGTATTCATCTATTATTTCACCATTTTTAACTTTACATACCGCAATTTCTGTAATTCCATCAGATTTAGAATCAAAACCTGTTGTCTCTATATCAAAAACACAATATGTATCCAGATTATCTGGTAAATGAACAGGAGAATCTTTAACAAGATATCCTTCACAGCCATATATTATTTGAATAGGAGCTGCATTTAATATATCCTGTGTACTACTTCCCTTTGGAACTAGTTTTGAATAGTTATCCATTATAACATGGTTTGCTTCTGGGAATGATTGAACAACACCATGATCTGTAATAGCCACTGCTGGATGTCCCCACTTAATAGCTTGCTTAACAAGATCTGTTGCAGAAGTAACAGCATCCATTGCACTCATTTGAGTATGTAGATGAAGTTCAACTCTCTTTTCTTCAGCTTCATCTTTTCTTTCTGGGAATGGTTCACCTTTACAAACATTATTAATCATGATACTTGGCTCATGTGTATATGTATCAAACTGTGGTCTTCCTTGTAGTAACACAAAGCTACCTTCTTTTAGTTTTCCACCAATATCTTCAAATTTTTGTTTATCTAAAAACATTTTGCACGCAATAGTATATGTTTTATCCGTAACATCTAATGTTAAAAGAATCTTTCCACTTTTTGTTTCTCTCTCTTCACGTGCAACAATCTGTCCACTTATTGTTACTCTTTCGCCATCAAGTTCAACATTTTCTATCTTAGTTATTTGTGGATCTTTTATATCTATACCATAAATAACATTTTCTGGCTGTGGTTGCTTAGCAAGTTCACGCTCTGCTTTTTCTTCTTCTGTAAGTGGTGCACGAGGAATAAATTGACGACCATTTGATCCAGTTTGCATAGGTGGCATTGGAGGTGGTGGCACAGGTGCTCCATAATTATCTGTAGCTGTATAACCAGGATTTAAATCTTCAAGTCTCATCATTTTAGGACCATTTTCATAACCAGTTGAAATACCAGTTAAATCATTAAATGACACTTTATATTCATTTCCAAACTGATTGTTTAGGCTATCTCTAATATACTCATCTAATCTTTTTATATATAGAAAATTAGAAAAAGGTTTTTCTAAGCTAATCTTTAAAATATGTTCATCATTATCTATATCTATTTTACAGTTTTCAAAAATATCTTGGGTATATGAATATTTCTTATTTATATTAGATATAACATCATAAACATTTTGTATATCTATATCCATAGGTTTTCCTGTGTATTCATAGTTAATTTTGAAACTACTTAGTTCATATTGAAGTTTTGCTCTTCTTTCAAATTCTTCTATATCCGCTTGAGGTATATTTTCTGGACTATAGCTATCTAATATAACCGAATTAAGCTGTTTAGAAAACTTAATTTCTTTAACGTTTGCTATATTAAACATATTATCTTCTCTTACACAATTTTTAAATACATCTTTTACTACTTTGTCCATAATATAACCTCCTTTTTTATCTCCCTCATTATACTATTTTTTTTGCTATTTGTAAACGTTAAATTTGTCCAATGAAAAACAAAATATCGTAAAAAAAAGACACGAATTATATAAATTCGTATCTTTCATTTTCTTTTCAATATCATTTCATGTATAACTGAGCTATATAGTCAGCTTTAAAATTTTTTTCAATAGACATATATGCTCTTTGCTGTAATAGTTTACAATATTCAATTAAATCTACATTATAACCATCTTCTGTAGTACCAATTTTTTGTCCACTAATATAGCAAGCTGAATGAATATATGTATGAAGCATAGCACGTGCTGGCACGTAGTTAATCATTGAAATGTCTATACCATTATCATGCCAAATAATTGATTGCATTTTAAAGCTTTCATTTTCAGCTATATTCCCAAGCAAATTATCTTCTATACATTTATATTTATAATTTGCACCTTTTGAAGCTGAAATATCATGAATTATCTTTTCATAAACAATACCATCAATGTATAACATTTTTTCGTATTCCTCTAAAGATTCATCTAAAAACACATTTTCAATTACTACATCCAAGACTTTAAATATATCTTTAGGCTTATATTCTCCCTCAAATTGAATAGTAATACTATTATCTGACAGTTCGTTAGAAAAAATAATTTTAATGTCATCTTTTTTTAGTAAAAAGACATTCATATCTCTGCCTGATTCATGAATATTTTTAACAATTTCTCTTACTTCGCTTTCAAAATAATATGCAAATATTTCAGGAATATAATGAATATCACACTCAGCATTTCTAATAAAATAGTCTTTATATCCGCATTTCATTTAATGCTCTAATAGTCTTTGAAATTTTAGACCACATTCCACGATATAAAACTTCATTTTCTCCAAGTGTTGTATAAGCTCTGTATCCTATACGAATTAAATCTGCTTGATAATTAATCCCACATTTTATTTTCATAAACAACCCTCCTTATATTAACAAAGGATGTCTATCTCAAAAAGCTAAAACAATAATTTAATATATTCGTCTTTAAAAGACTGTTTAAGATTCTCTAACTGAAATCTTCTTAAGTTACCAATATTTTTCATTATTGCCTCTTTAGTATTTCCTATACCATGGGATGACGATACATAAGCTGCAACATTAATATTTACTCTACCAATAATATCATTATAATATTCAGCAGTAGAAAAATCCTCTTTTTTATACAAGCATGGTTTACTTTCATGATAGTAATTTACCTCATAAGCAGTAGATAATATTTCACTTGTTTGATTTCTACTTATAATATCTTCATGTTTATTCCTTTGAATGTTGTACTGTTCAATTGGCATTTTTGAAAGATTAAGATTAGTATAACGATTATTAATTTCTTTAATATCATATATATAATCTGTAACAAAGACTTCAGTAGTAATACCCTTAACTTTAAATCCAGGTTTTATAATTAAAAAGTCTATTAAAAACACCAATTCTTCCTCATATCTCCTTAAGCGATGCTTATTGTCATTAGTTTGTATGATTATAGCATCTGAAGATAGAATTATTTGAAACATATCATTTTCATAAACATCAAAAAGCTTTTTATCATTGCCATTAATATGAAAATACTTGTCAATTTCAATCTTTAAGATATCATTACCTAAAAGTGTATCTTTTAAAAATTTTCCAGCAACACTAGAATGTATAAATCCGCTTTGCCTCTAAGTATATTCCTGCTGATTTTAGGAAGTTAACTTTTCTATAACCTCCCATGTAAGTAATTTTGATAAGCTCACTGTTAAAAATGTCCTTCTTTTGGCTCTCTTTCATTTTCTTCATAATCTTATCCTCCTTATATATTAATATTTTGAGTAACTTAGTATAATGAAACGCCAAGATTATACCATGCATTAGTGATTATGTCAAACAAAAAAGCACATAAGCAATGCCTATGTGCTTTTTTAACTATTAATATTTTCTAATTTTTATAGCATTTCCAGATTCAAATAAATCTATATGCTCTAATGCTTTTCCTGTTCCTACTGCAACACAAGATTGAGCATCTTCTGCTATCATAACAGGAATACCTGTCTTTTCTGATATAAGTTTATCTAGTCCCCAAACAAGACCGCCTCCACCAGTGATATAAATACCACGTTCAGATACATCTGCAACAAGTTCTGGAGGTGTTTCTTCTAGTACTTGATGAACTCCATCAAGTATTTTTTCTGCGCACTCTTGAAGTGCAGCATATGTATCTTCAGTAGATACCTCAAGCTCAACAGGAAGCCCTGTAGTTATATTTCTACCTTTAACAGTCATTCTTTCAACAACAGATTTTGGATACATACATCCAATATTAATTTTTATATCTTCAGCTGTTCTTTCACCAAGAATTACATTTCTTGTTTTCTTAATATATCTAATTATTGCTTCATCAAACTTATCTCCTGCCATCTTAATAGATGTACTCTTAACAGATCCACCAAGTGAAATAACGGCAATATCTGATGTACCACCACCTATATCTACAATCATACTTCCATATGGTTTAGTAATATCTAGTCCTGCACCAATTGCAGCAGCAATAGGTTCTTCAATTAAATATACTTTTCTAGCACCCGCATGAGTTGCTGCATCTATAACAGCTTTTCTTTCAACTTCAGTTACTCTTGAAGGGACACATATCATTATTTTTGGTGCAAATACAAATCTACCACATACTTTATTAATAAAATACTTAAGCATCTTTTCAGTAATAGTGTAATCTGAAATAACACCATCTTTAAGTGGTCTAAGCGCAACAATATTACCTGGAGTTCTTCCAAGCATTTTACGTGCCTCTTGTCCTACTGCTAGTACTTGATTTGTATTTTTATCTATTGCAACAACTGATGGCTCTCTTAAAACGATTCCTTTTCCTTTTACATATACAAGGATAGTTGCAGTTCCTAGGTCTATTCCTATATCTTGTCCGCCAAAGATCACATTAATCCCCTCTTTTCTGTTACAATTATATTACATCTAAGGCGTTTTTGCAACCATTATTTTCTAACTTATCTTGCTATACTTCAATTTTGTAGCCATTCCTCCTCGTATATGTCTTTCTGCTTTATTATAGTCTAAAATTTTCTTTGCTTCTCTTGCAAGAGATGGATTAATATACACAAGTCTTTCAGACACATCTTTATGTACTGTTGATTTGGAAGTACCAAAAGCTCTTGCAGTTGCTCTAACAGTTGCTCTGTTTTCTATTATATAGTTAGCAAAACTTTTTGCTCTATCTTCAATATCTCTCATATATTCCTCCTAATTATATATGTATGTCGGATCTACAGACTCATCTCCAAGATATACACTCAGATGTAAATGTGGTTCATCTTTTGCCTCACTCTTAGAACTATTTCCAACTCGTCCTATCATTTGTCCCTTTTCTACAGTTTCACCAACATTTACATATACACTTTCATCTAAATTTGAATATACACTTTTATATCCAGCAATATGTGAAATAACAATAGTATTACCTAGCATTGCATCATAATATATTTCATCTACTTTTCCTTTTTCCATAGACTTGACAACTTCTCCCAGGTTTGCACTCACATCTATTCCTTCATGTGTTTTCCATTTGTTTAGTGTCTTAGAATAAATAACTTTATCTTTTGAATACATTTTCTGTATTTGGCCACTTAAAGGTACACTAAATATTAATTTTTCTTCATATTTAGAAGCATAGACACTTTCTTCATCCACACTATCCACAGGAGAAAATGCAGCAACAGTATCTACAGCTTTAGCATATATTTTGTTTTCGGTCCTAGCTTTTGAGTCATAGCCAATCTTTCCTTTTAAATCTAAACTGACTGTTAAAGCCAATAGCAATACTAAAGATGTAACAATCTTAATTCCTTGCCTTTGCTTAACATACTTTTTTTCTTCATGTTCATTAAATCCATTTCTAGTTTTTACCGAAGATTTAACATCTTTTGCATTATTTAGATAGTTATCTAACAAATTATTAAACTTAATTTTCATATTCTACTCCTTTTTCTTTTGTATATTTCATTTTTACTATATCTACATCTGTATAGTAATGATGAATAATATCTCTAAAAGACATACCTTGCTTTGCATATGTATCTGCTCCAACTTGGCTTAAACCAACTCCATGACCAAATCCTAAAACATTAAAAGATACATATTTACCATTATCATCTATAGTAAAATATGTACTTTTTAGTCCAATTAGTGATCTCAATATAGTAGCCTCAACCAAACTATTTCCAAACTTAACATATTCAACTCTTCCAGAATTTGTATAAGAATGTATGGCTATATCTAAATTATCCACATTTTCCACATAGCCATTGTTCTTCAAAGTATTAAATAGTTCTTGTTTTTCAAGATTAACTACAGAGGTTGAAGTTTCATATTCTTCTTCAACACTTTCAACAGATTTTAAATATGGAACATCTGCATGTGACCAAATAGCTTTTGCATCTTCAGTTTTTAAATAACTACTAGAATGAAATAATGCATCTATAATTTGTCCATTATATACAATGACTAAATCTTTTGTATCCATTATTGCTTTCTTAATCTTTTCTTCACCCTTTTTAATTTCTTCATCACTAAAACCTTTTTCTTCTTTCCATATTCTTTCTAAATCTTCTAAAGGTAAAAATGCTTGACAATGATTATAGTCATCACAAACATCTGCAAGCTCTTCTCCATTAGATAATATTTTATTAAACAGATATGTTCGTGCAACAACAACTTGAGACTTCAAAGCTTCATATTCAAATTTAAAAGGCATTTCAGATGCCACAACACATAAGATGTAATAATTTAGATCCAAATCGCTAATTTGGTTGTTTTTGTGCAAAAGAAGACTAATATTTTGTCCATACACAAAATCCGAATTTGAAATAATGTCTATTTCATCATTTTGCTCTTTAATATTCACATTACTATTCTTTTTTATGATAAGTAATATAGCAAAAAGAACAAACAAAACTGCATACAAAAAAGCAAGTTTCTTTTTCAAGATATATCCTCCTGGTATATATCTATTCAAAACTTGCCAAATTATTATTCATGTATGTTTTTTAGACAAAAAAAGAGCAGGTTATTTCTAACCCACTCATTATTTTATTGTATATCATCTGCAGCTCTAGCATCTGCATCATAAAGGATGACTGTTCCTTTTACAAATGAATATGTATCTTGATTATCTATTATCCAAATACCATCTTCAAGTTGTAGTCTCAAGCTAGAATCTTGAGTTACTTCTTGAGTTGGATTTGAAAATCCTAAATATCCTTCATAATCCCATTGAGTTGTATTTTTTGCACCATTTAAAGATCTATTGTTTAAGCTATAAGATATTTTTTCATTAATTGATGCATCTTCAGCTTCAATATCAAACTTAATAGCAATATATCCATTTGTTAATGGTTTATCTATACTATCTCCATGTTTAACAGCAATAGTAGTATTTGGTAATTTGTATTCACCATACCAAGTTTGAATGTAATTATCATCATCTAAAGCCATCATATTATCTTTAAGAGTAAATGTTTTATCTATAGAACCTATATTTAAACTTACTTCTTTTGTAGTCATATTTGAAACATTTATAGCTTTATCATCATTTGTATATCTACTTCCATCATTTGGTATAAAGTAAATATTATAATTACTTCCAACAAATTGTTTATATTTTCCACTACTATCTTTATAATATAAATCAATATCTTTTTCTATCGTAGTACCATCTTTAGATAAGAAATAGAATGATGGTGTGATATTAATCTTTCTAGCATTAATCTCAGATGAACCTGGAGTATAATATCCACTCGTTTTAACACTAAATGCAAATCTATATCCAAGTTTTGGAGCATTTATATAACT
>JAEEGL015154035.1_pt1 | contig 12510 bp, 11 predicted proteins | sample 9134231 | NCBI WGS metagenome assembly JAEEGL01 (sample SAMN16246548, study PRJNA631951) | gut metagenome | biome: gut microbiome; feature: rumen; material: fiber-attached | host: Bos | place: Iran: Karaj | collected 2018-10
ATCCCGGTCATCGTCGGCATCTACGGGACCAACCCGGCCGGCGGCGGCTACCACAGCATTTCCCCGACCATCCTGATCGCGCATAAAGACGCCAATATGGCTGTCGGCGGCGCAGGCATCCTTTCCGGTATGAACCCGAAGGATTATGTGGACCAGGAAGGCGCCGAAGAGATCATCAAGGCGCTGAAGGACAACAGCACGCACCATGTGCCGGCTCCGGGCTCCGTTCCGGTCCATTACAATGAAACCGGTTTCTTCCGTGAAGTTTACGCGGACGATATGGGCGTTATCGACGGGATCAAGAAGTACGTCAGCTATCTGCCGGCGTACAATCTGGAATTCTTCCGCGTCGACACCCCGAAGGCGCCGCTGCTTCCCGCGGAAGACCTTTACAGCATCATTCCGATGAACCAGCGCAGACCGTATGACGTTTACGAAGTCATCGCCCGCCTGGTCGACGGCAGCGAATTCTTTGAGTACAAAAAAGGATACGGTCCCGAAATGGCGACCGGCCTTGCGAAGGTCAACGGCCTGCTGGTCGGTATTATCGCCAACGTCCAGGGTATTTTCATGAATTATCCGGAATACAAACAGGGCGCGATCGGTATCGGCGGCAAGCTGTACAGACAGGGCCTGATCAAGATGAACGAATTTGTCACCCTGTGCGCGAGAGACAGGATCCCGATCATCTGGCTGCAGGATACCACCGGCATCGATGTCGGCGACGACGCGGAACGCGCGGAGCTGCTCGGCCTCGGACAGGCGCTGATCTATTCCATCCAGACTTCGGGCATGCCTTCCCTGGAGATCACGCTCCGGAAAGCTTCCGCAGCGGCGCACTACGTTCTCGGCGGCCCTCAGGCCAACGACAACAACGTCTTCTCGATCGCGACCGGCGCCAGTGAATACTATGTCATGCCGGGCGTTACGGCGGCCAATGCCATGTATTCCCGCCGTCTGGTCAAGGATAAGGACGCGGGCAAGGATCTGCAGCCGACCATCGACAAGATGAACGAAATGATCCAGAGCTACACCGATAAATCCCGTCCGAAATTCTGTGCGCAGCACGGCCTGGTCGACGAGATCGTCGATATGACGGAGATCCGTCCTTACATGCAGGCATTTACGGAAGCGGCTTACCAGAACCCGAAGGGGATCTGCCCGTTCCATCAGATGCTGACACCCAGGACGATGCGGGATTTTGAGACCTACGAAAAGAAATGATCATGCGGGGTGACGCCCCGTTCGGCGGGACCGTATGCGCGGATCCCGCCTCAGTGAGGAATAACGATGAGTGACGTATATACAATGGGTGTTGATGTCGGCTCGACCGCGTCAAAGGCGATCATCCTCCGGAACGGGAAGGACGTCGTCGGAAAATCCCTTGTCGATGTGGGAACCGGTACCAGCGGTCCGGAACGCTGCATCAACATGGTATTTGAGGACGCAGGCCTTACCAGGGAAGACATGTCGTACATTATGGGCACCGGATACGGACGCAATTCGCTGGAGATCACCGACCACAACATGAGCGAGCTGTCCTGCCATGCCAAAGGGGCGTATTTCCTGATGCCGACGGTCCATACCGTGATCGATATCGGCGGACAGGACGTCAAGGTCATCCAGATCGACAACGGTTCGATGGTCAACTTCCAGATGAACGACAAATGCGCGGCCGGGACCGGACGGTTCCTGGACGTCATGGCAAAGGTCCTGGAAGTCAAGGTCAGCGAACTGGGAGATCTCGGGGCGCTTTCCCGGAAAAAAGTGGATATCAGCTCGACCTGCACGGTCTTCGCGGAAAGCGAAGTGATCAGCCAGCTGGCGAAGGGCACCGAAAAGTGCGACATCATCAACGGCGTCCATCGTTCGGTCGCGGCCCGCGTCGTCGGCCTGGCCCACCGGGTAGGCATCCGGGACGACGTCATGATGACCGGAGGCGTGGCGCAGAACAGGGGCGTCGTCAACGCGCTGGAGGAAGAACTCGGGCATATCGTGCATACGTTCGAGATGACGCAGTACGTCGGCGCGCTCGGCGCGGCGCTGTTTGCATGGCAGAAAGCGCAGGCCCTGATCAAGGACAACGTACATGAATAACGGAAACCTGCCGGTCCGGTTCTTCAGGCCGGACCGGCATTGAAGAAAAGGGTATTTAAAAATGGTGTGGGATCCACACCGGAATGGAGATTGATATGGCTGAATTAGAAAAGGCGAAGGCGGCGGAAGCTGCTCCGAAAGCCAAAAAAGGCCCCAGCCCGGGCGTACTGGCGCTCAGAAAAGTTGTCGACGAAGTGTATGAAGAAGCCAGGCAGGCTAAAAAACGCGGAGAACCCGTAGGCTGGTCCTCCTCCAAGTTCCCTTGCGAACTGGCGGCTGCTTTCGACCTTCATGTTGTTTATCCGGAAAACCAGGCGGCCGGCATCGCGGCGAACCGCAACGGTGAAATGCTCTGCCAGGCAGCGGAAGATCTCGGATACGACAACGATATCTGCGGATACGCAAGGATCTCCCTGGCTTATTCCGCCGGTTACCGCATCGGCCGCAAGTTTGATCCTGAGACCGGTGAGTTCATCATCAACCCTGCGTCCGGCAAACCGCTCAAGGACGCGGACGGCAAAGTCGTGATCGACGAAGCGACCGGCCAGCCGAAGAAAGATCCCAAGACCCAGACTCCTTTCGAGGAACTGGTGAATATCAACGATATCGAAGCGCTTCCGGACGGCGAGGAAAAGGAACGCAGACTCAATGCTCTGAAACCGATCCGCCAGAACCTGATGCCGGCGCCGGATTTCGTGCTCTGCTGCAACAACATCTGCAACTGCATGACCAAGTGGTATGAGAACATCGCCCGTATGCACAACATCCCGCTGATCATGATCGATATCCCGTACAACAACGACGTGGACGTCGACGACAGCAAGGTCAAATATGTACGCGCCCAGTTCGACGCGGCGATCAAACAGCTGGAACAGATCTCCGGCAAGAAGTTTGACGAGAAGAAATTCGAAGAAGCCTGCGCGAACGCGAACCGTACCGCGAAAGCATGGCTGAAGGTCTGCGATTACCTGCAGTACAAACCGTCGCCGATGAGCGGCTTCGACCTGTTCAACCACATGGCCGACGTCGTTACCGCGCGTGCGCGTGTGGAAACCGCCGAAGCGTTCGAGCTGCTGGCAAAAGACCTCGAGGAGAATATCAAGAACGGCACCAGCACGCTTCCTTTCCCGGAAAAGAAACGTGTCATGTTCGAAGGCATCCCCTGCTGGCCGAAGCTTCCCGCGCTGTTCAAGCCTCTGAAGGAAAACGGAATCAACGTAACGGCCGTCGTTTACGCTCCGGCGTTCGGCTTCGTTTTCGAAGGCCTGGACGGAATGGCCCGCGCTTATTACAAAGCGCCGAACTCCGTCTGTATCGAACAGGGTGTGGCATGGCGTGAAGGCATCTGCCGCGAAAACAAAGTTGACGGCGTCCTTGTCCATTACAACCGTTCCTGCAAACCGTGGTCCGGCTATATGGCGGAAATGCAGCGCAGGTTCACGGAAGACCTCGGCATTCCCTGCGCCGGCTTCGACGGCGACCAGGCCGATCCGAGAAACTTCAACGTGGCACAGTACGAAACACGTGTACAGGGCCTGATGGAAGCAATGGAAGCCAATGATATGGCAAAGGAGGCCTGACGATGAGTATTGAAAACAGAATTCAGGAATTTGCTGCGATTGCAAAGGCACCGCATGAGCAGCTCGCAAAGTATAAAGAAGCCGGCAAGAAAGTGATCGGCGTCCTGCCGTATTACGCGCCGGAAGAACTGGTCTACGCTGCGGGCATGGTCCCGATGGGCATCTGGGGAACCAATACCAAGACCATCAGCCGCGCCAAAGAGTATTGCGCGACCTTCTACTGCACGATCGCGCAGCTGGCGCTGGAAATGCTGCTGGACGGCACCATGGACGGCCTGGACGGCGTCATTACGCCGACCATCTGCGATACACTGCGTCCGATGAGCCAGAACATCCGTGTTTCCATGAGCAAAAAGATGCCGGTCATCTTCCTGGCTCATCCGCAGAACCGGTTTGAGGAATGGGGCGTTAAGTTTACGATCGACCAGTACCAGAACGTCAAGAACCAGCTGGAAAAGATCGCGAGCAAGGCCATTACGCCGGAGAAACTGAAAGAAGCAATCCACGTTTACAACCTGAGCCGTGCCGCCAGGCGCCGTTTTGTGGAACTGGCGAACGATCACTGCGACGTGATCACGCCGACGAAGCGTATGCAGGTCCTGAAAGCTTCCTGGTTTATGCTCAAGGACGAATATACCGAGAAGCTGAATGCGCTGAACGAAGAACTGGCCTCGCTTCCGGTCTGTGACTGGAAAGGGACCAAGGTCGTCACCAGCGGCATCATCTGCGACAACCCGAACCTGCTGGCCGCCTTCGAAGAGAACAACATCGCGATCGCGGCGGACGACGTTGCGCATGAGAGCCGGGCTTTCCGCACCGATGCGCCGGAGACCGACGACCCGATCCATGACCTCGCAGTGCAGTTCCGTGATCTTGATCACGACGTCCTGCTTTACGATCCGCAGTCCGCTAAGAACCGCCGCGGTGAATTCGTAGCGGATCTTGTAAAGAAGAGCGGGGCCCAGGGCCTGGTGCTCTTCATGCAGCAGTTCTGCGATCCGGAAGAAATGGAATATCCGTACCTGAAGAAAGCGCTTGACGACGCGAAGATCCCGCACGTCAAACTCGGGATCGACCAGCAGATGCGCGACTTCGGACAGGTCCGGACGTCCCTTCAGGCTTTCAGCGACGTGCTGTCGATGAACGTCTGATATCGGACGGTTCTGAAAACCGAACTAAAAAAGGGCGCCCTGCCGGGAGCCCTTTTTTTATCCTCAGACACTTCCCAGGGAAACGGAAAGCTCCTGGGCACAGTCCTGTATCGTGTTCTTCATCATCATCAGACGCTTTTCATCGTGTATCCGCGAGATCGGAACGATGATCCCTATGGCGGCGGTGATCATGTTGTCGTGTCCGAAAACGGGGGCTCCGATCCCTGCCGCCTCATGGACGTATTCTCCGTAGGAAACGCTTATGCCGTCCCTCCGGATCTGCTTCAGTTCTTTTTCCAGGGCGGTCCGGCTGGTCCTCGGAAAAGCATTCGGGCGGTCCAGCTGATTGTCCAGATAATACTGGATGTACTCTTTGCTCTGGTAGGCGAGAAGCACCTTCCGGATCGCTCCGCAGTGCAGATCCATTTCATAACCGAATTCCTCGACGACCTTCAGATGATTGGCGCCGCTCTGCTGGAGCAGCACCATTCCTTTGTCGCCGACTTTGATGATCAGGTAGGAATCCTCATAAAGCCGTGCGGACAGCGTTCTCAATACAGGCCGGGCCACGTCCTGGAGATGGAAGCCTTCCGCAGCGGCTCTTCCAAGCGGGATCAGGGCTGGACCAAGCTGGTAGGTATGGGAGGCCTCGTCCCTGACGGCATAGCGATGATCGCACAGCACGGACAGGATCCTGTGGACGGTGCTCGGCGGCTGGCCGGTCCTGGAGGACAATTCCGCAATGGAATGACGGTGGGAACTGTCTTTGAGCAGTTCCAGCACTTCGATTGTTTTTTCAAGGCTTTTCATACGATCCGGACCCGTTTCCTTTCCTGGACAGCCGTGCCGGCTTATGGAGGCCGGTTACGGAAGTTATCATACTACATCAGGCATGAAATGGACAAAGACAGCCGGAAATGTTTAAATAGGCATGGAGGATAAACAGGATGAAAAAATGGCGCCCGGCCGGAATACTGATCGTTATATTGACGCTTTCACTGGCCGTTTGCGGATGCTCGGAAAAAGAAAATCAGGCGGGCAGGCCCGGCAGCGTTGCGGGAGCGGTGGAGACCATTCCCCTTCCGGAACCGTCGCAGGCGGAGGAAGACGTCCCGGTTACGGAAAAGTACCATGACGTTAAAGAGGAATGGCAGCAGAAGATCGACAGCGCCCTGCCCGGCATCGTCTGCTGGGGAGACAGCATCTCTTTCGGCGAATGCGGCGAAGGCGTGACTTATCCGGATGAGCTGAAGAAGATCATCGACCGGGAACTGATCGATCCGGTCAGGATCAGATCAGGCATCGACAGCCTGAAGACGCCGGACGTCCTCAATATGGGGATCGATTCGGAAAGGACGCTTGATATCGCCGTAAGGCAGGGCGGGATCGGAATGGTCACGACAGAACCATTCACGGTTCCCTCAAGGAATGAGGCGGTTCCGGTCTCACTGAAATTCGACTGGAACCATGCGGCGCATCAGGGGAATATGAGGACGGACCCGGAGTCTGTTCCCAACGATACGCTGGAACGGCCCATGATCATGATCGACGGAGAGGCCGGCGTGAACAGCGTGACCATTGAAGTGGATCAGGACGGGAAAAAAACGGTCGAGGGAAGGCTGGTCCGTTTATTTGATAAATACAGATCCGAATCCGTGTATTATTTCAGCCGGATCGATACGAAGGACGAAAAGAGAAAACCTTCGAAGCCGGTGGAAGTCCCCGCCGGAACGGCCGTCAGGACTTATGGGGCAAGAAATTACCAGGATTATCTGCAGATCTTCCAGATGGGCGGAAACGGAGGCTTTACGAATGCCGAAGATCTCAGGGCACAGTTCCAGGCAATGATCGATTATTCTTATCCCGAACTTCCATCCGGAAGAGAAAAGCGGTATCTTTGTATCGGGATGGGGCGCGAAGACAGCGAGACCAACCGGTCCGGCAAACTGAGAACAGACCAGGAAGAGTACCTGGAAGCGGAACTGGGACCGTATTTTATTTCATTCCGGAAGGAACTGAGCAATGCGTCCGGTCCTGAACTGGCGGGCCTCGATCTTTCGCCGGCCGACCTGGAAGCCTGTGCAAAAGGTGATATTCCGCCTTCCCTTCTTGCGGAAGACGGCCTGCATTATAATCCGCATGGATATGAGATCATCGCTGAAATGATCTACCGGAAGCTGGATGAGTTTGGATACTTTGACGAGCTGAAGGCGCTTGCGCAGTAAGGGGTTTCGCGGCATTCATTTATGCTTCTGCCGTCCGGCGGACCCGGATGATTCCGGAGAAAGGATGTTTTGTGCAGAATTTAACGTTGGTTTGGGTAGCTGCTATTTTTATACTGGTCGTCATTGAACTGGCTACGACCGGCCTGACGACGATCTGGTTCGCGGCCGGCGCGCTGATCGCGCTGGTCCTTTCGCTGCTGCATGTGGGTCCCTGGATCCAGATCGCGGTATTCCTGGTGTCGTCGCTGCTTTTCCTGCTGCTGACCAGGCCGCTTGCGAACCGCTACGTCAACCGGAAGACCGTCCGGACGAATGCGGAAAGCCTCATCGGGCAGGAAGCGGTCATTTCAGAGCCGGTCGACAATCTGGCTTCCGCAGGGACTGCCCGGGTCAACGGCCAGGAATGGTCTGCCAGGTCCGCTGAAAGCGGCGGGAAGATCGCGGCAGGGACAGTTGTGGAGATCGAACGGATCGAAGGCGTAAAGCTGATCGTCCGTCCGAAAGAATAGACAGAAACAGTAAAGGAAAGGGAAAAATATGGGTCCGTTTATTGCACTGATGCTGATACTGATAATTGTGATCATTGTGGCGCTTTCCTGCATCAAGATCGTGCCGCAGGCGCATGCTTACGTCGTTGAACGTCTGGGCGCGTACCATGAGACCTGGAACGTCGGCCTTCATTTCAAGGCCCCGATCATCGATCACATCGCCAGGAGGGTCAACCTGAAGGAACAGGTGGTGGATTTCCCGCCCCAGCCCGTTATTACCAAGGATAACGTTACGATGCAGATCGATTCCATCGTGTTCTTCCAGATCACGGACGCGAAACTGTTTACCTACGGCGTTGAGAGCCCGATCATGGCGATCGAGAACCTGACGGCCACGACGCTCAGGAATATCATCGGCGACATGGAACTGGATCAGACGCTGACTTCCAGGGAGACGATCAATACCAAGATGCGTTCCCAGCTGGACGTGGCGACGGATCCCTGGGGCATCAAGGTGACCCGTGTCGAACTTAAGAACATTACGCCGCCGCAGCCGATCCGCGAGGCGATGGAAAAGCAGATGAAGGCGGAACGTGAACGCCGTGAAGCCATTCTCCGGGCGGAAGGCGAAAAGAAATCTGCCGTCCTTGTCGCGGAAGGCCAGAAGGAATCCAAGATCCTGCAGGCGGAAGCGGACAAGCAGGCAATGATCCTGCAGGCGGAAGCGGTCCGTGAAAAAATGGTGCAGGAAGCTGAAGGCCAGGCCCAGGCAATCCGGAAAGTCCAGGAAGCCAATGCCGACGGTATCAGGCTGATCCGTGAAGCCGGCGCCGACAAATCGGTGCTTACCATCAAGAGCTTTGAAGCGCTGGAAAAAGTTGCGGAAGGAAAATCCACGAAGATCATCGTTCCGTCGGATATCGCGGGACTGGCCGGGCTTGCGAGCGCATTGAAGGAAACCGTACAGACGCAGGACGGGAAAGAATCATAAATGGATCTTTCGGATAAGATCCTGAACGCGCTGAAGAAAAGCGGGACTTATCTGTCCGGCCAGGAACTCAGCGAAGCGTTCGGAGTGTCCAGGACCGCCGTATGGAAAGCGGTCAATAAACTGAAAAAAGAAGGCTGTCAGATCGAGGCGGTGACCAATCGCGGTTACCGCCTTATTTCCGCTGACGACGCCGACCGGCTGAACGAAAGAACCTTACGGGAAAGCTTCCGGGAAGCGGGGCGGTTCGGCCGCCCGGTCATTTACCGGAAAGAGCCCGGCTCGACCAATACCGATATCATGGAACTCTCCGATGCCGGATCACCGGAAGGTACGCTGGTCATCGCGGAGAAACAGACGAAGGGCAAAGGACGCCGGGGAAGGACCTGGATCTCCCCGCCGGAAGGCAATCTCTACATGAGCCTTCTTCTGAGGCCGGATTTTCCAACCGCGTCCGCACCGATGCTGACGCTGCTTGCGGCCATGGCGGTCCGTGACGGGATGGCAGCCGTTACGGGCGAAGAGGAGCTGTTCCGTATCAAGTGGCCGAACGATATCGTCGCCGTCTGCCGGGACGGAAAGGTCCGGAAAGTCTGCGGGATCCTGACGGAAATGCGGCTGGAGGAGCGCGAGATCCGGGACGTCGTCGTCGGGATCGGCATCAACGTCGGCCAGAAGGAATTCGCTCCGGAGATCGCGGAAACGGCCGCTTCGCTTCTGCTCGTCCTGGGCAGGCCGGTTCCCCGGGCGGAACTGGCGGCTGCGTCGATGCGCCGGTTTGAACAGCTGTACGATGTTTTCCGGGAAAGCGGGAGCTTTGTGCCGCTTCGTCCGGAATATGAAGAAGCGCTGATCAACCGGGGAAGGAAAGTCAGAGTCCTGGATCCGGCAGGCGTATATGAAGGTACGGCGGAAGGGATCGACGATACGGGAGCCCTTCTGGTCCGGACGGAAGACGGAAAAATGACCGCGGTATCGGCCGGAGAGGTCTCGGTCCGCGGTGTGGAGGGATATGTCTGATGGCGGATGAATACAGGATCATTCTCTGCGGGGCAAACGCTTACGAACAGAAATACTATTTCAACGAACAGTTTAAGGCGCTTCCGGAAAACATCAGGGAAGAGCTTCATGTGATCTGCGTCCTGTTCACGGAGGAGATCGGCGGCATACTGACGATCGGTTTTACCCCGGAAGGAGAGATCCGCCTGGATACGCAGTCGGAACCGGAAGACCTTCTCTACGATGAGATCGGAAGCGCGCTTTACTGCAAAAAGATCCTGGCGTCCAGACAGGAGCTGTTTGAAGCGCTGTCCGTATACTATAAAGTGAAATTCCTGCATATGGATCCCGGAGAACTCCTGGAAAAAGGGGATCTTCCGGAAGATGAAGAAGATAAAGGAGACCCGGAATGATCCGGATCGGAGACGTCGTCCTCGGAGACGGCGCGTTTCTGGGCCCGATGGCCGGCGTGACCGATCTGACTTTCCGGATCCTCTGCGCGGAGCAGGGGGCGGCCTGTACGTCGATGGAGATGATCAGCGCGAAGGCCGTCTGCTTTAACAACCCGAGGACCTGGGACCTGATGAAGACCGATCCCGCGGAAGGCCCGGTGTCGCTGCAGCTGTTCGGGCACGACCCGGAAGCGTTTGCGGAGGCCTGCGCCCGGATCCGGGAACGGGGGATCCCGTTTACTTTCCTGGACATCAACATGGGGTGCCCGGTCCCGAAGATCGTCGGCAACGGGGACGGCTCGGCGCTGATGCGTTCGCCGGAACTGATCGAAAAGATCGTGCGGGCGGCGCGGGAGAATACGGACAGGCCGGTCACCGTCAAGCTCCGCCGCGGGATCGACGGATCGGAGAACGCGGTGGAATGCGCGCTTGCGGCGCAGGAAGGCGGAGCCGCCGCCGTGGCGGTCCATGCCAGGACACGCGAACAGCTCTACAGCGGGAAAGCGGACTGGCAGGTCATTGCCCGTACGGTGGAAGCGTTGTCCATTCCGGTGATCGGGAACGGAGATGTAACGGACGGCGAAAGCGCTGCCCGGATGCTGAAGGAATGCGGCTGCGGCGCCGTGATGACGGCCCGCGCGGCACAGGGGAATCCCTGGGTCTTCCGGGAGATCAGGAACTATCTGACGGAGGGCCGGAAAACGGAACGTCCCAGACAGCCGGAGATCATCCGGATGATGCTCAGGCATGCGTCGATGCTGTGCGCGGAAAAGGGGGAACTGACGGCCATGCGCCAGATGCGTTCGCATGCCGCATGGTATCTGGCCGGTTTTCCGGGCGCCGCGTCTCTCAGGGCAAGGATAACGCAGGTCAGAACTTACCGGGAAATGGAAGATCTGGTCAAAAAAGAGTTTCCGTATGCCTGCCGGAACCTGCCTGAACAGGATGGCGGGAAAGGGACCGGGAATTAAAGGAATCCGCCGTCCATCCGCACGACCTGTCCCGTCAGATAAGCCGGCATTTCCAGAAGTTTTACGACCGCTTCCGCCGCTTCTTCCGGCGTTCCGAACCGGTCGGCGGGGATCTCGCGGATGAGGGCTTCTTTTTCTTCCGCCGACAGCCTCGCGTTCATGGAGGTATCGATCACGCCGCAGGAGAGGGCGTTGACGGCGATACCGGAAGGGGCCAGTTCTTTGGCGAGGGCGCGCGTAAATGCGATGACTCCTCCCTTGGCCGCGGAATAGGCGGCTTCGGCGGCGGCGCCGGCTTCCCCCCAGATCGAAGTGATGTTCAGGATCCGGGGCGTATCGAAGTCCCTGGCTTTCAGGAGAAGCGGAATGGCAGCGCGGGAAGTATAGAAAACGGCGTCCAGATTGACGGCCATGATCCGGCGCCATTCGTCGTCGGTCATGTCCTGGATCAGCCCGTAATAGGCGGTCCCGGCGTTGTTGACGACAGCACAGAGAAGCGACGGCTTCTGGAAGTTGACGCTTCCGTCCGGCGAGGTCACGGCCCGGAACAGTTCGGCCGTTTCTTCCGGGTTTCCCGCGTCGCAGGCAAAAGCCCTGACCTGCACGCCGTAACGTTCGATCAGGGAATTGGAAAGCGCGGAAAGCATGGCCATGTTTTTCTCGCAGGTCAGAATAAGGTCAAAACCTTTTCCGGCCAGTGCGCGCGCAATTTCCGAGCCGATGCCGCGGGAAGCGCCTGTGACCAGGACAGTCCGTCTGCCCGGATCGGGAAGCTGGTCAAAAACCGGTGTATCGCTCATTGTTCCTCCGATCGTATGATTTGTGACGGTCAATGCTGCCTGCTTTATTATGGACCAGCTTTGCCGCGGGAACAAGTTCCGGAAACGGTCCGGGAGCGGTTTGTGCGGAAGATCCGCGGGCCCTGCGTGCCCGTGAAGAGGATAAAACAGTTGATTGAAAAGAAAGGAGAATGCGGTGAAAGATTTGATCATTATCGGCTCCGGTCCTGCGGGACTTGCGGCGGCTATCTACGCGAAGCGGGCGGAACTGGATACGCTGATCCTCGAAAAAGCGCCGATGAGCGGCGGACAGATCATTGATACATATGAGGTGGACAATTATCCGGGCCTGCCCGGGATGAACGGTTTTGATCTGGCTATGCAGTTCAGGGAGCACGCCGACAAACTGGGCGCCGAATTCGTGACGGCGGACGCGCAGCGGATCGAGGTCGCGGATGCACCCGTGCGGCATTTCAGGGTGACCGCTCCGGAAGGAGTCTACGAAGCCAGGACCGTCATCCTGGCGATGGGCGCGTCCCACGCGTTTCTGGGCGTTGAAGGAGAAAAAAGGCTCCGCGGATCGGGAGTCTCCTACTGCGCGACCTGCGACGGGGCGTTTTTCCGGAATAAGACGGCGATGGTCGTCGGGGGCGGGGACGTGGCCCTGGAGGACGCCCTGTTCCTGGACAGGGGCTGTTCGAAAGTATACCTGGTGCACAGGCGGGACGCGCTCCGCGGCGCGAAATCCCTGCAGAGCGAAGTGTTCCGGAATGAAAAGAT
>JAEEGL016741982.1_pt1 | contig 12510 bp, 12 predicted proteins | sample 9134231 | NCBI WGS metagenome assembly JAEEGL01 (sample SAMN16246548, study PRJNA631951) | gut metagenome | biome: gut microbiome; feature: rumen; material: fiber-attached | host: Bos | place: Iran: Karaj | collected 2018-10
ATGATAGCCAACGCCACCGGCTGCTCCTCCATCTGGGGCGCATCCGCACCGTCCATGCCTTACACCACCGACAAGAACGGCAGAGGTCCTTCCTGGGCCAACTCCCTCTTCGAGGACAACGCAGAGTACGGCCTTGGTATGGCAACAGGCGTACGCCAGATCAGAGACAGGCTCGCTGACATAGTAAAGGAGCTCGCTAAGGCAGACCCGGCCATCCACGACGCAGGCGCCGAGTGGCTCAACGGATTCGGCGACGGCGAGAACTCCAGGCAGCTCTCCGAAGCTCTGCTTGCGGCAGTCAGGGCAGCAAAACTCGACGGCGAGTACAAAGTCCTTGCCGATGAGCTCATAGAAAAGGCAGACTTCCTCGTAAAGAAGTCGATCTGGTGCCTTGGCGGCGACGGCTGGGCTTACGATATCGGCTACGGCGGACTGGACCACGTTCTTGCTTCCGGCGAGGACATCAACGTCCTGGTATTCGATACCGAGGTCTACTCCAATACCGGCGGACAGGCTTCCAAGGCTACCCCGACGGCAGCTATCGCCAAGTTCGCTGCTGCAGGAAAGCAGATCAAGAAGAAGGATCTGGGCATGATGGCGGCATCCTACGGCTACGTATACGTTGCCCAGTGCGCTATGGGCGCCAACAACCTGCAGTTCCTCAAGGCTGTTAAGGAAGCCGAGAACTACCACGGTCCGTCGCTCATCATCTGCTACGCACCGTGCATCAACCACGGCATCAAGGGCGGCATGACCCGCACCCAGAGCAACGAGAAGGACGCTGTAGCCTGCGGCTACTGGCAGCTCTTCAGGTTCAACCCCGAGCTTGCAAAGGAAGGAAAGAACCCGTTCACCCTTGACAGCAAGGAGCCCAACGGCGAGTTCCGCAAGTTCATAATGAACCAGGTCCGCTACAACTCGCTGGCCAAGGAATTCCCCGATACAGCCGAAGACCTCTTCGCCAAGACCGAAGCCGACGCTATGGCAAGATACGCTGGCTACAAGAAGAGATCAGAGCAGTAAAAGCAGGAGAACCATATGGAAGGTAAGATGACCTGGGACTGGTTCGTCCCGCCCAGCATGGCTGATACAACAGGGCGCCTCGGAATACCTAACGCCTTCGATCTTTTCATGGATATGGCGAGCATGGACTCCGACCGCATAGGAAACGGCGTGAAGCAGCTGCTGCCGCAGGGCAGGTTCTGGGTCACAACCAAGACGCTCATACGCTTTCACAGAAGGCCTGCGATAGCCGATATCGTGGAGCTTTCCACATGGCCTGAAAACATAAAAGGCGTAAGGGGTCTTAAGGGCAACAGGGACTACCTGGTCCGCACTAAAGAAGGCGAAGTCCTCCTCGACGGCAAGACCGAGTGGACCATGCTCGACAAGAACGCGAACGACTACGTGGATCTCTACGGAGTTTATCCCGATGACTTTGAGTTCTGTGAAGAGCTGGCGTGCCCCCAGAACTACTTCAAGATCAAGGACGATTTTGAAGAGGAGCCTTTTGCCTCCTACAAGGTGCTGAGCTTGGACACCGATTTTGTCGGGCACATGAACAACGTGGCTTATGTGAGGGCGTTCGCCAACTGCTTTACCGCTGAAGAATGGCGCAAGCTGAAGATCTCCGAGCTGGAGATACACTTCCGCCGCCCGTGCTTCGAGGGCGATACGCTGGATTTCTCCCGCCGCCCCGGTCCTGACGGATACACGGAAGTGCGCGGCAGCGTAGACGGAGCTACCAAGGTGATCCTCAGGTATAAGTAAGTTTAAAAGCCGGCTTTTCAGCCGGCTTTTTTCTACACCTTTTTTTCACAGAACAAGCTTTTTTTCTTCACATCAACCTCCGGAAGTCTTTACTTTCGGGGGTTATCATTTAAGCATCAAAAGTGGTGAACGAAATGGAAAACACATATACATTCAAAAGAAAAGAGAATAAATACCTGATAACTCCGCAGCAGCAGAGCGCTCTTCTGGAGATGACAGGGGAGCATCTCCGCGAAGATGAGTTCGGGGAGAGCACAGTGTGCAACATCTACCTGGACACCCCGTCAAATCATCTCATAAGGGAATCCATAGCTGTGACGGAGGAAGACAGACCGTACAAGGAAAAACTTCGCATCAGGGCTTACGGCATACCGGAAAAGGACGACAAAGTATTCATCGAGCTCAAGAAGAAGTTCAAGGGCATAGTCTACAAGAGAAGGATCGCTACTACTCTCTCAAAGGCTGAAAGCTACCTTAAAGAAGGCAGACTCCCCGAAGAGAGCCAGATCATGAAGGAGATAGACTATGCGATGAGAAAATACGGAATGCCGCAGCCGTCCGCGATGGTGTTCTACGAAAGAAAAGCCTGGTTCGATAAAGATCAGCCGAGCCTTAGGATCACCTTCGACAGGAATACGAGGTACCGCATGGACGACCTGTCCTACGAGTACGGAAGCAGCGGAAAGCTTCTCTTCCCGGACGATACAAGGATACTTGAGATAAAAGCCTGCGGGGCATATCCTCTGTGGCTTTGCCGGGCGCTGGAAGACCTGGATATCAGGAAACAGACATTCTCTAAGATAGCGACAGCATTCAAAAAGGAATACTACAAGGAGAAAACAGATGAGCAATATATTCGCATCGATAATAGGGAGCAGCTTCTCCCTGGGCACCTTCCTCGTGTGCCTGGCGTGCGCGTTCGTGTGCGGGCTTCTTGCCTGCTTTGCAGCGAGCTTTAGGACCAACGCCACAAAAAGCTACAGGACCAGCCTTCTGCTGATCCCGATGATAGTAACTACCGTGATACTGATGGTGAACGGCAGCATAGGCACCGGCATAGCGGTCGCGGGGACCTTCTCGCTGGTGAAGTTCCGTTCGATCCCGGGAGACGCAAAACAAATAGTCAGCATATTCCTGGCAGTGGCATCCGGTCTTGCGTGCGCCTGCGGCTATGTGGCGCTGGCAATACTTTTTACGATAATAGTGGCCGGAGTCATGTGCCTTACCGCGGTGGTCCCGATGGAAGACGACAAAAAGCTCGGCCTTCAGATCCTGACCCCCGAATCCACGAATTACATGGTGGAGTTCAACGACCTGTTCGATAAGTATACAAAGAAGCACGGCCTTTCAAAAGTAAAGACCACCCAGATGGGCAGTCTCTATAAACTGTATTATACCGTGGAAATGAAGGACGGCAGCAAGCTCAGGGAGTTCATGGACGAGCTCAGGTGCCGCAACGGCAACCTGGAAGTCATGATATACAGCCTGGCTGAAGCAGGAAGCGAGCTGTAGGGCAGGGCCGTGAAGGTTTAATCCTTAAACAAGCGTGCGTCCTCTCGAATATTTGGACCTGTTCTCGGGGAAGAGCCCGTACTTTGCGGCAAGCTCATCCCCGAGCTTTTTTACGCTTTCCGGATCCGGGCCTTCACAGTGTTCCAGTTCCATCTCGAGTATGGGAAGGCTTCCTTTGGCGCCAGTCATCTCCCCGCAGTCGAGCGCCAGCTCCAGCGTGTTTCCTTCGAAGAAGACGCGCCTTCTTCTGCGTATAAAACGCATGGTGACGGCAGGAACGAGCTTTTTGCCCGCGCACAGCTCGCTGAGCTTTCTGCCGATCTCAGTATCAGAAAACCAGGAGACGTCCGGCTGAATTCCGAAGGCCGGATCCGCAGGAATGGCCCGGGTCTTCGGGTCTACCTGAACGTTAATTTCCTGCCTTTTGTGCAGGCCTTTTCTGCTGCTTCCGCCCCATTTCATGGTAGCAAAAGTATCGGCGCCTTCGGAGCGCACCCTTAAAGTGAGCTTTGCGGTGCTGAGCGCGCGGTCTTCCGTGTCGTAGTACACGGCGCATAAGGGCAGCACCTCGGAAGAGGCGGCGTCGGATATTTCAAGCAGTTTTTTGTCGCTCCAGATAGCGTCTATGGCTTCTTCGGACGGCAGCGCGTATTTTACTTCTATCTCCATTAGTTGCTCCTTTTTTCTGAGATGATAATAACACGAAGGCGTTCTATTATCAATTGTTAACAAAATGTCGCGATATATCGCAAAAGCTCGTTATTTTTTCATTGTATTTATACAATCTGTATGATATAATCCAAAAATGCCTTAAAGGTAGAATCAGTTAGGAGGATCATCAATGACAGCTGTATTTGGCGGAAGAGAAAACAACGAAGTAAAATTCACAATGGAATTCACCGCGGAGGAATTCGAAGCGGCGATCCAGAAAGTGTATTTAAAGAACCGCGGAAGGATCGCAGTAGACGGTTTCCGCAAGGGCAAGGCTCCCAGAAGGATAATTGAAGCCAGATACGGCGCAGGCATCTTCTACGAAGAAGCCATAGATAACCTGCTCCAGGAGAACTACTCCAAGGCTCTGGACGAGCTCAACATAGACCCCATAGACAGGCCTTCCATAGATTTCGCAAGCGACGAGAAGATCGAAGCAGGAAAGGGCTTCAAGGTAGAGGTGACGGCTCCCGTGGCACCTATCGTTGAGATCAAGGACTACAAGGGCATCAAGGCTGAAAGGGAGCTCCGCAAGGTAGAGGACGACGCAGTCGAGACACAGCTTTCTTCCCTGCAGAAGAGGAACGCCCGCGTCATCGATTCCGAGGAAGAAGCAAGCTGGGACGACACTGTAGTCCTGGATTACAAGGGCTTCATCGGTGAGGAGCAGTTCGAAGGCGGCACAGCTGACGATTATTCCTTAAAGCTCGGTTCCGCGACATTCATCCCCGGCTTCGAGGCACAGCTCGTAGGCGCAAAGAAGGGCGAGGAGAAGGACGTCGTAGTCACATTCCCGCAGGACTACCACGCTGAGAACCTCGCAGGCAAGGAAGCAGTCTTCAAGTGCACCATAAAGGAAGTCAAGAAGGAAGAGCTTCCCGCTCTGGACGATGAGTTCGCAAAGGACGTCAGCGAGTTCGATACTCTCGAAGAGCTCAAGGCGGATATCCTTAAGAAGGCTCAGGAAAACATCGACAAGATCAACGAAGACGCCGCAAAGAACGCAGTCATGGACAAGCTCTGCGAGGCTAACCCCATAGATATCCCGGCTGTAATGGTAACAGACGAAGCCGAGCAGCTCTACAACCAGTTCGCTCAGCAGGTACAGATGCAGGGTATAGACATCAACATGTACTGCCAGTACATGGGCAGCTCTCCGGAAGAGCTCAAGAAGGGCTACGAGGAGCAGGCAAGGAAGAACGTTCACGGCAGGATGCTTCTTGAGGCGATCGCAAAGGCTGAGGATATCCAGGCTTCTGAAGAAGATGTCGACAAGGAACTGGCCAGCATAGCGGAAGTGTACAAGATGGAAAAGGACAAGGTCAGGGAGTCCCTGGGCGAGCCCACCATCAAGATGATCGAAAAGGACATCAGGACACGCAAGGCGCTTGATCTGGTCTATGAGAACGCGAAGATCACAGAGCCCAAGAAGGCAGCTAAAAAGCCTGCGAAGAAAGCTGCTGCAAAGGCCGAGGCTCCCGCAGAAGAAGCTGAGAAGCCGGCTGAAGAGGCTCCAAAGAAGCCCGCAAAGAAGACCACCAAAAAGGCTGCTAAGAAGGACGAGCCTGCTGAAGAAGCAAAGGAATAAGCAACACAGCGCCCGGACCCAAAGCCAAGAGCTTAAATAACAGGCGGGGCCAACGGCCCCGCTTTGCATTCACATCCATATCCATATCACAGGAGATACCAATGAGCAGTTTAGTACCAATTGTAGTCGAACAGACCTCCAAGGGCGAGCGTTCCTACGACATATATTCCAGATTACTCAAGGACAGGATCATCTTCCTGGACGGAGAGATCAACGACGCCGTCGCCAGCCTCGTGGTGGCGCAGCTGCTGTTCCTGGAGTCTGAAGACCCCGACAAGGATATCAACATCTACATCAACAGCCCCGGCGGAGTCATTACCGCAGGCATGGCCATATACGACACCATGAACTACATCAAGCCCGACGTTTGCACCATATGCGTGGGCATGGCGGCGTCCATGGCCGCGTTCCTGCTGTCGTCCGGCGCCAAGGGCAAGAGATACGCGCTTCCCAACGCCGAGATCATGATACACCAGCCTCTTGGCGGCACCCAGGGCCAGGCTTCAGACATCAAGATCGCTGCGGACCACATCATCAAGCTCCGCGACAGGCTGAACAAGATCATAGCCAAGAACAGCGGACAGCCCATAAAAAAGGTCGAAAAAGACACAGACAGAGATAATTACCTCAGCGCCGAAGAGGCGCTCGAGTACGGCCTTATCGACAAGGTCGTAGAGAAGAGATAGATATGCCAAACAAATACGACAATTCAAAAGAACTCACCTGCGCGTTCTGCGGAAAGCCCCAGAGCCTTGTAAAAAGGCTAATAGCGGGCCCCGGAGTTTATATCTGCGACGAATGTGTTAACCTTTGCAAGAACATCCTCGACGAGGAAGCAAAGGCCGCCGCAAACGCCAACATGATAGCTCCCGGTCAGACCCACGAGCTTCCCAAGCCGAAGGAGATAGCAGAAAAGCTCTCAGAGTACGTAATAGGACAGGACAAGGCCAAGAAGGCCCTCGCCGTAGCGGTCTACAACCACTACAAGAGGATAAGCACGCTGGACGACAAGACCAACGATGTCGAGCTTCAGAAGTCCAACATCATAATGATAGGGCCCACCGGTTCGGGCAAGACTTTGCTTGCGCAGACCCTGGCTAAGATACTCAACGTACCGTTTGCCATCGCGGATGCCACGGCGCTTACAGAAGCCGGCTACGTGGGCGAAGACGTTGAGAACATACTGCTCAAGCTCATAACAGCAGCCGACTACGACCTGGAAAAGGCTCAGCGCGGCATAATCTACGTGGATGAGATAGACAAGCTCGCCCGCAAGACAGACAACCCGTCCATAACCAGGGATGTCTCCGGCGAAGGTGTGCAGCAGGCTCTTCTGAAGATCCTCGAAGGCACTGTTGCCAATGTTCCGCCTCAGGGTGGCAGGAAGCACCCGCAGCAGGAGTTCATACAGTTCGACACCACCAACGTGCTCTTCATCTGCGGAGGTATGTTCGACGGCCTGGACAAGATCATACAGCGCCGCATGGGCGAAAAGACCATAGGCTTCAACTCCCAGGTCGTTTCCAAAAAAGAAATGGATCCGCACATCCTGGACCACGTGCAGGCTGAAGATCTTCTGCGCTACGGTCTCATACCGGAGTTCATAGGAAGGCTGCCCGTAGTGGCAACGCTTGACGCGCTCACCATAGACGCACTCATACGCATAATAACAGAGCCCAAGAACGCCATCGTAAAGCAGTATAAGAAGCTTTTCGAGATGGACGGTGTGGAGCTTGAGATAACGGACGGCGCCATCAGAAGGGTGGCCGAAAAAGCTCAGGAAAGGAAGACCGGCGCCAGAGGCCTGAGGTCCATCCTGGAGGTCGTTATGACCGACACCATGTACGAGGTCCCGTCCAGAAAAGATATAAAGAAAGTTATAATCAACGAAGAAACTATAGACGGCGGAGAAGCGATATGGCAGAAATAATGCCTCTGATCCCACTCAGGGGGCTCTCTATTTTCCCGAATATGGTACTGCATTTCGATCTGGGACGCGAAAAGTCCATCGTAGCGCTCGAGCGCGCCATGATGATGAACCAGACCGTATTCCTTGCTACCCAAAAAGACACGGAAATAGAGCTTCCTACCATAAAGGATATCTACAGCTACGGTACTGTTGCCAAGGTGAAGCAGATGCTGAAATTGCCCGACGGCAATATCAGGGTGCTTGTGGACGGCCAGTACAGGGCAAAGATCGCGAGTCTTGTATCGGACACACCGTACTTCCTCGTTAATATCAACGCTTCACCGGACGTTGCTATCGAGGTCACCCCGGACGTTCAGGCCATGATGCGCACGGCAGCCGGGCTGTTCGAGGAATACGCTTCGCTGGACCCCAAGCTCTCATCTGAAAAGAAGACCGGTCCGGGATTCGGCGAGATAGACGATCCGGGAAGGCTCGCGGACGCCATAGCATCCAGCATGAACCTGAAGATAGCGGACGCCCAGAAGGTCCTTGCCACGGTGGATCCCGGCAAGAGGCTCGGAAAGATCATAAAGCTCCTCACAAGGGAGACGGAGATCCTGCGCCTCGAAAGCAAGATCAACAGCAAGGTCAAGACCCAGATGAGCAAGTCTCAGAAGGAGTATTACCTCCGCGAGCAGATACGCGCCATCCAGGAAGAGCTCGGCGGCGGGGAAGACCCCGGCAATGAGGCCGAGGAATGGAAGAAGCGCCTTAAAAAGCTCAAGCTGGACCCCGTAGTCAATAAAAAAGTAGAAAAAGAGATAGACCAGTTCACGAAGATGGCTCCCAGCTCGCCTGAGGCAGCGGTCATAAGATCCTATGTGGAGAACATCCTTGATCTTCCGTGGAACAAAGCCGACAAGACCGAACTGGATATAAACAACGCCCAGACCATACTGGACGAGGACCACTACGGCATGACAAAGGTGAAAGACAGGATACTGGAATACCTCGCCGTGCAGAACCTCTCCAGGGACAATAAGGCTCCGATACTGTGCCTTGTAGGCCCTCCGGGAGTAGGAAAGACATCAATAGCGCGCTCCGTGGCCAGGGCTACAGGCCGCAAGTTCGTGCATATGTCGCTTGGCGGCGTGCGCGACGAGGCTGAGATCCGCGGTCACAGGCGCACTTACATAGGCGCTATCCCTGGCCGCATAATGACCCTCATAAAGGAGTGCGGTACCAAGAACCCGGTCTTCCTCTTCGACGAAGTGGACAAGATAGGCGCCGATTTCAGGGGCGACCCGGCGTCGGCTCTGCTTGAAGTGCTCGATCCTGAACAGAACAAGGAGTTCGTGGACCACTACCTGGAGGTCCCGTTCGACCTTTCCGGCGTGCTGTTCATAACGACCGCCAACGGCACGGACACCATCCCAAAGCCCCTTCTTGACAGGATGGAAGTGCTGGAGCTTTCGGGCTACACGCTTGAAGAGAAATACAACATCGCGAAGAAATACCTCGTTCCCAAGCAGATCAAGGCCAACGGCCTTTCCAAAAAGAACGTGGCTATAAACAAGAGCGCTGTCACGGAGATAATCAACTCCTACACCAGGGAGTCCGGTGTCCGCGGCCTTGAGAAGAACATAGGCAGCATATGCCGCAAGGTGGCGCGTTCCGTCGTAGGCGGTGATACTGAAAAGAAATCGGTCACTGCCGCAAACATCGAGGAATACCTGGGCAAGAAGAAGTACCACTACGACAAGCTCCTCGGAAAGAACGAGGTCGGAGTGGCAACAGGCCTTGCCTGGACCATCGTGGGCGGCGAGACGCTCTTCATCGAGACCGCGGTCTTAAACGGCAGCGGCCGCCTGCAGCTTACCGGCCAGCTCGGCGACGTGATGCAGGAATCCGCTAAGGCCGCTATAAGCTATATTAGGGCAAACAACAAAAAGCTCGGCGTAAACGAAGACTTCTACAAGGACAAGGATATCCACATCCACATTCCCGAAGGCGCTGTTCCAAAGGACGGCCCGTCCGCAGGAATCACAATGTGCATGTCCGTCATCTCCGCGCTCACAGGCCGTCCGATAAGAAAAGACGTGGCCATGACAGGCGAGATAACCCTGCGCGGCAACATCCTTCCGGTAGGCGGCATCAAGGAAAAGGTTCTGGCAGCCCACCGCATGGGCATCAGAAAGGTGCTCCTGCCTGCGGACTGCAAGGCGGATCTTGACGATCTTCCTGAGACAGTAAGAAACGACCTCGAGTTCGTCCTCATAAACAAGGTGGACGATGCGGTAAAAGAGGCTCTGCTATGATCATCCGTTCTTCGGAGTTCATCTGCGCCGCGGTAAAGCCATCCCAGTACCCTGAGGAAGGTGCGCCGGAAATAGCGTTCGCCGGCAGGTCCAACGTGGGGAAATCCTCGCTGATAAACCTTCTTCTTAACAGGAGAAAGCTTGCCAAGGTCAGCAGCACGCCCGGCAAGACAAGGACCATAAACTTTTACAATGTAAACGGCGAGTTCCGCCTCGTGGACCTTCCCGGCTACGGATACGCTAAAGTATCGAAGTCAGAAAGCGCGGACTGGGGCAAGATGATGGAAGACTACCTGTCAAAAAGGCAGGGTCTTAAGAAAGTCATTCAGCTGGTGGACAGCAGGCACGCACCCACGGCGCAGGACAAGCAGATGTACGATTATCTGCGCTACTACGGCCTGGACGGCATAGTGGCAGCCACGAAGTCCGATAAACTGTCCGGAGGTGAGCTCTCAAGGAATCTCGCGCTGATAAAGCGCGAACTGCAGCTTGGAGCCGGAGATGTGCTCATCCCGGTCTCCGCTCTTAAACGCACAGGTACAGACGAATTGCTTTCAGTTATGGAGGAGATCCTCGGCTGATGTTCAGGTTCATGCTGTTCAGGAGAATAAGGGCCATCATCCCGCTCATGAAGGACAGGGAGGTCAAGTGGTGGAAGAAAGCGATCTTCATCATAGGGATCGTGTATCTTCTGCTTCCGTTCGACCTGATACCGCCTTTGGTTCCTCTGTTCGGCTGGCTTGACGATGTGCTGCTGTGGATCGCTATCCTATATTTTATGGGACCTGAGCTCGACAGGCACATGCCTGAGAGCATGGCCAGAGGCAGCAATAAAAAATACAGATACAAGGACGAAGACGTCCATGAAGTAGAATTCACTGTTAATGAGGAGGAAGCAGATGAGTACAAGGGGTGATTTCACATCAGAAGTTCTTATCACCAGGGAACAGCTTGCGCAAAGAGTAAAGGAGCTCGGAAAGCAGATCACTGAAGATTACAAGGGCGAGCAGCTGCTGCTGGTCGGCATACTCAAAGGATCCGTGCCTTTCATGGCTGACCTGATGAGGGAGATAGATCTTGATCTGTCTATAGATTTCATGAGCGTATCCAGCTACGGCAGCTCCACCAAGAGCAGCGGCGTCGTAAGGATCATAAAGGACCTCGACACCGGAATAGAAGGCAAGAACGTCCTGATAGTAGAGGATATCATCGATACAGGTCTTACGCTGCACTACCTCAAGAACTATCTTTCCGGCAGGCAGCCTAAAAGCCTTAAGATCTGCTCCATACTCGACAAGCCGTCCAGGCGCAAGGTCGAGATAGAGGGCGACTACATCGGCTTTACCGTGGAAGATAAATACATAGTAGGCTATGGTCTGGACATGGACCAGCACTACCGCAACCTGCCATATATTTCATGGATCAGGGTCAAGGAGTAGGGTACAGCCCACGGAGCGGAGATAAACATAATATGAGTTACGTTAATAATTGGGATAGCATTAAGAAAATGACCCTTCCCTCGGATCTTGTGAATCTTCCGACTATGGTCGCCGAACCCTGGCTTCAGGTAAACGAGGCTATGCTGATCGCGTGCATGGAAGGATCCATATTCGATCCGGACGGTAATCTTTACTACTGCTTCCGCAAGGACGGTTATTCTACTATTTATAAAATAACGCCGGACAAGCAGATCAGAGAGTACTATCACCGCGAAAGTTCCGCCATGATAGGCATAGCTGTGCACAGGGACGGAAGGTTCTTCGTGGCCGATGCCATGGGAAAAGTCCTGGAGCTCGATAAATACGGCAAGTTCACAAGGGATCTTCTTGCGGACCATCCCGAGGTAAAGCTTGCGCCCAACGACCTGGCTTTCGACATGAAGGGAAATCTGTATTTTACGGATTTTTCCGGCACGTACCAGGATCCCTGCGGCGGCGTGTACCGTCTGGACGCAGAGGGGGACTATACAAAGCTCCATCTTATCGTAGGCGGCCTTGCAGCTGCCAATGGCATAGTCATCACCCCTGCCGGCGACGAGATCTGGGTCACCGAGACAGCCAGGAACTGCGTGCTTAAAGTACGTCTGGACAAGGACGGCTTCTTGAGAAAGCGCGGAGGCCTTTCCACTCTGTATTACAACCAGGGCGTGGGCCTTCCGGATTCCAGCAAGATGGATGAAGAGGGCAACCTTTACCAGACTATCAACTTCGGCGGCCGCATAGTTATACTGGATCACTACGGCATGGCTGTCGGCAACGTGGTGGTGCCCGAAAGGGAGAAGGCGGACTGCCTGTTCAGCCCCAACCTTGCCATCAAACCGGGTACTGATGAAGGCTACCTTCTGTGCAGCGGAATGAGGGGCGCATGGGTGTTCAGATTCAGGACCATCGCAAAGTCCCAAAAGCTCTTTGCCGATCTGAGGTAAAAGGGCTGGAAAACGTTGATAAATAAACAACGAAACTGTTTTTTCAAGCTAAGCCGGGCACATGCTTTTTGTGTCCGGCGCACTATTTTTCAAAACGCAAAAAAACCTTGAAAAAAACAGAAAAAAGTTGTTGACAAGAGGGCCTCAGACGGCTATAATACCAAATGTTCCGCGCCGAAAAGACGCGGGCTGAACCTTGAAAACAACATAGTGCAAAGAACAAGTCAGAGAGGATATTAAGTTATCCTCGAAGGAACTTGTAAGAAACAATCAACAC
>JAEEGL017029080.1_pt1 | contig 12510 bp, 7 predicted proteins | sample 9134231 | NCBI WGS metagenome assembly JAEEGL01 (sample SAMN16246548, study PRJNA631951) | gut metagenome | biome: gut microbiome; feature: rumen; material: fiber-attached | host: Bos | place: Iran: Karaj | collected 2018-10
CCGGCGTCTTCGATTTCCCCGGCTGTGTAGATCTCCGTTGCCCCCGTCTCATCAAAAACCACCACGAACACGATCTTGTAGACGAGGATCGACGCGAGCGCGAGGACGGCAGTGAGGATCAGGGCGGTGACGGCGGCATGGCGGTATTCCCGCGCGCGCTGTTCGGCGGCGGCCGTCTTTTTGATCCGCTTCGCCTCTTCCCTGCCCCGGGTCGATTCGCGGAACGTGAAGATATCGGCGAACCAGTCGGGGACCCGTTTTCTCCGGTCGTCCGCCACCGCTTCCCCGCCTTCGGGACGGCCGGGACGGTAGGCGTATGCTCCGGCGCCGTTCTGCTCGCTCCTGTTTTCGGAAGCGGATTTTCCCTCCGCTCCGCCGGATGACGCGTAGGCGAACCGGGCTCCGCCGGACGCGGACGAATGGGATGCCGGGGAATAGCTCCGGGTCCCGGCGAATTCGGCGGTCGCGGCGGTATAGGCGTCCCTCGCGGACCGGCGGGGCTTTTTGAACTCCCCGGTCTCCGCGCCGCTCGCGTCAAGTCCCGGACGGCTGGGGGCGGAGGAGGGATCGCGCATGGCTTCGGTATAGCGGCGTCTGCCCTCGTCGGCGTAGGTGCCGCGGTAGGGCTGTTCGCGGGACGCACCGGTCAGGGTCACGCCGACTCCGAACCGCTCGCCCATTTCCCGGTTCTTCTCCTCCTGCGTGCACACGCGGTCGTAGACGAAGAAGAGTTTGGGATCTTCGCCCCGCTGTCTGTCGCTCATGGGTCACACCTCCTCTGCCGCTTTCACGTTCCGGGGATCGCGGCGTTTTTCGGGCTCATTTCCGCTTTTTCGCTTCGACGAGCTTTACGAGATCGCTGTAAATCAGTTTGTTGGATTCGGGCACCGCGAACTGGCGGATGTTCTTCCGTCTGCTCTCGGCGACGGCCTCTCCCTCGGGGGACAAAAGCCGCGCGACTTCTTCCACCAGGGGCTTCGCGCCGTCCGTCAGGTCCTTCTCCTCGAACAGGGCGGCGGCGTCCGCGTCGGCGAGCACCTTGGCGTTCTTGTACTGGTGGTTCTCCGCCACGTTCGGGGAGGGAATGAAGATCGCGGATTTGCCGGTCAGGGCGAGTTCCGAGACGGTCATGGCCCCCGCCCGGTTGATGGTGAGGTCCGCCGCGGCCATCTTCACGGGCATGTCGTAGATGTATTCCACGAGCTCGATGTTTTCGCATTTGTCCAGTCCCATTTCCCGGAACTGACTCCTGCAGAGCTCCCATTCGATGGAGCCCGTGGCGTGGATGTGGAGCACCTCGGGATGCTTCGCCGTGAAGTCCCGCATCACGCAGAGCACGGCGTCGTTGACCTTTTCCGCGCCCATGGATCCGGCGTAGGAGAGCAGGACGTATTTGTACCGGTCCGGGATGCCGAGGGCCTTCCGCGCCTCCTCCCGGGTCATATCGTTGAAACCGCGCATGACGGGGTTCCCGACCTTCATCAGCTTGGAGCGGTCGCAGCTCAGGCTCTCGCCGGTCTTCTCGAAATTGAGGTAGATCCGGTCGACGTGCTTCTGGAGCATCTTGACGGCGATCCCGGCGATTGCGTTGGATTCGTGGAGGGCGGTGGGGATCCCCATGTCCGCGGCGGCCTTTACGACGGGCCAGCAGACGTATCCTCCGGTCCCCACCACGAGGTCGGGTTTGAACTCGTCGAGGATCTTCCTCGCCTTGAGGGGGGAGGTCGCCGCGAGATAGGCCGCTTTCAGATTGGCGGGGGAAAGGGATCTGCGCAGGCCCTGCACCTCCACGTAATAGAGGGGATAGCCCGCTTTCGGCACCAGCTTGTTCTCGATGCCCTTTTTCGTCCCGACGTAGGCGATGACCGCCTCCGGGTCGTTCTGCTGGATGGTATTGGCGATGGCGAGGGCGGGATTGACGTGTCCTCCCGTGCCTCCCCCGGTCATTAGCACGCGCATAAGCTCACTCCGATCATTGAGGGATTGGGTCTCTGATCCGCGGACCGCTCATACAAATTCCAGTCTAAATCATTGATTTAGACTGTCCTGAAAGTCATTCTGACTTTCAGGATCACGCAAAACCCTTTTGCAATGGTTTTGTGTGGAATTAGTATCAGTCCAGTCCGGCGGCTTTTCTGAGTTCGGCTTCCTCGAGCTCCGAGCGGCTCCGGTAGTCGTGGCGGGAGATGTTCAGAAGAAGTCCCGCTTCGAAGAGCTGCATGATGAGGGAGGAGCCGCCGTAGGAGAAGAACGGCAGGGAAATGCCGGTGTTCATGTAGGTCGTGTCCACCACCATGTGCCCGATGATCTGGACGGCGAAATGGGTGGTGATGCCGTAGGCGACGAGCATGGAGAAGGGATCCTTCGCGCGGGAGGCGATCCGGTATCCCCGCCAGAGGAAGGCGAAGAACAGGCCGATCAGCACGATGGCTCCGACGAATCCGAATTCCTCGCACCAGATGGCGAAGATGAAATCCGTGTGCGCCGCGCCGAGATAGCTGTACTTCTGGCGGCTCTGCCCGACGCCGACGCCGAAGAGCCCGCCGGAACCGACCGCGTAGAGGCTCTGCATGGACTGCCACCGGTCGGAATCCGGGGAGAAAATGCCCATGAAGCGCGTCCGGGCGTAGGGGATGGCGATGATGTACACCGCGGCGGCTGCGGCGAGGAGCACAGCGATCGTGAGGGGAGCCCACCACCAGCGGCATTTCCGGTCCACCATCGTCAAGACCATGAAAAGTCCGATCACGCCGACGATCATGGTACCCGAGAGGTGCTTGCCGACGATGATGAGGGCGCAGGACATGCCCACCAGAAGGCCGGGGAGGACGACATTGTAGACGTAGCGGGATCCAAGAGAGGAGGCGTTCTCCATCCTCTGCCGCATGACGTCCGCGTACATGGCCAGAAGGAGCACTTCCCCGATCTTCATGATCTCCGAGGGCTGGACCGTCACCGGCACGCCCGGGATCTGGATCCACCGCTGGGCCTCGCCTTCGGACACGCCGATGAAGGTCACCACGACCAGCAGGGCGGCGGCGGTCAGCCACACGGCGACGGGCATGCCGCGGCGGATCAGGGGTTTGTCGAGGGGGATCTTCCAGCCGACGATCATGGCGATGACGCCGAGGAGGACGAAAAGCCCCTGCCGCTTGGCGTAGTAGAGGGCTCCGTACCCCTTGCGGACCGCCATCGGATAGCTCGCGCTCAGTACCATGATGGACCCGAGGGCCAAAAGAATGACGATCAGGGCGAAGAGCGGGCGGTCGAATCCGACTTTTACGCGGACGATGTCCCGCTGCCACGCGTTTTCGCGCTTTTCCTGCTCGGTCCAGCGCACGAGGTTGCGGCTCCGGTAGGACTCGAGACGCCGCTGTTTCCTCTCCTCCCGGGTCAGGCGCTTTTCTTCGGACGCGTCCCGGCGTACCATGCGGCGGTCTTCGGAGGTGGGGGCGGGAATGGCCGAGCGGGAAGGACGGGGCTGACGTTCGGCCCTCTCCTGCCGCTCCGGGGTCCTCCGGATCCGTTCCGCCGGGGAATAGACGGCGCCGGGGTCCCGCATGGGGATCTGCCTCCCCGTCCGCTCAGACTGCAAAGGCACGTTCTGCCGGGACGGAGTCTGCCGGGGAGCCTGTGAAAATCCGGCGTTCGGATTCTGCCGGGTCCGCGGGACGGCGTTCGGATCCTGCGGGGGTCTGGAAGGACGGGACGGATTTACTCCCCCCGCTCTTCCCCTCCCGTTCTCCGGGATCCGCGAAACGGCGGCGGGATTGCGGCGGGCGTGGGTCCGCGGATCGGTGCGCCCGGGGTCGTAGGTATCATTCATGCGCCGCTGCCTCCGTTTCTTTCAGGATGGAAAATCATTGATTTCAGAATTATGCTTACCGCAGTCCCCAGACGAGGGAGACGACGGACAGGACCGCGGTCACGACGGACGCGACGACGACGATCTTGATCTCCGACCAGCCGCACTGTTCGAAGTGGTGGTGGATCGGGGCCATTTTGAAGATCCGCTTGCCGTGGGTGAGCTTGAAATACCCGACCTGGAGCATGACGGAGGCGGTTTCGAGGATGTACCAGAAGCCGAAGACGATCACGAGGAGGGGATTTTCCATCATGAACGAGCCGCCGACCACCAGTCCGCCGAGGAAGAGGGAACCCGTGTCCCCCATGAACACCCGGGCAGGATAGAAATTGTAGACGAGGAAGCCCGCGCATCCGCCGATGAGGATCGCGCCGAGGAGAAGATCCCTCAGATCCGGGGCCGCTCCTCCCGCGAGATACCCGGCCGCCGCGAAGAACACGCCCGCGATCAGGGTCACGCTGGAACAGAGCCCGTCGATGCCGTCGGTGAGGTTGACGGAGTTCATCACGCCCACCAGCAGAAGCAGGGCGATCAGGTAGAAGAAGATCCCGAAATCGACGGTCTTTCCGATGAAGGGAAAGTAGATCTCCGTCATGGGAGCGAGCCCCTCCGCCCGGCGCACCATCGCCATCCCGAAGAGGTAGAGCGCGGCGGCCAGCACTTGGAGCAGGAATTTCTGCGGGGCGGTCAGGCCCTCGTTCTGTTTCTTGCGGAGCTTCGCCCGGTCGTCCACGCAGCCGATCAGCCCGCCCGCCAGTCCGTAGATCAGGGTGAAGACGAGGGGGAGCGATTCCCGGATGCCGTCGGTCACGGTGATATAGACGCAGCCCGCGATCCCGACGAGCACCGAGGGGATGATGAACGCGATGCCGCCCATCGTCGGAGTCCCCTCCTTGCCCTTGTGCCAGCGGGGCCCGATTTCCAGGATCTTCTGTCCCATCTTCCTGCTCTTCAGGATCGGGATCAGTTTTTTCGAGATCAGCACCGTGCTGAGGAATACGAGGATCAGCGCGGCGACGAATACGATACTCTCACGCATGGGGAGAACCTTCCTTTTTTTTGATCGGCCTCGGGGATCTTATTTCCCGGTTATTTTCTCTTCTTGCTCTTCCGCTTTTTCATGCAGTCGATGACCCGTTCGGCGGCGACGGCGCGGCTGGCTTTGACGAGGAGGATATCCCCCGGCTCGAGGGCTCCGAGGATCATGTCGGCCATGCCCTGCGCGTCCCGGGTGTCGAGGCAGACGAACACGTTCTCCGCCCGGATTCCCTTCTTGATGGCGGCCTCCGCCACGATATCCGCGGTGATCCCGAAGCAGAACAGCTTCTGAACGCCCGCCTGCGCCGCGTACTGGCCTACCTGATCGTGCATGAGGCGGGAGTATTCGCCCAGTTCGAGCATGTCGCCGAGCAGGGCCGCAGGTCTGGCGTTCTTCTTCCCCGCCATGGAGACGAGGACGTCTATCGCCGCCCGCATGGATTCGGGGGAGGCGTTGTAGCAGTCGTCGATCACGGTGATGCCGCCGACGTCGTAGACCTTCTGGCGCATGTCGGCTCCGACGAAGAGCTTGAGCCCCCGGCGGATGCTGTCGTCCGTCATGCCGAGGAAGGTCCCGACCGCGTAGGCCGCGAGGGAATTGTAGACGTTGTGCCTGCCGAGGGCGGGGATCTCCACGTTGGTGACGGCCTTCCCGTCGTAGATCAGGTCGTAGACGATCCCGTCGACCTTCTGGCGGATATTGACCGCGCGGAAGTCGCCCGTGTGGTTGTAGACGCTCATGAGTTTCGGCCGTTTCGGGAGCCGCTCCGCCTCCGCCGCGAGAAGGGGTTCGTCCGCGTTGAGCAAGAGCACCCCGTCCTCGGGCATTCCGAGCCGGATCTCCATCTTCGCCCGGCAGATGTTCTCCCGGGTGCCGAGGTAGGCGAGGTGGGAGGTGCCGATGTTCGTCACGACCGCGATGTCCGGCCGGGCGGTCTTCGACATGGCTTCGATCTCGCCGAGGGCGCTCATGCCCATTTCGAGCACCGCGACCTCGTCCTCCGGCCCGATCCCGAAGATCGTCAGGGGAAGGCCGATGGTGCTGTTGTAGTTGCCCTGGGTCTTGTGGGCGCGGAAGGAGGCGGAGGCCACGGCGTAGATGAATTCCTTCGTGGTGGTCTTGCCGACGGATCCGGTGACGGCGACGATCTTCGCCTTCGTGTGGTTCCGGTATTCCGAAGCCAGCGCGCCGAGAGAGGCCACCGTGTCCTCCACGATCACCGCGGAGAAAGGCTTTCCGCTCTCCTTCGCCGCTTCCGGCACAAACTGGCAGAGGAAGCAGGGGGAACCCGCATTCACGGCGTCCGGGATGAAGTCGTTCCCGTCGTTGCGCTCGCCCTTGATGGCCGCGAAAAGGACGCCTTCTCCGGCCTCTCTCGAATCTATGGCCACGGCCCGGACTTCTTCGTTCCCGTCCGCGCCTCCGTACAGTTCCAGCCGCCCGCCCGTGATTTCGGCGATCTGACGCGGTCCGTATGTCTTGATTCTCAGCTCCACGCTCATTCTCTTCTATCCGCCTTTCCGCACCCGATCCGCCCGTATGTCCAGATCAATTCGGTTCTTTCCGTATAATTATTATCCGTCTGATTCGCTCTCCCGCTCTTCCGCTCCGTCCACCGGTCCGGGACTGCCGTATGCGGCGAGCGCGTCCCGGGCGATGGCTTCCTCGTCGAAGGGCTGCCTGCCCCGGGATGTGATCTCGTATTTTTCGTGTCCCTTCCCCAGAAGCAGGACCGTTCCGTCCGGCGGGGAGGAGGATATGGCCGCCCGGATCGCCCGCGCTCTCGACGGGATCACCGTGACGGGGGTCTTTCCCGTAAATCCCCGGAGGATGTCGCGAAAAATGGCGTCCGGATCCTCGCCCCGGGGATTGTCAGAGGTGACGATCACCGCGTCCGCCCCGTTTTCCGCCGCCTCCGCCATGCGCGGTCTCTTCGTCCGGTCCCGCTCGCCCCCGCACCCGAACACCGCGGTGAGCTTTCCGGGGGAAAAGGACCTCACGGACCGGAGCACCGCTTCCATCGCCTCGGGGGTGTGGGCGTAATCAATGAAGACGGAGGGCTTTCCGCGTCCTTCCCCTCCGGCTCCGACCCGGTACAGTCTGCCCGGCGCGCCCCGGAAATCCGAAACGGCGTCCCGGACCGAGGCGGGATCCCCACCGGCGTTCAGGGCGGCGGCGCAGGCCAGCATGGTATTGATTACCGAAAACCGGCCCGGCATGGGAGTCCGCACCCGGAAGACCGCCCGGGAGGAGAACCAGAGATAGTCCATCCCGTCCGCCCCTCTCGACCGGATCCTCAGCGCCGTGACGTCCGCGTGCCCCGCCCTCCCGCTCTCCGCCGAACAGACGGTGAAGGAGACCGACGGGAACATCCCGGGCAGTCTCGCGAGCCACGGATCGTCGCCCCAGATCACCGCCCGGGGAACGCCCCGCAGGAGGGATGCCTTGGCGCGGAAGTAGTTCTCCATCGTGCCGTGAAAATCCATGTGCTCCGGTGAGAGATTCGTGAACACCGCAAGATCCGGCGTCAGGGCCGAGGTCTTTTTCAATGCCAGGGACTGCGAGGATGCCTCCCAGATCACGGCGGCGCATCCCCCGTCCCGCATGGCTCTCAGCGCGGGAAAAAAGAATTCGGGATCCGGGGTCGTCATGGCGCCGGGGATATCGGAGACGGAGGATCCCCCGTTCTCTCCGAGGGAAAGAGGGATGGATCCCGCCGCCGCTCCCACGGTGGTGACGTACCCGGTTTTCTGACCCGACGCCCGGAGCAGTTCCGAGAGCAGAAGGGCCACGGTGGTCTTTCCCGCCGTTCCGGTGACGGCGATCTTCATCATGCCTTCGCCCGGGGAGCCGGTGAAATTGTTCCAGAGCCGGGATTCCGCTTCCCTCGTGTCGGGGGTGAGCAGCATCCTGTCGTCCGGAACGCCCTCCGCCGGCCTCTCTCCGAGGACCGCGAGCGCTCCGTTTTTTACGGCCTCCGCCCCGCAGTCGTGCCCGTCCCGCTTCGCGCCTTTCAGGCAGACGAACAGCGAGCCCGGGATCACGCGCCTCGAGTCAGACCGGATGGAGGTGAAATCCCCCTCCGGCAGTCTGCCCGAGACGGGGATGCCTTTGAAGATTTGTTCCGCGCGCATGGAATTCCTCCCGAGAAGTTGAATTTCTTTCGACGTCTCTTTGGAAATCCTGCGCTTATATGCCGCCTTCTTTTTTTCAGAAGGGATTTTTGCCAATCCGGATCAGTCCGTGCCGTCCATGTGTCTGAGTTCGATCACCACGACGGTGCCGCGGGTGACGACGGTGTCCGCCGCCGGACTCTGGCTGATAACCGTCGCGCCGTACCCGTTGGTGGAGCCGGAATACAGGACGTTGAGCCCCGCTCCGACCGCGACGAGATTGGCGTCGTAGGCGCTCATGCCCACGAGATCCGGGACCTTGACGTCCGCCTCGGGGAGTTCTCCTCCGGTATAGAGGATCAGCTTGCCCGTGCCGGAGGCGATCTTCGATCCGGGTTCGGGGACCTGGGCGTTCACCGTCTCGCCGGTTCCGACGAGTTCATACCGGACGCCGCGGGTCTCGAGGTCGGTGGCTGCCGTCTTGATGCTGCTGCCCACGTAGTTCGCCACCGTCGTGTCGAGGGCTTTGAGCTCCTCCGCGGTGTACTGCGGTTCGACCCCGAGATAGGGCAGAACATAGGACAGGAGATTCGAGATATAGGGTGCCGCCACGACGCCGCCGTAGGGGACCGACTCCATCGGCTCGTCGACGACGATCAGGGCGGAGATCTGCGGGTCGTCCGCCGGGGCGTAGGCCACCGTGGATCCGACGCGGAAGGGGGTGTTGCCCTCTTCGTCGAATTTGTCCAGCTTTTCGGAGGTACCGGTCTTCGCCGCCACCCGGTAGCCCTTGACGTAAGCGTTCTTCGCCGCGCCGTCCGTAGCCACGCCTTCTTCGAGGATCTCGGTGATGTGCTCGCAGGTGGAGGAGGAGACGATCTGCCGCACGACTTCGGTCTCCCAGGACTGAATGACGTTGCCGTCGTCGTCCACGATCTCCTTGAGCAGGTGGGGGGTGAGGAGGTATCCGCCGTTGGCCACCGCCGTGATGGCGCGCAGCTGCTGGATCGGGGTGGTGCGGAAGGTCTGGCCGAAGGAATAGACGGCGAGGGAGACGTTGGTGAAGTCCTTATAAGGCGCGTAGATCGTCCAGCTTTCGCCGGGGAGGTCGATCCCGGTCCGCCCGCCGTATCCGAAGGCCTTGAAATAATCGTAGAAAGTCTGTTTTCCGATGCGCTCCGCGACCTGCATCAGGGTGGGGTTGCAGGACTGCTGGAGGCCGTAGCGGAAGGTGACGGTGCCGTGGCCGGAGGTCTCCGCGCATCCGATGGGTTTGGGCCAGCCCTCGACGTAATGGTAGCCGGGGCAGTTGAAGAGGTCGTTGTCCCGCACCACGCCCTCGTCGAAGGCCATCGAAGTGGTGACGACCTTGAAGGTGGAGCCGGGCTCGTAGGTGTCGCTCACGCACTTGTTGTTCCACATATTGAGCAGGAGCAGGTTGTAGGCCTCGAGATATTCGTTCGAATCCGGCTCGAACCCGGTCGCTTCCAGCTGGGCGGCGGACCAGTCGTCGAGCTTGGAGGGGGCGTTGCAGTTGAAGGGCGGATAGACCCCCATCGCGAGGATGCCGCCGGTCTCGGTGTCCATCACCATGCCGCAGACGCGGTTCCCGGCCCCGGATTCCACGAAGGTCTTCTCGAGCTGGTTCTCGAGCTCGTACTGGATGTACATGTCGAGGGTGGTGACGATGTTGTAGCCGTTGGTCGCCTCGATCAGCCGTTCGTATTCGAAGGGCATGTCGTTGTTCTGGGCGTCCTGGGCCAGGATGTAGCGGCCGGAGGTCCCTTCCAGCACGTTGTTGTAGTACCGTTCGAGGCCGTAGACCCCCACGCCGTCGGAGTTGGTGAACCCGATCACGTGGCAGGCGAGAGTGTCCTTCGGGTAGTACCGTTTGGAGGAGGCCTCGAAATAGACCTCGTCCCGGAGATTGTACTTCGCGATGAAGGATTCGATCCGGTCGGCGATATCCTGTTCCACGTCCCGCTCGATCACCTCGTAATAGCGGTCGAGCTTGTTTGCCTTTTCGTAGATCTTGCCGCTGTCGGTCTTCGGGAGATAGGCGGAGAGCACGTCGGCGATCATTTCGTCGAGCATGGTCCCGTGGTAGAAGATCTGATAGTCCGCGTCCTCCCAGGTGTAGTGCACGTCGTTGGAGGCGTCGGCGTCGGAGTTCTTCTTGTAGTCCGCCTTCATCGTCTCCTGAATGTCGTGGGGGGAGAGGATGACGTTGTAGACGGTCTTGTTGGCGGCGAGGATATTGCCCCCGCGGTCGGTGATGTTGCCGCGCTCGGGGTTGATGGCGGTGTCCCGCGTCAGCTGGTTGAGGACCCGGGATTCGTAATAATCGTGTTCGGAGATCTGCAGCTTCGCCAGCCTTCCGGTCACGACGACGGCGGCCAGCAGGAAAAAGAAGAAGGTCGCGTAGACCCGCCGCGTGGTGATGCGGTCGATGCGGTTGGATTCTCGGTTCATGGATGGTCCTCCGGCGGGCGCGTCCCCCTCCCTGAAGCCTTCGCGGGAATCAGGGGGAGCGTTCCCGGCACGATTCTATGCCGTCGCCCGGCGCGTTATTCAGACAGCGAACGGGCTGCCGTGCCGATGGGTGCTGCAGCCCGTATATGGATTGGGAGGTAAGTCCGGCTTCTCAGCGGAACCGGTCGAAAAACTCGTTCAGCGAGGAGAAGAGGACGCCGCCCGGGGAGGATTGCTTCTCTTCCTCCGGGGCTTCGAGGATCTCTATGCGCTCGCCGCCCGAGACGGAGACGAAACGCCTCTGCATGGAATCCTCCTCCGCCATGCCGAGCTCGCCGACCGCGATGCTCCGGATGGTGCGGATGTCGTTTTTCTCGTCCAGCTTCAATTCCAGCCCCGCCACGGTCTCCTTCAGCGCGGCGAGCTCCGCTTCCTTCCGCGAAATGCTCGACGAGATCTGGTAGACCTCGGCAAAGCTCTCGACGATGGAAAACAGGAGCGCCACGGCGATGAGGCACACCGCGATGAATCCCACCGGGACGGAGCCCTTCTGGACCTCGATCTCCTCGGGGCCCCGGGCTTCGGCTGCGGCTTTGCGGCGGGCGGCTCTGGTCTGGCGGACGCGGATCTTCTCCCGCTTTTTCTTCGTTCTGCCGTCCTCGGGGACCGGAGTTTCCCGTTCCTCGCCGACGGTCCTTCTGTACCGGGCGCGTCCGGCTCCGGCGATCTCTTCGGACAGGGTGTCCCGGGGGATCGAACGGGCTCCCGCGCTTCCCGACGATGCCGGGCGGGAGGGGCGTTCTCCGGCGGGGGCGGAATAGGCGGGTCTCGAGGGATGGCGGGCGGGATCGGAGGGGTTCGCTCCGTTCTGCATCCCCGGTCTCGGCCCCGAAGACCGCGGTCTCGGAGGACGGGAGGGAGCGGCCTGCCCGGACGCGTTCTGGCGGGCCCGGTAGTTTTCCCGGAAGGCCTGTTCCGCCACGTTGACCCGGGGATTGTTCCCCATCTCCGCCCGGTGCATGAGTTCGGAGGTGGTGCTTGCCTGCATCCCGGACACAGCGGCGCCGCGGTCGCGGAATTCGGATTTCAGCTCGTCTGCGAGCGGGTAGTCTGCCGCCATGTCGTCCTCCTTTCGGGTGGGATCGGGATATGGGAGGGCCGGCGTTCAGTCCTCCGTTTTTTCCGCCGTCCTGAGCTTCGCGCTCCGGGAACGGGGATTGATTTTCAGTTCTTCTTCGCCGGGGGTCTCCGGCTTTTTCGAGAGCAGTTTCAACACCGGCTTCTTCCCGCACACGCAGACGGGAAATTCCGGCGGGCAGGTGCATCCCGTGGAGAGCGAACGGAAGACGTCCTTGACGATCCGGTCCTCCAGCGAATGGAAGGTGATGACCGCCAGCCTTCCGCCGGGATTCATCCGTTCCGCCGCCGCGCGCAGGGAGGGTTCGATGGCGGAGAGTTCTCCGTTGACCTCGATGCGGACGGCCTGGAAGGTGCGGCGGGCCGGGTTCTGGGCTTCCCGCTGTCTCGCCCCGGCGGGGATCGCTTCGGAGACGGCGGCGGCAAGTTCGGTCGTGGTTTCGATGGGCGTGTTTTCGCGGATCTCGCAGATCTTTCTCGCGATCCGGGAGGCGAAGCGTTCCTCTCCCCAGTCCCGGAGGATGCGGGCGAGTTCGGCTTCGGAATAGGTATTCACGACGTCCCGCGCGGTGAGGGAGGCGGAACGGTCCATGCGCATGTCGAGGGGGGCGTCCTTCGAGTAGGAAAAGCCCCGGTCCCCGTCGTCGAGCTGGTGGGAGGAGACCCCGAGATCCCAGAGGGCCCCGTCGAGCTTCTCCGCTCCGCACAGATCGAGGGCGGCGTCGAGATCGCGGAAATTGGACTTGACGAGCGTCACGCGGTCCATAAATCCGGCGAGTCTCACGCGGCAGGCGTCGAGGGCGTCGTCGTCCTGATCGAGGCAGATGAGCCTTGATCCCTCGGGGAGCCGTTTCGCGATTTCAAGCGAATGACCGCCGCCGCCG
>JAEEGL010123854.1_pt1 | contig 12509 bp, 5 predicted proteins | sample 9134231 | NCBI WGS metagenome assembly JAEEGL01 (sample SAMN16246548, study PRJNA631951) | gut metagenome | biome: gut microbiome; feature: rumen; material: fiber-attached | host: Bos | place: Iran: Karaj | collected 2018-10
GTTACCCTGCAGGCCATAGGAAACTTTGGCGGTGAGGTTGCTCAGCCACTCCTTCGTATCCTTCATGAAGGCTTCCTCGCTCACGCGCCAGGAAGCGCCCACGCTCCAGAAAAAACCCCGGCGGCGGGACTTGTGGAAACGGGACGACTCGTCGGTACGGAAACTGGCGTCAAAGTAGTAGCGATTCCTGTAACCGTAGTTGAGACGGGAGAAGTAACTCTCGATGGCGTAGTTGTCGGAGTGGGAGTTATTGCCGGAGGTGGTTACCGCCGGATCCAGCTCGTCGATACCGTCCATGATACCGGTCTTCTCGCCGGAAGCGTAGTCGTAGTGGTAACGGTAGTACTCATGGCCGAGCATCAACTTGACGTCATGGTCGGAAGCGATGACGCGGTCGTAGTTGAGAATCTGGTTGAAGGTGTAGCTCAGGACGCGGGTGTTGGTCTTGGAGAGACGGCCTCCCTGGTCGGCGGCATTGCCGTGGTACTTGTCATTGACGATGGTACGCTGGTAGTCGTTGAAGTCCACGCCGAAGTTGGTGCTGAACTTCAGGCCGTACAGCAGGCCACCCTTGTCGGTGGCACCCAGCGTAAGATAGGTACGGGCCGATGCCGCGTTGCGGTAGTAGTAGGCCTTGTTGTTGAACAGCTCGGCCTTCGAGTTGAAGCCCTGGGCCGTAGGACGGTTGGCATAGCCGTTGTCGTCCTCGTCACCGTACTCATACTGACGCTCGCCGGCGCCGTCCAGGACGTCGTTACCGTCCATGTCCTTCAGGTAAACGGGATAGACCGGACCCATGAACTGGGCGGTGTACCACACGTTGGAAGTGGAGGAACCGGAGAAGTTCTGGTAGTCGGCGGCGGTGTGGGCCAGGTGGGCGCTGAAGCCGGTCTTGAGCCAGTCGTTGGCCTGCGTGTTCACGTTCACGCGGCCGGTGTAACGCTCGAAGTCCGTGTTCTGCAGCACACCCTTCTCATTGTAGTAACCCAGGGTGACCAGGTAATCGCTCTTGGCGCTGCCGCCGGAGACGGAGAACACATGCTCGGTGCGGGGCGCGCTGTTATTGGAGATTTCCCGCATCCAGTTCTCGTCCCAGCTGGCCACGGCATCGGCCTTAACCAGTCCGGTACTCTGGTCGATGAGGGTGTCCCAGGTGTAGTTCTTATAGGGGTTGTAGTATTCGGGGTTCTTGAGGCCGCCGATCTGCGTGCCCAGGTTTTCGGCCGCATAGGCGCTCGCGCTCTCCAGGTCCATCCCGGTTCCGTACTGGGCGCCGTTGCGCAGGGCCTCATACACCATCTGCACGAAGTCCCGCGTGCCCAGCAGGGCATAGGGAGGCAGAGCCCGCGAAGCCACGCCGAAACTTCCCTTGTAAGAAATGTTGGTGCGGTCCTCGGAACCCTTGCGCGTAGTGATGATGATGACACCGTTAGCGCCGCGGGAGCCGTACAGGGCACCGGCCGATGCATCCTTGAGGACGGTCATGCTCTCGATATCAGCAGGGTTGATGCTGCTCAGGGAGCCGTCGTAAGGAATGCCGTCCACCACATACAGGGGCGTATAGTTGGCGCTGATGGAGCCGATACCACGTACCGTGATGGCGGCATCCTCGCCCGGCTGGCCGCCACCGGAGGTGACGGTAACACCCGCGACGCTTCCTTCCAGGCTTTTTGTCACGTTGCCGACGGCCCGCTTGCGCAGGTCATCTCCCTTCACCACGGCGGCGGAGCCGGTGAAGGATTCCTTCTTGGCCGTACCGTAGGCGACGACCATCGCATCATCGATTTCCAGGGACTCCTCGTCCAGTACAATGTCGATGCGGGCCCTGCCGTTTACGGCCAGCTCCAGGCTTTTGTAGCCGATGCAGGAGACCTCCAGCATGGCATCGGCCGGGACATTATTCAGCGCATAGGCGCCGTCCAGCGAAGTGCTGGCACCGAGGGTTGTTCCCTTCACGAATACGCCCGCTCCTATTACCGGTTCTCCGGCCCGGTCTGTCACGGTGCCGCTCACCGATATGGTACCCTGGGCGAACAGCTGCACGCAGGAGAGCAACATCGCCGCCAGGATCATAGTCATTCTATTTCTCATTTTTCCAACAGTTTCAAATTGTGGATTTCCCTCCAGAGTTCATCCTCCGAGAACGGCATCTTCTCGCTTACGGTCCGTCCCACCAGAGTGGGAGCCGGAACAGCCGCGGTCCCGGTCGTGGAGGCCACTGAATACTTCGTGAGTTTGTCGCCCGCCGTGTTGGTCGCCGTTGCGATCAGAGTATAGCTGGTGCCGGGCTCCGCGTTGCAGATAAAGCCAATACCGCCGTCGTTGACGTGCTCAACCTCGTCTTCGGCTATATCGTGGCCGAAGTCTTCCACCAAACGGTAATAGAGGTTCTTGGGAACCTCGGTGATGTTCTCCGTCTTGAAAAGACCGTACCTCACGCTCACGATGTTCACGCCCACGAGGGTGGCAACGATCTTCTCTGAAGTGGGAGTATATTTATCGTTCACGCCCAGGCCGGTCAGGAACCAGGTCTTTTCTTCCGCTATGCTCTTGGTGCCGATGGAGTTCACCAGCAGGACTTCCTCTCCGCCGGCGTTCCTGGCCAGCGCAGCCACGGTATAGGATGTGGCGGAGGCGCACTCCGTCACCTTCATGAGGCCGTCCTTGTCGTTGATCAGCGACATGAGCCCCTCGCCCACCTCCGTAGAATACCCGGGCGTGTCCAGGATGGCTTTGATAGCATCCGCGTCCAGCGTAGGGAACGCTTTGAGGAAGGTCTCCGTAGGGAAAGCCCTGTATTTGAGGGAAACCACATTGTCGCCTTTCCAACGTGTAAAGAAGGAGTTCGTAAGGTTGAGTCCCAAAGTGGCAGCATACTGCTTGTCCAGGTAAACCTCCTGCGTGAGCCAGGTGCAGCTTCCGAAGTTGGGACCATCGGAATAGCCCGTGCGGGTGGTCTTCACCGGTTTGGTGTACAGACCCGTTGTCACATTGCCCTTCACGTCCATGCCGAAGGCGATGATGTGATAGCTGAGCTCGGAGACAAGGCCGCCGATCTTGAAGGACTGGCTGCCGGCCTTAAGGGCCGATGCCATCGCCAGCGGAAAGCTCACGCTCTGGGACTGGGCATACTTGATGATGGCGTCACGGTAAGTATTGATGATTTCCTCCTCGGTGAAATTGATGAGGCTGGTAGTGGGAATCATGTCCTGATAATAGGTCACCTCGGGCATGGCGAAGACCTCGAAAGTGGCATAGTCGGCGCCGGTGCCGGAAGGAGAAATGATCAGGGCCGGGATGTCCTCGCCCTCCGTGGTGAACTGGATACTGGACTCCACGGAGTCGTTCGCAAGGGTGGCATCCTCGCTGAGGGCCTTCACCGAGAAAGTGTATTCCTGGCTGGCCTTGAGGTTGTTGAACTCCAGACGAGTCTCTTTCGTGGTGCCGTGCTGGCCGCCCAGCGTGTAACTGTAGGCGGCGGCGCCGTTAACCTTGCTCCAGTTGATGACGGTCTTGGACGCATAGGCGCAGCCCAGGGTGATGTTCGGAGAAGGCAGCGGCTCCACCACGGCGGTAACGACATTGATGTACGCCGGTTCGGACGGCGTGTCCAAAGAGCCGGTGCGGGGAAGAGCCGTCAGCTTCAGCGTATATTCGGTGTTTTCCTGAAGGCTACCGAAATCCAGGACGGTGGTGTCTGTCGTGGACTTGGTGTCGGCAAACTCATACTCATAGGTTGCAGCGCCCTCTACCCTGCCCCATTTGATGGAGAAGGACGTGGGTCCCAGGGCGGCTATCTTGATTTCGGGCGCGGCCAGCTTCTTGCCGGCCTCCCCCGTTCCGCTTTCTTTGGTGCAGGAAAAAGCCAGCACGAGGGAAAGCAGAAGTGCTGCGAAGGATACTATCTTTTTCATTTAACGATCACTTCAATGGTTTTGACGATGGCCGATCCGTCGGAAACGCTGACGACAGCGCTTCCGGACTTCCTGCCCACGAGGGTAAGGATGCCCTTCGAGACGGAGACCTCCACCACGGAGTTGTCCGTGCAGCTGTATGCGACGGTCTTGACTTCCAGGAAGTAATCCTTCAGGTCAAGGGTTTTGGTCGCGCCGACGGCAAGCTCCACGGGAGGGATAGCCTCCATCTTGCCCACGGTCTGCAGCAGCCTGTAGGTATTCAGGGAGCCGACGCCCATCTTTCCGGCATAGGCGGCGCTGCAATAGGGATCGACCGGGCTGCAGCTTCCCAGCAGGGCGCCGCGCAGCATGTCGGCCGTGAGGCCCTTGCGTTTGTCGGCCCCGTAGTAATAGCTGACCGCGAGGGCGCAGGCACCGCTTACGTGCGGGCAGGCCATCGAGGTGCCCTGCATGCTGCCGTAGGAGGACGAGCCGTCCTTCGCGACCACGGTGCTGTAAACACCGCCGTAATTGGCGTCCATCACCTCGTCTCCGCCGGGAGCGCTCATGCTCACCCACGTACCATAGTTGGTATAATAGGACGGGGTTCCCAGATAGGAAGTGGCGGCCACGCTCACGACATGTTCGTCGCCAGCCGGGTATTCCATCAGTTCGGAGGCGTCGTTGCCGGCCGCGAAGATGACGATTCCGCCCTTCATCGGCCCGGTCTGCTCGCCGTTCTCATCCACGCCCGCGTACTTGATGAAGTACTCGATGGCTTCTTTCATGGCGGAATAGGTGCCCTTGGTCCAGTCGCCGTGACTGAGGGCGCCGGTGGAGTAGCCCCAGCTGTTCTGGGAGATGACGGCGCCGTTGTCGGCCGCATATTTCATGGCGCGGGCCGATGCGCCGAGACCGCCGCCGGAAGTGCCGTTGGCGGCCGTGCCGAGGGTCTCGAGGGTCATGATGCGGACGCCGTCCCCGCTGCCGGAGCCACCCGCAATGCCGTTGACGCCGATGCCGTTGTTGTTCACGGCCGATATGGTGCCGGCGACATGGGTGCCGTGGCTGTTCTCCTCGCTGAAGGTGATGGTGCCGTTGTTGTCGATGAAATTGTAGCCGAATACGTCGTCCACGTAACCGTTGTTGTCGTCATCGATACCGTTGCCGGGAATCTCACCGGGATTCTTCCACATATTGGCGGCCAGGTCCTCGTGGTCGAATTTCACGCCCTGGTCGATGACGGCCACAATGACATCCGGATTGCCGGTGCAAAGCTGCCAGGCATCATAGACACGGGCATCGGCCCCTGCGACGGAGGAACTCGTGAACACACGGCCCGTATTGTTGTAGTGCCACTGGTATTCCTGTGCGCGGGCGCCTTCGTTGAAGGGGAAGGCGGCCGTAGAGGCCACTTCCAGCTTGTGGGCGTACTCTACCGCTTCCACGTTTTCGCTGCTGCTGAGGTATTCGGCCACCTTGGCAACTGGAATATCTTTCGAGAAATCTGCGATGAACCAACGGTCCAGGCCCGCTTCCCGGGTGCGCTTTTCAAAACGTCCGCAGGCGGGGAAAAGCCGTTCGAATTTGATATCACCCAGGTCCGGGACCAGCAGGTGTTCCTCCTTGTCCATCCCTGCCGCCGCCTTAGTGGCCGTGTAAACCGGGCTTACCTTGAAGAGTATTTGTCCGGGAAGAGCCTGGGCGGCGTCACCGATGACGACCGCTCTCCTGCCGTTCCCTTCGGGAGACTCCGGCTCCGCACTACGAGTACACCCCGCCAGCACGCCCAATGCGGCCAGCGGGATGATAAGAGATTGTTTCAGATACATTTATAAAAGTTGGATTATTCTTTGACGCAACGAATCTGGCAGGCATAGACCATGGCTCCGAAGCCGGAGAAAGCGGCAGCCTCGTTCATTCTCACCCATTCATACTCATAGTAGGCGCTTTCGCCTTCCTTGTAGGTATTCGGGGCGGTTGTCCAATACATTCCCATTTCACCGGTGTAGTGGTTGTACACGTAATCCTCACCGCGCATCGGCACGAAGGTACCTACGACCGGATAGAAGTCGCCGGTAGGCTTCCAGACGCGTCCGCAGTTCTCGAACTTGTCCCAGAGCCAGTGGTAATCCTCGGTGTACTCGGCGGGTTTGCCGCCGGTGATGTCGCGGGGGTTGGTCGGGTCAACGTTGGCGAAGTTGGCGTACATCTTACCGCTGGGCACTCTGTAGCCGGCCGGGCAGGGGTCGAAGATGGTCTTGTTGTCGTCCCAGAGCTTCACCTGGGTGACGGACTTGTCGGCGCCCACGCTGGAGACATACCAGGTGTACAGGGAGTTGGTGCTGAACTGCTCGATATGCTTGTTGGGGTATTTGACGCTGTAAGGGATGTTGCCGGGGTTGGTGCTCACCTTGGGAGCCGTATTGGTTGCGAAAACGTCCCAGGGACGGGTTCCGTCACCGATTTCGCCGTTGATCATATTGTCCTCGGGCTCGTTGATGTCGGGATAACCGTTGGTGCGGTAAGGGGTACGGGAAGGCAGGAATGCGTCCTTACGGCCCCACTGGTAGAAGAGGCCACGGTTTCCGAGGTCCATGGGAGTGTTGTTCATAGCACCTAGATTGCGGTCCATAATCTGGGCGACGACCTTATTGTTGCCCTCGGCATCCGGCAGGATGTGGTCGTGGGCGGTGACAGGAGTGTCGGTGACCCAGATGTGCCAGCTCCAGAGAATCTCGCCGTGGATGTCCTCGATGGCGATGCAGGCGTTACCCTCCGAACGGCCGGTGGAGAAGGTGATGTAACCGTTGTGATAGACGGGAGCGCCGTCGATGACCTCGAAGGTCAGGGAACGGTCGCCGTCGTGGCGGGCTTCCCAGATAAGCGTAGCCCGGGTGCCGCCCTCGATGTTGACGCCGTAGTTCTTGATGTAGTCGGAACCGCCGTCGCCCTTGCCGTTACCCTTGACCTGGGCGTTAAAACGGTAGGTGCCGTTGGTGTGGGCGATGTAGCAGTTGGCGAGTCCGTCGGCGCTGAGGTTCACGGCCTCGCCGGCTCTCTGCACGAGAGAGACTTTGGTACTCACGGATTCTTCTTCCCTTGTAGCAGTGAAGACGAGTTCACCGGACAACGTCTGGGCGCCGGTGTTGACGCCGGCCTTGATAATATAGGTAGCATCTTCCTCTGCCGTGAGTTCGAAACCGGCAGGAACATCACCGGGGGTGACGGTTCCGTTGCTGGCAAGCGTGATCATGGCCTGGCCGCCGGTAACGTCAAAGACGACCTTGCTGTCAGATGCCTGAATGTACAGCGGAGCCACATATTCCGGGGCTTCCGTTACATGCACTTTGGTGCAGGCCGCTGCGCCGACAAGGGCGAGGGCACAAAGTATAGTGGACTTGATTTTCATTGTTGTGTTCATTATTATTTCCAGGTACCGTCAATCTGGCTGTAGTCGCTGAGGCCGGTGCAATCCCGGAATGCAGCTTCGTGGGAAGTGATGGCCTTGAGACCGCCGTTCACCTCGGAGTTCGCCGAAGTACGCTCATAGAGGTGATACTTGACACCGTTGTGAACGGTATAAGGAGATTCACCGGTCAGGGAGGTACATCCGTTGAACAGGAACCTGATATTTACGACTTCCCGCATACCGTCAAAGATGCTGGCCGGAACGCTCTTCAAGCTGGAGCAGCCATTGAAGAGATTGTAAAGGCTGGTCACTTTCTCGGCATTGATGAAAGCATCGGCAGCGACACTCTCGAGAGCCGTGCAGTCGAGGAACAGGCCGGACACGCTGGCAGCTTGGCCATAACAGTCAAACGCCTCACTGCCCACCGTCTTCAGGCTGCTGCAGCCCTTGAACACCTGGGTATAAGTCTTTACCTGGTGTCCTTTGAAGAGACCGGCGGGAACTGCCTCCAGCGCCTTGCAGTTGACGAACATATTGCTCACATTGAGGTTGCCCTTGGTAGGCGTACCCATCAGGTCGGCAGAGATGGTGGTAAGCTTGTCGCAGTTCTCGAACATATTCTGCATGGAGCTGGCCGTTGCGGAAGAGCCGAAGAGGTTGTGAGGGGCTTCCACCATTTCGTCACAGTTCATGAAGCACTTGTCGAAGGTCGTAGCTTTTTCCATCTTGGCGAAAAGGCCGTCGGGCAGCGTCTTGATACCGGAATTCTGGAAGGCGGCGGTTACGGTAGTAACGGCCTTCAGGTTATCGAAGATGCCGGCGGGAACGGTCTCCAGGGCGGTGCAGCCGTCGAAGATGTTGGCGATGGTGCCACTGGCAGCCGTATTGGCCTCGCCGAACATCAAGCCGACATTCTTCAGGGCGGTATCGTTGAAGAACACCTTGGTCAGCGTCTTGAGCTTGGCGCCTCCGGGGAACACATCGGCCTCTACGGTCTCCAGAGCCTTGCACTCAGCGAAGACCTGGTCGAAGGAAGCGGTTGCAGTAAGCGATTTGAGCAGGCCGGCGGGGACGGTCTTGAGACCGGAATTGTAGAAGATTCTCGTGGTGTTCGTCGCCTTGACAAGGCCAGCGAACACGTTTCCGGGAACGGATTCCAGGGAGGTGCAACCCTCGAAGAGGCTTTGGATGTTGGTGACGGCGACGCCGTCGACGAAAGCGTCAGCGTCGACAGTCTTCAGGGAGGTGCAGCCATAGAACATCTTGGAGATGTTGGTCACCTTTTCGCAGCCTGCGAGCAGGTTGGCGGGAATGCTTTCAAGACCGGTGCAGTCCTGGAAGAGTCCTGAGAAGGAGGTAACCTTGATGAGGCCGTTAAACAAGCCGGAAGGCAGGGTCTTCAGGGAAGCGCATCCTTTGAACATGGTGGCAAAGGAAGTAACGTTTTTAAAGCTCTTGAAGAGGTCGGCGGGAACGCTTTCCAGGGAAGAGCAGCCTTCAAACACAGAGCTGAGGCCAGTGACATTCTCGAATCCGTCAAAGAGGCCGGCGGGGATTTCCTTCAGCGAAGCGCAGTTTTCGAAGACCATGTTCAGGCAGCTGCTCTTAAAGGAGGCCTTGGAGAAGTTAACCAAAGCACCGGACTCCGTGAACAGGTCGGCGGGGATGGATTCCAGAAGGGCGCAGCCGTTGAAGCAGGACGAGAAGGTCTCCACCTTGTTGAAGCCCTTGAACAGGTGCTCGGGGATGGATTTGATATTGGCATGGGAGAACGTGCTCTGGAAGTTGGTATTCTCATAGTTCTCACCGAAGAGGTTCTCGGGGATTTCCTCGATGGCCGTATCGTTGAAGGCCATGCGGAAAGTCGTTACCTTGGTCTGGTGGGCGAAGAGGCCGGCCGGGATTTTCTTCAGCTGTCTGCAGTACGAGAACACGGCATTGAAGGTAGTGATTTCCGGGTTATGGTCGAACAGACCGGCAGGAACTTCTTCCAGCGGGGTCTGGGAGAACACCTGGGAAGCGTCGTCCAGCACGGGGTTCTTGGAGAAAAGATCCTTGTCCACGTGGGTGATGCCGGTGGCGCCGAAAGCGTCGCGGACACTGTTCAGCTCAGGGCAGTTATAGAAGAAGTCGGCAGGCACCTCTTTGATTTCGCCGCAGGAATAGAACATGTTGTCCACCCACAGCAGCTTCTCTGCATATTTGAGGAAGCCTTCGGGGATGGCCTGCAGGCCGGACTGGGAGAACATTTCGCACATATCTGTGACCTTGGCGAAAGCGCCGTGGTCGTCCGTGGGAACGGCAACCAGGGACTTGCAGTTCTTGAAGCCGCCGTCGAGTTCTTCAAAACCCATCTCACCCCAGTTGTAGATCTTCTCTACCATGTCGGTGTAGGCGGTTCCATAGTAATCACCGTAGCTCAGGCGGGGCACGTTACCCCAGATGGAAACCACATAGCGGTTCTGGTCGGAGTAGGTGTGCTTGGGATCCTGGGCTACGTCGCCCAGCTCTTCCACGGTACCGTCGCCCCAGTCCACCTTGACATCCGTAGCGCCCTTGATAGGAAGGACGGCTTCATAGTTTACATTGCCGTAGGCGTTGGGTTTGATCCGGAGGGCCATCATGAAGGCCTTGATGTCGATACCGGCCTGGGAGACCACGATATCGATGGTCTTGACGTTCTGCTCGCCGTCACCGGTGGTGATTCTCACGACAGATTTGCGGGTCTCGGAGTTTCTGTTGTCCTTACCGACAAAGGAGAGTTCGCCGTAGTTGTAGCCGTTTTTCAGCTGGTCCTCGGCGCGCTTGATCTCAAACCAGTCGGACTCGCCTTCCACGACCTCGTAGCTCCAATCGTAGTTGGAAGCCACCTGGACATGGGCGGTATCGCTCGGGAAGGGTTCCATCGGCACTACGAGGGCGCTCGTCGCGGCATTTACCTTGCGGTCCTGGGAGACGGCGATGGTTTCGGTCACCTTCGCGGAGCCCTCGCCTGCGTACAGGACGAAGGAAGCCTCTCGGTCGGTGATGTCTGCGTTGTCGTAGGCTTCGAGCGTAATGGTGTTGCCGTTTTTCTTCACCAGCAGCCATTCGATGCCTTCGGTTTCGAAGTTCCAGTTGTCGATGGAGCTTTCTACCGTGAAGGATGCGCTGGTCTTACCCACGGCGGCGAAGTGGAAATTGTTCTCGCTGGCAACGATTTCCGGGGTGCCGTAAGCGTTCTGCGTGGCGCTGATTGTGGCGGTGAGGTCACCGGCCTTGATAGTATAGGTAGCGGCCAGCTGTTTGGTAGCGGTGTTTTTCTTGGCGCTGATGGCCAGGGTACCGGCTACTTTGTCGGCCTTGAGGGTTGCGATTTCATCACCTTCGGCCTTGACTTCCCAGTCGGAGACGTTGGTGTTGACATAGACGATGGCTTCTCCGCCCAGGCTCTTGAATGCGAGGGTTGCATTCTGGCTGTCGGAGGCCGTAAAGAGCGTGTTCTCGGACTCGATGCTGAGCGTAGGAGCAGTCTCGGCGACTTTTTCCTCCCCGGGAACCGGGTTCTCTTTGATCACTTCCTCCTTTATGCAGGACGTAGCTGCCACAAGGAGGCTTATAGCTGAAAGAAATACAGTCTTTTTCATCTTTTACTTGGTTCTATCGACAAAGTACATTTCGCCGCTGGCGTAGTAGAGATCGGAGAAGTATCCATAGCTCTGGTTGGAGGAGAAGTAACCGACAAGGCCGAAGGAACGTCCTTCTACGCCTCTGATAACTTCCAGGATCTTGATCTCCTTGGTATGGGCGGGATCATCCTCCTCGTTGTAGCCGGTGCCCAGTTTGCATACGACGTTGTTGGTTTCAAAGGAAGAACCGGCGAAGTCGGGTTCTGCCAGGTAGAAAATGGTGAAGGAGCCGTCGGGGGAATCGATATCCAGGCAGGCACGACCGGTAAGGATGGAAAGGGTTCCTTCCTTCTTGTCGTAAACGGCTTCGTTCACCGTGCCCTTGTGGAACAGCCCCTTGACGATGAAGCTCTTGCCATACTCCTTGGCTTCAATGGTGCAGGTAGTACCCACGCCGGGAGCGCCGATGGCCTGTCCTCCGTAATACCAGTCCTCTGCGTAGAGACCATACTCGCCCAGGAAATTGAAGTAGGGGTTGTGTGCTCTTGAGATCTGGTTCACGGTAATGCCGGACGACTCGCCGTTGGCCTTTTTCACCTTCACGGAAGCGGTCCTGTCGTCGGTCCCCTCATTGGGAAGGCTCTTGACCTTGACGACGCCCGTCTTCTCGTCCTTGACGGCAGAGAGCCAATCGGCCTCTGACTCCACGGTCCAGGCGCAGGTGGCGTCCACCGAGAAGTAAACGCTGTCCACCTCCGAATCCAGTTCGATGGACTCCGGGGCGTTGATGACGGCGACGGCCAGGGCGGCCGACTGGATGACCGTCAGGGACTGGGTGGCATTACCTGCGCTCAACTGCACCTTGGCAACCCGCTTCTGCGAAGAAGCGTTTTCCGAGACGCTGATGGCGACAGCATTGGCCGAAGGGGTTACGCTAACCCATTCTTCACCACAGTCTGCCGTGAACGGGGAGGGACTTCCAACGCCGATGATGGCGTTGCCGCCGGCCTGGGAGAATGCGACTTCCGTGCGGGAGAGCACAATCACATCGGCGATTTCCGTTTTGCTCTTGGTGCAGCCACCCGCTAAAGAAAGAAGGCAGGCAGCCGCCAGAATGTAAACAGTTTGTTTAAACATGGTTGGTTATTGTAAGGTTGAAACTTTTTGACCAGATTCAAAAGCCTCACTAAGGTAACCATATTTTTAAAAACTTTTACAATTTTTTTTAAATTTTTTCACGATCGGTGAAAACGATAGGTAATGTCCTCAAATTTGCGCTCCTCGCCGGGCATGCGGCGGTACAGGCGCTGATTGGTAGTGGGATTGTTCAGCGGGCCGCATTCGGGCCGATAGGGGCCCAGTTTCAAGTAATCGAACGCATCCCAGAAGGCAGGCTCCACCTCCTCGCGGCCGCTGTAGAGGGCGACCTGAAGGCCAATGGAACGGACATGGGCCGCCAGCGCCAGCAGCGTCTCGGGATCCTGCCCCTCCCCCAGGAAGAGAAAGCAGTTCACGCCGAAGTTGTCCGCCACCAGACGGTCGATGACCGCGGGCGTGAGTTCCTCGCCGATATCCAGCTTCAGGAACGGGGAA
>JAEEGL011489220.1_pt1 | contig 12509 bp, 11 predicted proteins | sample 9134231 | NCBI WGS metagenome assembly JAEEGL01 (sample SAMN16246548, study PRJNA631951) | gut metagenome | biome: gut microbiome; feature: rumen; material: fiber-attached | host: Bos | place: Iran: Karaj | collected 2018-10
AGTAACACCTTCAATCAATTCAAAATCCTCAGCTTTAGTAAGAAAACCTTTCATCATATTGATGGTTCCATCTCTGTCAAGGAAAATGGCTTTCTGTTTGTTCTTTAGATTTCTTGCTTGCACACGTCCTGTTTCAATGTCTCGTTCTGTCTCGTAAAAACGGTCAGGTGTACCCATGTCCTTAATATATTCAGGCGTATCGTAAGCAAAGATTTTTCCACTTGGAATATTAGGTTTTAGTACATCACGGTCCAAATCTATCTTACCAGGGTTCTCTGGGTGACGAGAAACAAAGTTTTTCAAGGTTTCTTTCAACAATTGAGGAGAAATGATTTCAATACCAGCGTTCACCCTATTTTTATAGTAGGTACGTTCATCTTCCTTGTTCAGCCATCTCACTACTCGATGTGTGTCAACGGGCAGAGTACCTAACACTTTTGGTTGCTCGATTTCTGTGACGAGTAAAGAACTGTCGTATGGGTGTCCGTTAGGATGGGAAATGAGGCTTGCCCATGCTTGATGTTCTTGATGAAAACGAATGAAACGATTGAAATCCACGTCAATCATAACATCTCCACAAAGTAACAGAAAATCTTCGGTCAATTCGGGCATTTTGAAGAGAGCACCAGCTGTTCCTAATGGAGAAGTCTCTACAAAATAAGAGATACTGACTCCAAAATCTTTTCCATCTTTAAAATAATCTTGGATGACATGACCTAAATGACCTATGACCAAAGTGATGTCAGTCAATCCACAAGATTTCAGATTTTCAATTTGGTATTCCAGTATCGGCTTACCACATATTTTGATCATGGGTTTGGGAACATCATTAGCAATGGATGCAATACGTGTGCCCATTCCCCCAGCCATAATGACAACTTTCATAAGTTTTTACGTTGAAATTAACCAAAGAAATGTTCTTCTAACATCATGCAAAGACAATGATAAACAGGTAGATGCAGTTCTTGAATCTTGTAAGTTTCAGTTTCAGGAACACAAATACAAACGTCCGCCAATGACTTCAACTTACTGTCTTTCAATCCTGTTAATCCAATGACTTTTAATCCCTTTGACTTGGCTGTGATAGCTGCATAGATGACATTTCTACTATTACCCGAAGTGGAAATGCCAAGAAACACATCATTCTGTTTTCCATAGCCATTCACTTGCTGGGCAAATACTAATTCTGGTTCGCTATCATTCATAAAGGCTGTCGTCAAAGAAGAGTGTCCTGTTAATGTGATAGCAGGTAATGCACCTTGGAGGTTTTCAGCAAGGATAAGCCCCATCTCTGTATCAATACTCTTCATTAGTTCTGCTTGGTCGGCATAGATTTTCCGTTTTAGCTTGAATTCTTTCATTAACTCACCAACGATATGTTCGCTGTCGGAGGCGGAACCACCATTGCCACAAACCAGCAACTTTCGCCCTTTAGTATAGGCTGATTCTAGAATTTCGTATGCTTCTTGCAGTTGTTCTTCGCAAACGACTAATTTGGGATAACGCTCAATCAATGTGTCTATATGTGTATGAAGTCTTTCTTCCATGTCTAAACACGTATTAGGCAATTCCAAAATTTTTCAACCTTTCAACTTTGTCAGAAGGATAAATTTTCCATCCATGTGCACCACCATCACTAAATTGGAATGGCATTACGAATCCATTCAGCTTTCCAAGAGCCTCAATCACTTCGCGTTTGCGAGTTGGTTCCACGACGAACATAATGAATCCTCCACCGCCAGCTCCTGAAACTTTTCCTGCTTTTGCACCAGCGGCTATAGCGGTATCCATTGCTTCTTGAATCATGGGATTGGTGATATGGTTTGCCATTTTCTTCTTGTTCTCCCATCCTTCTCGGAGAATATCAGCAAACGCATCGATGTCTCCTTTCAACAGTGCCAATTTCATGTCAATAGCACTTTGTTTGATTTTATGCATTGCTTCAATGGCATCATTATTGCCTGTCGAGGTGTTCTTCTTCTGTTCATCAATGATGGCAGCACTACTGCGTGAAGCACCAGTGAAAAATAGCACCATGGAAGCTTCCAGTTCGTCAATAATCCAACGTTTAATTTTTAATGGATTAACAATCACGATGTCATTTTGCAAAAACTCCATGTAGTTGAATCCACCAAAAGCAGCAGCATATTGGTCTTGCTTTCCACCGCTCAACCCTAAATCTTTGCGTTCGATTTCGTATGCCAATCGAGAGATCTCATAGTCTCCAAGAGGAAGACTTAACCATTCAACAAATGCTTTCAATATGCATACGACCATCGTTGAAGATGTACCTAATCCAGAACCTGCAGGAGCATCATTGTAAGTGGTAATCTTAAAGGATAGAGGAGTATGGATGAAATCTCTAACTATACGATTATACACGCCTTTGAGCAATGATGCATCTCCATCAATAGTCAATTCTGTCGTTGAATCATAGTTTTTGAAACAATGAGAATCGTAAGAGCAAATCTCGATTTTGTCGCAATTCGTCTCTTCTATTGTACAATATGCATATAGATTAATAGTTGCATTTAGTATGAGTCCACCATAGATGTCACTATAAGGAGATACATCAGAACCACCACCAGCTAATCCTAATCGTAAAGGAGCTTTGCTACGTATAATCATGATTTTTGATATCTTAAAAAATTTATTGTCGCCCACCACTTAATATGGAAGCAATGGATGGAGAAACTATCCTAACAATATAATATGAAACGATGCAAAGTAATGTATTCATTGTAACTGCTGCTATAAATAAAAGAACTACGCTTACATGTGGAAATATCTTGTATATAACAGATAGACAAGAATTTACAAGCAAAATATGCAAACCAAACAAGAAAAAGCAAGTTGGATTTAACATTGTTAATTTATTATATATATTATTATTCTTTTGAAGAAATAAAGCTGAAGAAATGACAAAACAAACACCAAAACAATTGACCATAATCATTTGTGTAAAAAATTATCTATGTATAGATTCCACAAAAATAAAAATAGAAACATAAAAACTGATAGAAGCAACATCCATTTTCTTATTGCAAAATGAGAAATGGTATTTTTGTTTTTATTAATACTAACGTAAGAGCCTATTGAGAAAAATAAAGGTGCTGTATATGGTTGGGCAGGATAAATAATATAAAGTGGAGATATTTTATATGTAAAAAATAAAAATAAAAGCAGACTCAAAAAAACAAATGGTACTCGTTTCAAACCCAAATAAATTAATGGAGTTATAAAAACCACAATGATTAAATCACGTAAAAACCACATTGGTGCAGAAATAGGTGTCGTGCCTGAATTAAATAAAAAGAAGCTTGAGAAAAAAGTTTCAATATGCAACAAGCCACCATGAATGGTTGGATTACCAGTTATTAGATCTTTCGTCAACAAAACTATATAGCATATAAGATTCCATAGAATATAAGGAATGAACAGTGACTTTATTCTTTTGAAAATCTTATTCTTATATGTTGCATTATCAAACAGTTCGACATTCAGGAAAAAGAAAAAACCAGAAATGATGTAAAAACATGGTACAGCAACTCTAGCAATCGCCTTTAATAGTCCATATAATAGATTATCAAAAAAATAAATTTCTGTAAAACCTGTAATTTTCATATGCTGCATGATCACAAAAACAGCAAGTGGAAATCTTAAAAAAGAAAATGATCTAATTATATTATTCATAATCCATTATATCACATGTTTTTTACTATTTTTCAATTCCATGCATGACAAATAAATACAAATATGATATGGCTGAAATTATTATAATTCCATATTATCTAATAGTGAAATCATACTATATGTGAATTACACATTCTCTTTATCATAACGTAATGATTGAATTATTGAACAAAGAATTTTAGGTTTAACAATCTACTAAATATATTTTTCCCTAAACTTCCATACGAACCTTTGAGGGGATATAAACCTTCTTTTCTCATTGTTTCAAGCACTTCTTTGCTTATTCCTAATGGTTTCAATTCTTTCTTTTTCTTATACAATGAATACACCATGCCAAAATTCAAATTTTTAGAACGTTGGCTTATTATTTTTGCCAATTCAGGATCGCTTTTCTCGAATTTTTTAGCCAAGTTGGCAAAAGATTTGACAATGACAATGTCATCTATATGACGTTTGATAATTTTTTTTCGATCTTTTGATGTCAAAGTGGTGTTTGGATGCCGAATATAGATATATGGAACGAATTCAGAAAAGAAAACAGTATTGGCGTGAGCAAATAGTTTATAAGACAATTCAGAATCTTGATGAGAAATACCTGGGTAAAATGCAAGACTATTGCGTGTCATCAGTTCTTTTTTTATAAACAATATGCATACTGATGAGGGATTATATCCATTGATGATTGCCTCACGGCCTTTCATTAAACGATTCATGTTATTGGGAAAGTCCCAAACACATGTCAAATACTTACCAGATTCTGTAACATACTTTAGTTTGGTGGAGAAAATGTCTGGATTACCTATTTCTTCAATTTTATTAAGAATATAGTTAATATTCTTTTCAATCATATCATCAGAATCCACACACCAGACATATTCTCCTTCACTTACATCAATGCCCGTATTCCGAGCAACACTCAGTCCTTGGTTCGGTTGCTCAATAAACTTAAAATCCGTGTTCTTTTCAACATATTTTTTTGCTATATTGGGACCATTGTCTTGTGAACCGTCGTTGACTATTACGACTTCATACCTCCCTTTTTGTAGATCGGAAGCCAAAATGGAATCCAAACAGTTCGCAATGTATTTTTCCGAATTGTACATTGGAACAATTATGCTCAATTTGTATTTATAATCTACCATCTATTTGAACTTTATTCAGAATACCTTTTACGTCAAATACAACACCGTTTGCCTCATCTTTTAAGAATACACGAACATTCGTATTCATAAACTCATTATGAGCAACGGCCAGAATCACGGCATCGAACGTTCCTTTCAAATTATCTATACTACCTTCATATAAAAGAATTCCGTATTCTCTATGAACAATAGCTGACGATGCCCAGGGATCAAAAACTTGGGCATTAACGTGATATTCCTTTAAAGCATTAAAGATATTTATTACTTTTGTATTTCGTACATCTGGGCAATTTTCCTTGAATGTAAAGCCTAAAATCAAGATGTTAGAATTCAGCACCTGAATACCTTTTTTAAGCATCAGTTTAATGGTCTCATTAGCCACATACTCGCCCATGCCATCATTCATTCGTCGTCCGGCAAGAATTATCTCGGGATTATAACCATAACGTTGTGCACATTGTGCCAAATAATATGGATCGACACCAATACAATGGCCACCCACTAATCCAGGCTTGAAAGGAAGGAAGTTCCATTTGGTGGAGGCTGCTTCCAATACATCCTGTGTGTCAATTCCCATCTTATTGAATATCTTTGATAATTCGTTGACAAAAGCAATGTTAATGTCACGTTGAGAGTTTTCAATCACTTTTGCTGCTTCAGCCACCTTAATAGATGGGGCTTTATGTGTACCAGCTGAAATGACACTAGAATAAACTGTATTGACGACTTCAGCGATTTCAGGAGTAGATCCCGAAGTCACTTTTTTGATATGCTCCACAGTGTGCTTCTTGTCACCAGGGTTGATACGTTCTGGAGAATAGCCAGCAAAGAAATCCACATTATAGTTTAGTCCTGAAACTTTCTCTACCACAGGGATACACTCATCCTCTGTTACACCAGGATAAACAGTAGATTCAAATACCACAACATCTCCTTTCGATATTACTTTACCCACTGTTTCACTCGCCTTATACAATGGAGTGAGGTCTGGATTGTTATTTTCATCTACAGGAGTAGGTACCGCCACCACATAGAAATTGCAATTGCGGATTGCTTCTAAATCAGTAGTACAAACAAATCCATGTTTAGAAATAGCTTCCTGAAGTAATTCATCGGCCACTTCCAACGTTGCGTCATGTCCATCCATCAAAGCATCAACACGATTCTGATTCTTGTCAAATCCGATTGTTGGATATTTCGTCGAAAAAAGACGAGCCAGTGGAAGTCCCACATACCCAAGACCGATAACACATATTTTAAGATTATCCATATAATGAAATGTTTAAAGATTTTCCCAATACCATTTTGTAGCTTCTTTCAAACCATCACGTAAACTGAACTTAGGATCATAGCCCATTAGAGATTTTGCCTTGTCAATGCTGGCTAATGAATGAGGAATGTCTCCTAATCGGTTCGGACCATGAACTGGGTTTATGTCGAGGATACGACTATCATATTCTCCCATAAATTCCTTCATATACCCTACCAGTTGGTTCAGAGTTGTTCGTTCTCCGTATGCCACATTATATATCTGATTCACAGCGTCTGGATTACTCGTTTTTAGTGCTAACATATTCATTTGAATGACGTTATCCACGTATGTGAAGTCGCGACTATACTCACCATCTCCATTAATAACGGGTGCTGTAAGCGATTTTAATTGTTTGAAGAATAGAGGAATGACAGCTGCATAAGCACCATGAGGATCTTGCCGACGACCAAAAACATTGAAATATCTTAGTCCTATATATTCTATTCCGTATGTTCGGGCAAAGACATCGGCATACAACTCGTCAACATATTTTGTTATTGCATATGGAGAGAGTGGTCGACCAATGACATCTTCTACCTTTGGGAGTGTCTTGCTATCACCGTAAGTAGAACTGCTGGCAGCAAATACAAACCGTTTAATTCCCGCATCTCGAGCAGCAACTAACATGTTTAGGAAACCTCCGATGTTGACTGCATTTGTTGTGATGGGATCTTTAATAGAACGAGGTACAGACCCTAAAGCCGCCTCATGGAGTACATATTCCATCCCTTCAGCCGCTTTTTTACAATCATCTAGATTTCTGATATCACCCACCTGTAATTCAAATCTATTTGGATATGAATTGAAAAATGGTAATAGATTGTCTATATGTCCAGTGGCAAAATTGTCTAAAACCCTAACAAAATGGCCCTCTGCCAACAAATATTCACAAAGATTGGAGCCAATAAAACCTGCTCCGCCAGTAACTAAAACTTTCATTTTTATTCTATTGATTAATGTCTTTTTTTCTGATTTTGGACTTAACAAATACTTTTATTTGACTCCTAATATTTTGGTCGAAGACTAAGTAATAGGACAAGATTATTACTGATAATGTACATATAATCGCTATACATAGAAATGACACCAAAGGATTTACTAAAGATTTTGCTAAAAGAGCTGCTAAGCCTAAACTCACCAAAGCAGTTCCGAGAAGTGGTAAATAAGTTTTTTTTACGAATGCCCTTGTAGAAAAAGAAGGCATAATTCGTTTCAATAATATTAAATAGACGATGGTTGACAAAGGACAACTAACCAATCCCCAAACATAAGCCCATAAATATGAATGTGTAATTTTTAAAATTCCCCATGTCCCTAACAATATAACCACATAGAAAGAGCTCAAAAAGATGTTCAAAGATTTAATCTTACCTGAAGCAATAATCGCCGTATTCACGAATGTATTAAAGCTATTAAAGAAATTAGCAAATAAAAGAATTTGACAGATGACTACAGCACCTTTTGGCACTTCTTTCAACCATATCGACATCAGAAAATCCATATTGAAAATAAACGGAATAGTAGTAAGAATTGTTACTAGTGCAGTGAAATTTGTACCTAATCCTATTAATTCATTAACTCTTTCATATCGCTTTGAAGCATACGATTTGATGATTTGTGGATTAAACGCTGTTGTAATATTGCCAGTGAAAGCATAGAGAAGACCCTGTACTTGAAGAGCTACTCCTGAAGCAGCGTTGAGTAGTGTTCCGAAAAAACGGTTAAGCAAAATGTTAACACCTTGATTTTTAAAGGTAAGAGTTATACTACCCAACATATTCCAACTCGAAAAGGCAATCATTTCTTTCAACAGGAGTTTGTCAAACTGTTTTGTAATATGACACTCCTCAAAATGCTTGATGCAATAGTAACAGTAAAAAATACGGAATGAAATGGCCAATAACATCAAAAGGATGCTGTAAAGAATTAGGTGGTCACCAGAATAAATGAGAACAAAAGCAGCTATTCCTAATTTGCAAAGCGCATTAATTATGGCAATATAAGCAAAGACCGACATTCGCTCATGAGACGTAATGGATGCATTATAAGGTGTTTGTGTGATGCCCATGGCAAAATTCACCACGGCAGCTTGATATACCCAATTGGCAGCAATCATTCTTTCTTCAGGTATAACCAATTGTGTATTAACAAACCATAAGCCGACAGTTTCTGCCACTATCACAAAAGCCAAAGCAAGTCCTAAATGTACCCACGCAGCCGTTGAAAATGTCTTCTTAAGATTGTCAAGGTCGTTTTTACCCAGTGCAAAAGTGAGGAAGCGAGATGTAGCACTACCTAAAGCTGCCACTAACACATCAATGAGTACAATTGTTCCACCTACAACGTTGTATATTCCATAATCAGAAACCCCCAAAGCTTGTAGTACTATACGTGAAGTATAGAAACTAATAGCCATGGTGAAGAACATACGGATATACAATACCGTTGCGTTCTTCGCGATTAACCGATTACCTGTAACTGGTTCTGACATATAGAATTACTTTCTAAGAAATAATTTCTTGACAAAACGGCGTATAACCATTTTTCGATAATAAGAAGAAAACTTTTCAAAGTGATGTTCACCCGGAGAAGCGAGATAATTCAGTTTTACATTTTCAAATTCTTTATGATTACCCTCTCTCTTTAATATTGATAGAAGTTGAAAATATTGATTCTCCAAGATAGCATACAATTGTGGCTTTCTGCATTCCTCAAATTCCTCGATGAGCCCTTCATAATGTGATATATATTTATACCGCTGCACTTTATCCGATTGTCCTCCAATCCAACTGGTAGGTGATAGTCTGTAAACTCCCATCTTTTGAGGAATACAGCGGATCTTCCCAAAACGGGAGCATTGGAGAATAAGAACATTGTCTCCCATTGTAAACTTCGAATTTTTAGGATAGTTCTTCCATAGTCCTGTTCTGTAAACTATAGAACAGGTTGGAACAGACCATTTTAACAAATTCTCTAAACCTGTATAGTCTCTGTCTTCTAATTTACCAAAAACATCATACCATTTGCGTCCCTTCTCAGCCTTAATGTCAACGTCATGGAAGCACATACTATAATCTGGATGCGAATCAAGAAAGTCAATCTGCATCTGTAGTTTATGAGGATTTGTCCAATAGTCATCACCTTCACACAGAGCAACATATTGTACATTTTCATACCATCCTTTAATCAATGGAGATTTTGCCTTCTTGAGACTAAAAAAGTTGTATTTCAATAATACGACCAAAAAATGACAATTAAAATTCTCTTTGTGTACAGCCGCAATAATCACAGCATTTTCGTTCTCCTCCTGTTGAGCATGAAACATGTCAAAATTGTCATTCAAATACTTGCGAATAACCTCAGCCTCACCATCTGTTGATGCATCGTCAAAAATGATAGCAAGGAATGGGAAATTCGTATTTTGCATACAGAAGCCATTCATTGCATCTACAATATAACTTGCATGGTTGTAAGTCGAACAAACAATGCGAAGTTTATAATTAGCACTTGGAAATAATGGCATAATCAATTGGTAAACTTAAAATTAAACAATTGACATAAAAAAATCATTCATTTTAGTACTCGTCGTTTCCCAACCACGACTTCTCACGTAATCTATAAGATCTTTAGATTGATTTATCTTTTCAGATTTGTATGCATCAACTATAACATCCCCCAGCTTTTCCAAATCATCTACAGGATAATAAAACAATGGTGAAAATCTTTCTAACTCTGGATATTTAATCCAAGAGCCATGTACTATTTTTTTGTCACACAAGAGATATTCATTAATTGTTCCAGAACTTGCATCAGTTGTTTGCACATGTATAAATATATCGGCAGCTTTTCTTAATTTATAAAGATTATCAATACTTAAGTACTCAGTAAAAAAAACTGCATGCAGATTTCGTTTATCACATTCTTCCTTACACTTTTGAATGTAGTCAGGATTATTATTCCCATATGTCATTGGAAACAATAAGGTCAAGTTATCTGGTAATTGATTTTTCTTTTCTCCAATGGCCTCAATGATAGCATTATGTCTCTGAGATGCATATAAGTTATAGCCACAGGTGATAACATATCTACCTTGCAATCCAAAATGTGTTTTTGCATCATCTACCGATATAAATTCCCCATTTTTTATTGAATAATCTACTATATCAGAGCCAAAGAAATTACCTACAAATTTATTAGTAGAAATACTAAATTCTTTAATTATTTTTTTCCCTAATATACTATATGGATAAGTTGTGACAAAGTCACAAAGTTGATAAATTTTGCTCAATTGTTTCAATTGCAATGAGTCTCTGCGAAGAATGTCACTTCCCCAAGGAGTAATAACTAATTTGCTACACATTGCGCGCAAATATTTATATACGTATGACATATATCTATTTGCAAAATGAACATTGACAATGTCATAATTTCTATTTTTGCTAAAATTGTAAAAGAAGCTTACTTGTCTATACTTTATTATCTGAAATCTAAGCCATCGCCATTTTATATTCTTTACTTCAGGTACATCATACCATTCTATCTTAACAGCAGTGTCGGGAATGGCTTCTCGAATTACTTCGGGGCTTAGATTTGATAATAACGTGATTTCAACTAATGGATTTTTCTTTCTCAAATGATTTATGAAATCCCTAATATGCCCTGTATAACAATACAGTGCAACCATTAAAATACTATATTTTTTGTTTTCCATTTCAAATGATTTTTGCTACTTTTAAATATTCACTCCAATCTCCCATGTCCTTCCATGCGTATTCACTAACAGGAAAGCAACCAATCCGCCCTCCACGATTTTTAATTTTCTCCATCAAATGTGTAATATGGTAGAATTGACCTTCTGGTATCTCTTCTATACATTCAGGATTGAGAATATACACACCTGTGTTAATCATATAAGTGATTTCGGGTTTCTCTTGTAACCCCGTCATCAGCCCATCCACACCTGTCTCAATCACTCCGTATGGAATCTTAAAACTCTTAATAGCTGTAACAATAGTTAAATCGTTATGATTGGCTAAGTGATAGTCATATACATCGCGATAATCCTGGTCAATAAGAATGTCACAATTTGAGACAAAGAATGGAGTCGTAAGCTTGCCTTTCAGCAACGAAACACTTCCTATTGTACCCAATGGTTTGGATTCTTCAAAGAACTCAATATCATAATGGTGCTCAAGCTGTTCTATGTAGAATCGCATCATGTCTGACTTGTAATTCACTGACATGAAGAACTTTTGACAACCGATGTTCTCAAATTGATCCATGATTTCCTCTAAGATTGTTTTCTCACCTATCGGAATCAAAGGCTTTGGAATGACATTCGTAATAGGTTTCAGGCGAGTGCCTTTGCCTCCTGCCATAATCACAACAGGAAGGTCTATTTTTTCCCTATTATCATTTTGTTGATCATTGAATAGCTCATCCCAGAAAATCACCTTAACCAGATTGCCCTCAGAATCAACAACCGGCATCATCTCTGCCCTCACATCAAGCATCCAGGCTTTTACGTGTTCTAAGTTGTCGGAAATGTGAGCATATTTTTTCCCAGAATTATCAACGATAGATCTTATCTCAGTATCAAATGGTTGATTAGCTATGATTGCTCTTTGCAAATCCCCATTTGTAATCATACCAAGAAATTGTTCGCCATCAAAGACCAATAAAGATTTTGTAAATCCCTTGTCCATCAACTTCATAGTTTGGATGATGGTTTTGTGAGAATCGACAATTTTTGTTTTTGTTCTTTCTGAAAGCATGCTCATTTAGTTTTGATTTTAAGAATAGCAGGATTGCCAGAATAGATACCTTTTACGTTGATGGACTTTCTCACTAAAGAACCTGCACCAACAATAATATCATCTCCAATGGTGATACCATTTGCAAGAACAGATTGACTACCAATAAAACAGTTGTTGCCGATTTTACAATCTCCGTTTACCATCGTGCCTGTTGAAATATGGCATTGGTCACCAATCACGGCGTCATGTTCTATGTTGGAAAATGTGTTTAGAATGACATTATTACCAACCTTTGCTCCTGCATTAACAAAAGCATGATGCATCACTACTGTTCCTTCGCCTATCGTAGCATATTTAGAAACGTATGCCGTAGAAGCAATGATTGTCGCCAGTTTTCCACCAGCTTCCTTCACTAAATGATAAAGCTTTATTCGTATTGCGGGATTCATGATGAAACCAACAGTGATGACAAATTCTGCCTTATCTACGTATGCAGGAATATCATCGTCAGTTCCTATCACCTTTGTTGACAAAACCTCAGTTCCTACATCCTCTGGCATATCCAGCACACCCAGAATCTGATACCCAGCACTTTCTGCAGCCTCA